>ERZ1108166.1017-NODE-1017-length-11564-cov-3.118690_pt1 | contig 11564 bp, 5 predicted proteins | sample MGYA00403702_ERZ1108166 | MGnify/ENA primary metagenome ERZ1108166 (study PRJEB35170, sample SAMEA104062401) | human gut metagenome | biome: human gut; feature: human-associated habitat; material: faeces | place: Denmark | collected 2012-05-01 ...
ACAAACCGTCTGTGCTTTCATCCACCGTCACATGATCTTCTAAAATGCCGACTACCTTTCCGACTTCATAAGAAGTTCCGGAAGTATCTCCTTCTTTGTAAATCGGTCTGTCATTGTTCGCATAGTAAATCACCAATAAAAAAGCAAGGGCAGCCAGTGCCCCCACGAGCAACCGGCCACCTTTCTTTTTCATAGGTGAATTCCATAGTTTTTTCATTTTCTTTCACCTGTTTTATTATTTAGTTTGCTTTTCTTTTTTTCACAAATGACACTGTGACAACTGATGCTGCTATTAAAAGTAAATATATTGCAACCGACTGACTGTCCCCTGTCTGAGCCCCTTTATTTCCTGATGTCTGTGGTTTTTTATTGACACTTCCATTTTGACTTCCATTTCCGGAATTTCCAGTATTGCTATTATTGCCACTGCTTCCCTGACTGCTCTTTTCTACAAGTGCCTCTTTTGCATCTTTCAACATTTTTACTGCTGCATCAATTTCTTCCTGTGTTGCATTTTCATCTTCATACACTTCTTTTGCCTTTTGCAATGCTGTTTCGTAATAATTCCAGCTTTCTTCTGTGTAACTGTTCTGCGGTTTTGCAGGGAGCTTCTCAATTTCAGATAAAAGTTCACTTTTATCTGTAGTTACTCCTGTTTGTACTTCTTTGATTTCATCGCAGTTACGAACTCTCAGACAAGTTACCGGAATGTCTGACTCTCCCTCCGGATGTGCATATACAAGTCCAACCGCAGAAACGGTTGCTCCCTTTTTCACAAACGATGCAAGTTCATTCTTTCCTGTTATTCCTGAAGTGATATATCCATCGATAAAGACATTTCCTTTTTCTCCACTTCCGTCTTCAATCCAGAATTGGGAAACTCCGTTTCCATCTGCACTATAAATTACATCTGTAACTTTTCCGCTGATTTCAACGAGCTTTCCTCCGCTCTTGTCATAATCCATCGCATCTTTTGCAGATAATTTTTCCGGTGCATATACATGTGTATCATCTGGTATAATCTCGCTTTTAATAATTTGGATTTCTTTATCTCCCTGATATGCATCTACATATCCTGTAATGCGGATTTTTGTTCCGATTTCCAATCCTGCTTCCGCATATGGAAATACGGTGATTCCTGCTGTATCATCCTGTACATAAATTGCATCAAAGAATTTATTATTTTCATTGCTTGTGCCTGCTGTCACATAACCTTCCACTGCAAATACATCGCCATCTTTTCCTTCTTTACGCACAGTCTCAATCGGTGTTGTCTCAAGTTCTACTGTTACTTCATCTAAAATATTTTCTACAATTGTTTTGTTTAAATATGGAAGATCCCATATATTATCTTGTTCTGCCTTCACTTCAAAATCAGAGATAAATACAGTTCCTGCCACAAACACATTTGCACCACTTTCCAATGTTTCATGTGCAAGCGCTACCATATTTCCTTTTTCTACCACAGTCGGGCTTCCTGATACCGTATTTCCATTCTCATCTTTACAATCAATGGAATATGTTGTCTCATATCCTGTAATTAACGCCTCTGCTTTTCCGGCTGCAACAGTTTCTTTATCAAGATTCACAGTACAGCCACTATAAGCACTATATTCTTGATTTTCCACTGCTCCTTTTAGATATTTCGAATCTTTATTATAGTTTTTCAAATACAAGCGATATGGCTGTCCACCGTTATTAGTTTCGTCATATGCTTCATCACTGTTTAATGTAGTTGTTGCTCCAACTGCATGTAAAAGCTTATTCATTTCCGTTGCAGTCTGACCACTTGTTGTATCCTGATAATCTGCAATTCCACATGCAATCAATGTGCCACCTTTATCGGTGTAGTCTTTTACCATCTTTATAAATTCATCACTGAAATGAGATGGTTTAAAATCTCCTGCATTTGCTGTTCCTGTCTTTTTCGCCGGTGCTGAAATTACAAGCAGGGAACAATCTGCCAACATTTCCGGTGTTATTTTGTCTTTTACAACTTCTACTTTAACATTTTTATCTCCGGCAATCTTTGTAAAGTTTCCGACATTTCCACCATAATATCCTGTCACATAATCATTGTAATGCGTACCGTCAATAATTACCTTTGTGACCATTTCCGGTGTTACATACGTTAATTTTAATACACTACTGTAAACTTTTTCTGCCCCATTTAATGTCGCTTTGACTGTAACATTTAATTCCATATTTCCCACTTTATCATATGTATAGTCAAATGCATAAGATGCAGTTCCCATAGAAGCTACGTTTGTCAGATTGTTTTTCTCCAAATCAACCTCGTGTACTTTTTCTCCGTTCACTGAAAAATAAATTTCATTGATTGTCATATCTGTATTTTCATTGTTATACAAATCCAGTGTTACAGGTAATGCTTCTCCTTTTACCGGAAGTACTTCTGTTGTAGAGATACTATTAATTCCTGCAGCCTCTACTTCTCCTACCCATACCGGAGCCGTCACGGCAATATCGCCATCTGTTTCTGTAATTTTCAAATAGTAATAAGAATAGTTGTTGTCAATTTGGAATTCTACAGTCTCTTCATTTTTAGAAACAGTTTCTTCTTTCAATACAAGCCCGCCATTTGTGATCACTTGTACTTTTCCAATTGCATCATCTGTTTTGTCACTCAACTCCGCTTTGATCGTAACAGTCTCTCCTACTTGTCCTTCTGACAAAATAGAACCCATCTCATGTCCATCTAATGTGTAATAAATATTTAAGTCATTATCTTCTGTTGCATAGACACGATAGTTTCTCATTGCATCATAAATATTGTCTTGTGTTAAACTGTCTGCCAACACAACACTTCTTGCAGTATTCGCATCTCCCCAGAGTCCTTTATGATTGTCTTGATTATTTGTCGGCGCTACATGCCAGCCTTTATCTAACGCTCTTTGATAATACTCATAAGATGGGAAGTAACCGGAACTTCCGATTGCTCCTTCTCCGTTTCCGACTTCAATCGTTGTAATAAGCTTATCGATTTCTTCATCGTAATAAGCAAAATCACTAAAATCACCAAATGTTGTTCCAGGATGATTAAACTGTGAAAGTGACTGTGGTTCTGTCTTTAATGCTGCATAATAATTTTGAAGAGCAGTACTATATGTAGAAAACTGCGTCTGTGTTCTGCTTTGGAATCCTTCTGAGTTAAATGTATTGATATGCCCTAATCCATTAGACCATGTCATCTCATATCCAAATAACCCAACAAAATCTTCTGTTGTATATTGTTCTGCCAGTTTATGTCCTTCTGTCCATTCCTGACTCATTGATCCATCTGAAATAGATGCAGAGTCTGCATTATCAAATGAATTCGAATGATCAGTAACTGCCAGAAAATCAAGATTTTCTACTCCCGAAGCATGTTCATATGCCTGCTGTGCTGTTCCTGCTCCATCTGAATAACTTGTATGTGAATGAAGCTGTCCAAAGTAAATATTATATTTCTCACTTGTTCGTTCGGTATAAGAAAGTGTCACAATACTACTATCTTCATATCCTTCTTTGACAGCCTTTACTTTTAAAGTCATTGGAAGATTAGACAAAACAATCTTTTCTTTATATTCAATCCAACTCTGTCCATCATCTGTAGAATAAAAAATAGTTGCACCTTCTGTTGCACATCTTAATGAAACTTCTGTATTTTTCAATACTGCTCCCCCATTTGGAGTTGCTTCTACCGTTTTTACTTTTCCGCTTGTATATTTATAAATCGTCTTAATACTATCTGAAACACCTTCTTTTACAGCATATACGCGCATATTTACAGGTAGTTTTTCTAAAACCGGTTTCTTTTCATCACTATAAACTTTGTATTCCTCACCGTTCATAGAATAGTAAATAACCGCGCCTTCTGTTACACTTGTAAGCGTAATAGCAGTTCCAGATGCTGCTTCTCCTGATTCCGGATCTGCCTTCACATAACCACAAATATCAGATGCAATTACCGGACTTCCGTTAAGAACTACAGAATCAATACGAAGCGTTCCTGTTGTTCCCGGCTTTCCTGCTTTTCCGTCTGCACGTTCTGTTCCTGCTACAAATCTAATATATAATTTGTCCGCATGTTCTGCACCTTTCGGAACATCAAATTTAAAATTAATGTATTGTCCCGGTGCATAACTTGTTTTTGCAATACCATCTTTAATGTCTCCTGATTTGCTTACCTCATATGGTTTTCCATCAGATCCATACGATGTATATTTGTAAGAATATGAACCATTTGTAAAGTTCTCAAATTTCTTTCCATCTACAGAATACTGTATCTGATAAGAACCGGAACCGGTCTTACTTGCACGAAGTCGGAAAGAAAGTCCCATTTCCGCGTAACCTTTTGAAGATAATGCAAATTGTACATAATCATTATCTCCTGATCCCAATCCGGTTCCTCCCATATAGTATGAAGTAGAACCTGTTGCCGTACTTGTTGATTTTGTATATGGACTCACTTCTTTTCCGGATACGACTACTGTGTATTTTGCATCTGTATCCTGCATATCATTTGTCTTATACAAATCACCGGAAATTTCCGTCTGAACATTCGCTTCTTCATAATTTGCGTTTCCAGCCCATTGTGCCACATTTAAAACAGTATCTTTTTCTACTTGGACACCTTCTTTTGCCGGATAGAAATTCATCAGATATGCATCTGGATTAGAATCTGCTTTTTTTCCATACGTTGTAAATGTATTAAAATACTCTATATATTGATTTTTATTTCCTCCGTACTCGGCATTGACACTTCTTAAGAAAAATCCACCGTTTTCATCTGCTTTCTCTATCTCCCACAAACTATAGTCACTTGCTTTTTCTTCCAGTGTAAGGCTATTTCCGGTTTTTCCACTTGTCAAATATTTTCCCTGTGCGGTAAGTGTATAATATCCTGTTTTTTTATCCAAAGATGCTCTTAAAACAGCAGCTCCGTCCGGCACAGTCAAAACATCTTCTGCCGATGGCTCTGTATTTAAGGCAGCCAGTCTTGTTCCACTTGCAGAAGCTGACATTACTTTCTTATTTGCCGGATTATAAACTGCAAACACATCACCATCTTTTAATTCCATCAGTCGTCCCGCTGTCGGTTCTGGCTCTGGTTCAGGTTCAGGCTGCGGTTCTTTTTCTAACGTATAAGAAAAGACTTTCTGTTCACTGTCGTTGAATCCTTCCTTTTTAGCATATGCTGTGATGGTTGTATCTTCTGAAATTGTAATCGCCGCTTCATATTTTACAAATTCTTGTGCATCATTTATTTTGTAATAAATATCTGCACCTTCTGTTTTACAAGAAAAGCTAATTTCTGTGCCTGCTTCTACTACTCCAGACGCAATAGACGCCTCTACGGTCTCACATGTTTCTACTTGCTCTGTTCCACCCTCTGTTGTTCCTTGAATTAATATATGATTGATATTACTTGCTCCGGTTGTAGCAACGGTACCTCCGTTTACACTGACCGTTCCTACTTTCTTTACACGAAGCATGAATTTCTTTCCGGACAGTTCTGTCGGGAGTTTTACATTCTCGTACAGCTTCTTTAAATCTGTACTTACAATTTCAACTGCTCCTCCCTCAACAGCTTTAAAGCTTTGTCCATTATCCAAAGAATATTCTAATTGAAAATTCTTAGCTCCTGTCTTGGAAGAACGAAGCGACGCTGAAAATGTCAGATTCTCATAATTTTCTGCATTCACTTCGGAAATTACCCATGCTCCCTCTTCTTCCCAGTTATTCGCCGCTAAACTTTTCGATGAATATCCAGTGTAAGTAGCTCCTGTAAGTTCCAGTTTTCCACTTCCTGTCGTTGCACCTGCCGGAAGTTCTGCTGGTGCTGAATCCTTATCTTTGTATTCCCATGCTGCGATTGTCTGAAGCGTTTCTGCCGCTTTTGAAGGAAGACTGATGTTGCTGCATACCATCATAACTGCAAGAACTACTGCAAACATTCGTGACATGATGTTGATTTTTCTTTTTTCTTTCATAAAAATCCTCCTGTCTCAAATGAATTTGATTACAGTATACTATTTTGCTACAGTTTTAATTTTCTCTCTATCCTAGTTTTGTAAAATCTCAGTTAAATTTAACCTATCATTTTTTTCTTTTTAGAAATCACTATTCCAGACACTGCCCCACCTGTCACAAACAGTAATACGAATGGCATCATACCATCTGCATCTCCTGTTTTTGGACTTTTTGCAGGCGGTGTCTGTGGTTTCTGAGTTGGTTGTGGAACTTTGTTATTCAAACCGGTATCATCTGTTTCCGGCTTTTCTGCTTTCAATAATGCTTCTGCTTTTATCTTTAAATTCTGAAGCGCTGTCTTTTCCTCTTCTGTTAAAATTTCAGCATTTAAGATAGAATTTACTTGATTCAAAATATTTTGTACATCTTTTTTATCTGCATTTTTCAAAGCTTCTTCTAACTGTTGAATCTTATTCTTCAATGTCAATGTATGTACAGATGTATCTAAATCAATGCCCAGTCCTTCTGTATCACGGTGTTCTCTGAGTGCCGCAATTGTACTTAAATTATCTACCGGTGCATCATCCATTGCAACAAGTGGCGTCATTCCTTTAAAAACAGAATCATCTAATGTTGCACAGTATTCATTTACACAAACATTGTAAGTCTTTGTTGTGTCATTTACATCTATCACTTCTCCGTCATCTGTCATAATTGACAAGACTTTGATTCCACCATCTACAACTTTATAAGCAGCTGTAATTCCGGCAAACTGGTCTCCTAAATTTGAAGCCTGATATCCTTCGTTTGTATCAATTCCAATCTCTGGATTCAATCCGATCAAAGCACGTTCTAACTGCTGTGCCATCTGTTGTCCCGTAATAGAAAATGTTAAAATACGATTTCCAAATGGGGAGATTGTGTAAATATCCGCAACTGTAATATCGCGGCTTGCCGCTCCCTCTGCCATCTCAAGATTGGCACGGATTCCTCCTCTGTTTGCAAATGCTGCCACCGTATTTTGGTCTTTCGTAGCAGCAAGCATCATATCTGCAAGCCAGTTTCCTGCAATCGAAGAAGTTCCGTTTGTTTCATCAATGAAATTTCTTGTAATACTTTGATCTACTGTTCCAAGTACCTCATACATCTCACCTTTTACTGCGTCCCAGGCAGCTTGACTGATTTTCGTCACTTCCGGATCTAATTTGTCATTCGCACCATTGTTATAATATAAATAAGAGTGGTCTCCGCCTTTTGGAGAAATGTCTTTAAACTCCGGTGTTATCACTTCCACTTCTTTATTTTCCGGATTGATTTTTATTTCCGTTGTAGAATATCCATACACATAACAGTTTCCCTGCATATAATCAATTCCATTGTCGGCTGTTCCATTGACATTTTTATGCGTATGACCGCCTGCTACAAGATCAACCACTTCCGGATCCATATCTTCCGCAATTGATTTCGGATCAGAATGAGCCAATACAACTACTACGTCTGCCTCTTCATCTACTTTCTTTGTAAGTTCTTTTAACTTTTCTCTATTATCATCAATAGAATAAGGGGCTATCTGAGAAGCTTTAATATCCGGTGAATAGTCGTCTGCCCAACCAACAATTCCAACTTTATAGTCGCCTTTATCAACGATCGTATAATCTTGTGTAAATTCTACACGTTCTCCGCTATCTTTGTAATACAAATTACTCATCAATACCGGAATATCCGAATCACCTTTATAAGAACCTATTTCATATGGAGCCATCGTTCCTTTAGAATCCGCTGCATATTTTTTTACATCCCAATCAAATTCATGGTTTCCAAGTCCTACGGCATCATACCCCATTTGATCATAAGCCGCACGAATTGCAGCTCCGTATGTCAGATTAGAGTGCGGTGTTCCTTGGTAAATATCACCAGTATCCAAAAGCAATACATCTTCATACTCTTTATTGTTTCGAGCTTCATTTACAAGATTTGAAAAATATGCAAGTCGATACTCAAATGTAGATTCTTTATAACTAGATACATCTGTGATATATCCATGAACATCGGTTGTTTCAAATACTTTAATCGTATCCCACCCTGTATAATCCGGTTCTTTTACAGATAAATCTTCTGCAAACACTGACGGTGTATACGCTGCCGACATTGTAAGTACCATTGCCATAGTACCGATTCTTTTTGATAATCTTTTCATCTCATCTTCCCCTTTCTTCTACATTTTAAATTTGGGTTACAATTCCGGTAATCAGTTCTTTGAACTGTTTTGCCACACGGTCTGCTGTCTCCTGTACTTCTTTGTGATTCAATTTTTCAGTAGACATTCCTGCGGCAAGATTTGTAATACATGAAATTCCACATACCTCCATTCCCATATGATGTGCTGCCATTGCCTCACATGCTGTACTCATACCCACGGCATCTCCTCCGAGCATTCTCGCAAGACGAACTTCTGCCGGTGTCTCATATGCAGGACCTGTAAATTGCATATAAACTCCTTCCTGCATTTTGATTCCCATCTGTTTGGCAGTATCTCGAATAATATTTCTCATTCGTAAACTATATACCTCACTCATATCCGGAAATCTAACGCCAAGCTCATCTATATTTTCCCCTATTAAAGGACTCGGTATCGCAATTGTAATATGGTCATTGATGATCATAAAATCACCTGGTTTAAAATCAAAATTCGCACCGCCTGCTGCATTTGTTAAAATTAATTTCTTTGCTCCAAGCATTCCCATCAATCTCGTTGGAAGAACTACATCTGACATCGGATATCCTTCATAATAATGAACTCTTCCCTGCATGATCACAACCGGAACTTCTTTTACATATCCAAATACAAATCTTCCTTTATGTCCTGCTACTGTAGAAGTTGGAAATCCTTCAATTTCTGTATAATCAATTGTCTGTTCAATCTGAATGTCATCTGCATAATCTCCAAGACCGGAACCTAAAATAAGTGCAACTTCCGGCTTAAAAGTTATTTTTTTCTGAATACTTTCTACACATGTCATTAATTTTTCATATACCTTATTCATTCTGTTACCTCTCTTTCCTACTCTAATGCTACAATTTTAGATATCATATCCTTCATACGCTCATATTGACTGCGATTGACCAAAATTTTATTTCCTTCTTTTTCGATCAATCCTTCTTCTGATAATTTTTTCACTGCACGATTGATAGTCTTTAGACAAAGTCCCGTAGAATTGGATAATCCTTGCTGTCCGCCTTTCACTTGAAGAATATCATTTTTTGCATATCTTTCAAATCTCTCTACCAACAGCATCGCCAATCTGTCTGCCCCTTGTAAAAACAACATCATTCTTCCTTTTCTTCCTTCTTCCAGAAGATAATTTCCAATTTGTTTTGCCTCTTGTTTTAATGCATGAATATCTGAACTCATCCATTTTTCAAAATTTGCTCTGGACATTTTTACAACAGTGCATTTCGTCACGGTTCGAAGTGTTGTGCGATACGTTTTCATATCCATGATATATTCCATTCCACCCATCGCATACACATTATCAAATCTCATAAATTCATATGCCACACCATGTACGCGATAATCAATTGCCTCAATAATTCCTTTTCCGATAAAATAAATATTTTCCACCGGAGCATTTTCTCTTACAAATATGACTCCTTTATCCATCTCTTCAATCTGAAATGAATCCATTACCCAAAGTGGAGCGGTTCTAAAATATTCTTTAAATTGTTCTTGCCTTTTTTTATCGATATCTTTCAAAAATGGCAACGCCTCATATAAAGTTTTACACCCCACGCCCTTCACCTCTTTATTTCAATTGATTCAAAATAGATGTTCCAATAGCTCCTTTTGGCATAGAAACACCAAAATTCTCTGCTACAGATGCACCGATCACAGCAAATGTATCTTCATTTTCAATCGCACCACCCTGTTCCATCTTCTTCGCATATGCAACAAAAGGTACATATTCTCTTGTATGATCTGTTCCGCTATAAGTAGGATCATTCCCGTGATCTGCTGTCAAAATCAACAAGTCATCTTCTCTTAATTCTTCCAAAAGAACCCCTAAATTTTCATCAAACTTTTCGATTTCTTTCGCATACCCTTCCACATCTCTTCTATGTCCCCAAAGAGCGTCAAAATCAACAAGATTTACAAAACAAAGTCCATGAAAATCTTTTTTACAAATCTCAATTGTCTGCTCCATTCCATGCACAGAACTGTCTGAATGATAAGTTTCTGTAATTCCCTCTCCACAGAAAATATCATTGATTTTTCCAACACCGATTACATCAAATTTATTATCTTTCAATACATTCAGTACCGTTCTTCCCGTCGGTTTTAAAGCATAATCATGTCGGTTGCTTGTTCTCTTAAATTCACCTTTTTTCTTTCCTATATACGGTCTTGCAATGACACGTCCGACTCTCCATTCATCTTTCATTGTAATTTCTCTTGCAATTTCACAGCAGCGATATAAATTATCGAGATCGAATGTCTCTTCATTTCCACAAATCTGAAGAACAGAATCAGCCGATGTATATACGATCATCGCACCTGTATTGATTTCTTCTTCACCAAGTTCCTCTATGATTTCTGTTCCACTTGCACTTTTATTTCCAATTACTTTCTTTCCACATTTTTCTTCTAATTCTGCAATCAGCTCCGGCGGAAAACCTGTGTCTGTAAATGTCTTAAATGGTTTTTCTGTCTTGATTCCCATCATTTCCCAATGTCCGGTCATCGTATCTTTTCCATTACTTGTCTCACCTAGCCTCATATATCTTCCAATCGGTTTTTCAATTCCGCTCATTTTTCCTGCCGAATGCAAATTTAACATTCCTAATTTCTGTAGATTTGGAATTTCCAATGTTCCCATTTTTTCCAAAATGTGTCCAAAAGTATCGACTCCCTCATCTCCGAATTTTGCTGAATCCGGCATTGCTCCGATTCCAAGTGAATCCAGAACAATTAGAAATATTCTTTTATATTCACTCATTTATGTTCACCTCATTTTATTTTTAGTAACAGTTTCTGTTTCAATTCTTTCTCTGCAAATGCTGTTTCTACTGCGTTATGCATCATCTGAATAATTTCTGCATCTGTCACACCGTATGTTTTTTGAATAAACGCAAGTTCTTTCGTCATAGATGTATTGCTTACGGTGCGATTATCTGTATTTATACTCACAAGTAATCCTCTATTCAAAAATTCTTTAATTGGATATTCTTTCGGTCCGTTGACCGCCTTTGTCTGAAGATTACTGATTGGACACATTTCTACTCCTATATGATTGTCTTTTACAAGTTTTTGTGTATCCAATTGTCCCCGCATTGCAATTCCATGTCCGATTCGCTTTGCGCCCGCTTCTATGGAATCTACAATGTTCTGTACATTTCCACACTCTCCCGCATGAAGAGTAAACGGCATACCAAGTTCCTTTGTCTGTTCAAAGAGTTTCATAAACTCCTTCATTGGATATTGTGCTTCTGCTCCTGCTAAATCGGCTGCACACACACCCCTCCCAAGAAACTGGCATGCCGTTTTTATCATCTCATAATTTTCTTCTGCCCTATGATGTCTCATAGCACAAGTA
>ERZ1108166.1028-NODE-1028-length-11420-cov-4.991025_pt1 | contig 11420 bp, 22 predicted proteins | sample MGYA00403702_ERZ1108166 | MGnify/ENA primary metagenome ERZ1108166 (study PRJEB35170, sample SAMEA104062401) | human gut metagenome | biome: human gut; feature: human-associated habitat; material: faeces | place: Denmark | collected 2012-05-01 ...
GGGGAGGTAAAGGCTCATAGACCCTGAAAGCCTTGATGTTACTGGGGTTGAGCCGCTTTTGGACATATAAAGTTGACACTACCTGACTATTGAAGGAGAGTAAAAAAATGGAAAAATCAATAATAAAAAAAATATCAATATTTTTTATTGTGTCTTTATTAGCGTTTAAATTTCCTGTGACAATTTTAGCAAATGAAAAAATGAGCGGACAGGTATTGACTAAAGAAGATTTTATTGTTAAGACAGAAAAACCAACAGATGAGTTATTAAAATATGACAATAATGTAATGGATATTTTAGAGGCTTTGGGAGAGAGCTCATATGAAATGTTTTTCATGAGTGATAATGCAGATTGGATAACTGATCTTGGGCAGGTAACATTTAATAGAGATATTGTTTTAGGGGTATCGACCAGAGAAGACTTAATTAAAGCTTATGGAATAGGGATAGAATTCAAATTCAATTCTAGTACAGATTTAGCTTTTTCTGGAGAAAATTATCCAGAAGAATATCGCTCTATAATGAAGGAAATAGAGAAAAACTTGAAAGAATCTATTGTTTATAATTATAAAGACTTATATCAAATAATTTTCTTTATTGACAATGAAAATATTGTACAAGTGGTGTATTTTTTGAATGAAATATATTATACTGCTAGTAAAGAAGATGTAAGCTACGTTCAAACTATCTTAAATTCAATTGGATATAATTGCGGTACCCCAGACGGTATAGTAGGTTCAAATACAAAAAAAGCAATTTTACAATATCAGAAAGATAATGGATTGTTTGCAAGCGGAGAAGTGGATGATGAATTATTAAAATCTCTAGGAAAGATGAATATAGAAACAGAAGAAGATTCATATGGTATTTCTCTCTCTCAATTTGAACAAAGATACAATGAAGCGATTGATTATTATAATGCTATCGCAGAAAGAGATGGATATAATAAAGCGGGGCATATCACAGAAGATACTTTAAAAGCTTTTGATGATTATGCACCCTCAGGAAATATGAAAATAACTGTAAATCCTAATACCACGAATAAAAATCCCGTAGGGATTATCAATGTATGGGCAGAAGACAATACAACGATTGATGCCAATGTTTCAACAGGAGAAATAATGGCAACACTCTATGCGTTTGATACTTCAATGTCTGAGGGGTCAGAAGCATTGGAATTATGGAAAAAATTAAACGAGACTCCAGAAGTACAGCAGAATGGTATTACGTATAATAATTATTCTTTTGGCGGTATGATAGCTTTAAAAGCTCAATATGACGGATTTGAAATCCAAAAATAAAATTATAAAAGCGAGAGGCATGAAATATGCTTCTCGTTTTCTTTTGATAATAAACTATCTATTCCTTCGGTGTCAAAAATCCATTCTGGTATGTAAGTGGGACACATGAGCGGTTTTCCCGTCCTCATTCCCTTTTTCAGAATGGAAAGTACCCCCGGAGCCTGTACAAGCTATACAAGCCAACTTCATTCCTGATATACTAAGAGGAAACGCTTAAAACGCTACATAACCCTATATTCCCGTTTTCCCGGATACTGAAACGGTACTTGTATAAGTTCTCAAAGGGAAATACAGAAACCATATACCATATCCCGATAAAATAGGAATGTAGCTTGCAATGCTGATATATGGATATTAGTAAAAATAGAGTTTGATGGATAAGAACGAAAAAGGTTTTCATCTGTCAGGCTCTATTTTTTTACTTTTTACAGTTTTCCGGTATATGTTAAAATTTCCTTCCGTAAAACAGAGCCAGACGGGGAGAAGCAAGGAAAGGATTCTATACAAGTCCATACATCTGTAACATAACTGTGAACAGGCATAACAGCATTCAATAGCCCTTGAATCATTTCAGGGGAACACCTACAATAGCTTCTTATACCACCGCAGTGTAAAATCATAAATCAAAACATAAAAAAAGAATGCAGTCCGTAAACCACATTCTCTTTTATCCTTTAAGCCGTTTCAAGTTTCTTTTGTTTATCTGGTTCGATTTCAGTGCTTCCATAATAGTTTCTAATATCATTCATTGATAAGGTTTTATGGCTTTTCTTCATGAATGCTTCAGAATGCCAGTACCACATTTTTTTCTTTCCGGCAAATTCGAAACCGAGTTCTTTCAATTCTTTTCTACAGGGATAAGTGTTACCGCCTAACCAGATCCAGTTGCCTATAATCTCAATCGTAATATCTGAGAAGTGAATGACCTTATTTAATATATCACGTAACTTTTCATCTTCTGAAAAATCATATTTCATATTACTGTAAGATGATTCTTTTTCTTCTGATTTATTGCTTTCATGCTGATTCTTTAATATCTTAAATAGTCTATCATATTCTGCATTGATTTCCTGCATGATTGCAACATCTCCACCGTTGTCAGGGTGATGCTGTTTTAACAGTTCCTTGTATTGCTTCCTTAATTCTTCCAAAGTGTTTACATTTTTAAAATATGTGTTCATGTGATAACCTCCTCTGTGTGTGCTTTTGTTTTGTATGAGGTTATTATATAACGCTACGGTATATAAAGCAAGATGGAAGTATTCACAAAATATAACGATAACATATATCTAAATTTTGTACAATATATATAACGCTACTATATATTTATGAAAATGCTTGACAAGTACGATTTATAACGCTATCATAATATATAGATACGATATAGAAGAGAGGTGCTATAAAATGCCAGTGACAGAAGCACAGAAAAGAGCAACGGCAAAATATGAACGTGAAAATTATGATAAGGTATTAACGAGATTTCCGAAAGGTACAAAAGAAAGAATTTTGCAGACAGGGGCAAAAAGTGTAAACAGCTTTATTATTACAGCAGTCAATGAGAAAATTGAAAGAGAGGGTAAAAGCTATGACTGAGAGAGAGCAAGCCAAACAGATTATTGATACATTACCAGAATATAAAATCAGCAATATTTTATTATTTTTAAAAGGTGTTCAGTTTGATGATGAGATTGAAGATGATTTATTCTGTGAAAAATTGGTAAGGGACTATGATAATGCACCTGATGAGGACAAAGAAGGTATACCATTAGAAGAGTGTTTGAAAGAATGGGGGCTTGATTGATGTATAAAATCATAGTCAAGAAAAAAGCTAAAAAATTCATTGATAAGCTTCCCAAAAACGAAAGAATGAGAATTGCAAAAGCAATTCAATTATTACCCAATGGCGAAGATATTAAGAAATTGAAAGGTCATTCTGATTTACTGCGGTTACGTGTGGGAGAATACAGAATTATCTATACAGTAGATAATGGTGAATTGATTATATATGTTGTGGATGCCGGAAACCGCGGAGAGATTTATAAAAAATACTGATAAGTATTGAAAAAACTTGAAGAAGAAGTTATAATATACTTAACAGGAGAGTCGGAAGGGAACCGCTACTTCCCCGCCCCGGCGAAAACTTTAAATGTTATAAAAAATAGCCGTCTGTCTCGCCAAAGTCAGGACGGCTATTTTTTATGGGTATAATTTAGAATTGCAACGATCAATAAGGCTACGCTTACAATCAAGCTTAATTCTTCATATGTACTCATTGGCACCACCTCCGACAGGCTCGGAACAGGTGCAGCACGTCCCCCGGCTCCCCAGGTAAGTATATTATAACTACTCTTATTTGATATATCTAAAATTTATAAACAAGACAAGTCCCTAAATCTGTAACGCTTGTTGTAGTTCCTTTTTCTGCGGTAGCTCCGCAACTCATACATCTCATTTTTGTGGCTCCCGTCTGGTTGGTTTACAGTCTGTTAAAATAATCAAACCATGCAGCCAAAATATCAGCTCTATTTTCCAGAATATAACGTGCAATCTTTTTTAAATCATTCTGAGGAATCTGGCTTTTATTATGCTCTAATTTAATACCGTCCCCAGTAATCCAGAACTTTGTAGCATCAGAACTCTGTTTTCCTTTGCATACATGAATGTGTGGCGGTTCTGCATTTTCATTAGACCAGAAGAAAAATTTATATCCTAAGAAATCAAGTAAGGCTTTAGGCATTGATACCGCCTCCTTTTTGCGCGAAGTCCCAGATTAATGAAGAATTATTTTTTGCATATTTTTTTAATTTCATAATTTCATCTTCTGAGAATCCGAAAGATTTATAAACAATTTCCCCTGGAAGTGTCAAGTCTAAAAAATCAAAGCCGTTTTCATTAGGACGTTCGAAATGTACTTTTACAATGTCAAATCCATCTTTTTCCAGAATTTCACTATGAGTCATTACAATATCGTTTACTGTTGAATAGTAGTACATTGTTTTGCTTCCTCCTTATCATCTATGTATTCCAATATATCTCCTGGTTGACACTGGAGCAATCGACAAAGAGTATTTAAAGTTTCCTTACTGGCAATTTCTCCGTTTCGTATTTTGGTCAACTGAGCTTCTCCAATCAATTTTTCTTTTCTAATTTTATAAGATGTATAACCTATTTCCTTTAATGCGTTCAAAATATCTATTTTGTATATCAGCATTTTGCTATTCCTCCCTGTTAGACATACCTCTTTTTAATAGTATAACACATTAGAACGTGTGTTTCAATATATAATACGCAAAATAAACACTTATAATAAGTGTACAATATGCACAAAAAACAAGTGTATATTTAGTGCAAAAAGTTAATAGACATACACTGAAAACAAGTGTATACTACAATCATCAAATGAAACACAAGCAACACAGCAAACCAAAAGAGAGGAGAAATCAAATGAGTAAAATAATTAAATTCCCAACAGAAAAACAGACCCACAACGGTTATAAAAACTTTGTAGCACTTTTTGAAGTGTGTAGCAGTAAAGAAGGTTGTGATTTTTATTTATCCACTGCTGAAGAACTTTTTAATACTGGAAAGATTACAGAATCAGAATTATATACACTTCGTAGAATTGGAAGACAAAAACGTTTGAAATTTGCATAAAACAATATATGCTGACCTAACGGCATAACGGGGAGAAAGAGGGAAACTATGTATAGAATGTCATTTCAGAAACCGGGTTGCAACTATTCCAGATGCTTCACAACAGAAAAAGAAAGAGATAAATTTGCACAGGATATGAAGAACGCAGGATATAAAGTAACAACATGGGACGATATGAACTTGAAAAGCTTCAAAATAATAGAATAAGCCGGATACGTGTCCGGCACTGTAATGCAGCCGAAGCCGGTTCCAAGCCCGGAAGATGCAGAGGACAGTAAAATATAAGCATAAAATCCGAATATCTCGAAAAGATATGAAGCTGAAAACCATATACCTGTGAGTGAGCGAATGATGCAAGATTCAATAGTCAGGAAGATGATTCAACCGGATCATGCTTATATGACACTGAAAAAGGATTCTATGAACCTTGAAAACTAAATAGACTTTACGCCGTCCGTGTGTTATACTCTGATTAAGCAATATATTATCCAAGGAGGAGCAGCAGAACCATGACAGATAATGAATTGTTATTAGCTATTTCTAATATGATGGACACAAAACTTGAGCCAATAAAGGCAGATGTAAAAAACACGAAAATGTTACTTGAGAATGACGTACTTCCCAGACTGCAAAATATAGAATCTTGTTATACTTCTACATACCGCAGATATGCAAGCGGAATTGAAGAAATGAGAGCTTTAAAAGCAGATGTGGAAATTATTAAAAAAGTAGTTGCAGACTATTCAGAGCAACTTAAAAAATTAGCATAATCTTTCTATAACATATAAACGGCGTAAATCTATTAAGGATTTTACGCCATTTTTTTGTGTCTAAAATTCTTTTCCGGAATCCTTGTCAATGAAGGAAACACGACAGTCGAGAGCTGAAGCAATTGTTTCCACATCAGAAAAGCTCATTGTATCACGATACAGTTTATTGCTTAATGCTTGTGGTTTCATTCCTAATTTTTCAGCTAGTTCCCCGATTTTAATATCTTTTACTACCATCACTTGTTTTATGTGTTTAGATGCGCCCATGATTTATACCTCCGTTTCTATCTAACATAATAGCATTTGATGATATATAAATCAATATTAATTTGAATATACTCAAAAATAATTATAAAAAGCTATTGACAATATAATCAATAATGAGTATAATAACACTCATAAAACAAAAACATAATCAAAAATGATTATAAATAGAGAATAAGGGAGGAACATAAAATGTGTAAAACAATGAATGAACTTGAAAAGGTAATCGCAGATTACAGAAGCATGAAAAGCTTATTATCTCAGATGGAAGCAGAAGTAAAAGAGCTTGAAAAGGAAATCTTTGGTTATATGGATTTTAACCAGAAAATTTCTGAAACTGGAAAGGACTTTTCAATAAAAGTTTCGAGCTGTGAGAGAACAACACTTGACTGTAAGAAACTTGAAGAACAGTTCGGAAGCATGGCAGCATACCAGAAAGTGAGCCAGTACAGAAGGTTATACGTCAGATAGGCGTATAACCCAAAAGAAAGGAGAAGAACATGACCATGACAATTACATTAATTCAAGCATTAGCTATTTTCTTAGGCGGATATATGGCTGCAACAGTTCATTATATCTGTAAACACGGTTTATAAAAAATATCATATAAGGAGGAGCAGAACCATGACGAAAAAATCTTTTTACTTTGGTACAAGCACACAGAATGGAATAGTGAATCACATCAGTAGAGGAGTCGTATATCAGCCTACAACACGTTACACAGGCAGAGGAACAAAATGGTTTGATGATTCGAAGCTGTTAAGGCGTAAAGTCCTCAGCAAATAACTGAAAATAGTTTTCCGGGAAGTGACGGTTTAGCCGTGGGAGATTCAGTTCTCCGCTTTTCCTTTGCAATATTGCTAATCTAATATTCAAAAATCATGAAAGAAGAGGTAAAAGACTATGAGAGTAAACAGAAATAATGCAGAATTTTTCACATTGAAGGAGAACACAGCGGAGCTTGCAGACCCATATTTTGATGTGTTTGTAGATGTGAAAACAGTTTCTCCGGCTTTGGCAGACAGGATTGCAAAAGAGATTATGACAGCAAAAATGTTATATTTGGATTCCCTTGTTAAGATTGGATGCTGTAGACGTTGGAGTGGAAATGAAAAGATTACTGTATCTTTACATATTCAAATTTCAAAGCGCAAATACAACTATGAATTATATGTCAATATTCTTGACAGGGAAAATGATTACAATGATACATCACTGTGTATGGAATTGGATTTATCGGAATACGAAGCTGAGATGAAATCCCTTGCATTGAATGCAGCCGTGAAAGCAATTATGTAAGAATAATAAATAACGGGAGAGTGCTTATATAGCATTCTCCTGAGATTAAGAGAGGGAACAGTTATGGCTATTATATTGACGAATGGAATTTATTTTATTGCTCACAATGCGACAGGCGGCGTGATAAAGGTATCAACAATAGAACAGGCACAGAACTTTCATACAATGGAAAAAGCGGAGAACCAAATCAATAAAGTACCAGGGAAATGTTTCGGATACTATCCTGTAGATACAGATGTAACACCAGTTCATGAAATGGATTCGGATAATCATAAGGTTAATCAAAAGATTTTCAAGAAATCAGCAGCCAAAAGAAAGATATATTCCGGAATGCAGAGGAAAGAAATCTATGATAAGGCAGAAGGGTGCTGTCAGCTATGCGGAAGGAAGATTACACCTAACACAATGACCATAGACCATATTATTCCTTTTGCAGATGGCGGTTCAAATGAATTGGATAATCTTCAAGCGGTGTGTCAACAATGTAACCAGCTCAAAGCAAACATTTATCCGGAACAATTCTTTGACCGCATTACAGCGATATTCATGTGTCAAATGGAAAAGAAATATACAGACAACCTTACATGGAAAATGGCAAGAAATATGCTCATGGAAATCTTATAATGGATATTATAATGAAAAAAATATATAGGCAGCAGAACAGGCGATAAGGAAAGTAAAAAGTTCTGCTGCCTATTGTTTGATTTTTATGTGCTTGAAGTATGTGCTTGAAGGACTGTAGGAAAAGCGGTATACTGGAAGCAACATAAATGGAGTAGAGTAAGGAGATGATTTTATGAGTAACGCAATTATAACGGATATGTCAGGAGCATTAATTGAACATTCAGAAGTGATTACAAATTTTGTTGCCAATGTATATAGTCAGCTTAAAGGAAATGTGTGTCGTGTATATCCTGATAATGTACAATATAAGTGGATAATAGATGGAGAGGAAAAGAAGGTTATTCCGGACGCTTCGATTAATTGTCGTGTTCATGCTAAAAGAGGAAATTCTTTTTTTGATATTCCTCGGTTTGTTATGGAAGTTCTTTCTCCTTCCACAGAAAAATATGACCGTGGAGAAAAGATGGAGTTATACCGTCAACAGGAAGTAGATGAATATTGGATTGTTGATTGGAGAAAAAGGCAAGTAGAAATCTACATTCTGGATTATGATGAAAATGAAACGCCTAAATATTATCTCCATAATACAATCACAGAGCAGAACAAAGAGGAGTTAAGGATTATCCATTTTCCAAATATCAAGATTGATTTTGATGAATTATTCGATATAGAGTAAAATTCTGTCTGGAATCTATGAGAACTTGGAAACTGGCATTCAGAAACATCCTATTTTCTAGGCATTTCTGTAGCTGTAGTTCAGTTGAGATTCGAAAAAACCGCAAAAAACAATATGTTTTCGGTGAATTCTCGGTAAAGGTTGTATTGTATCTTCAGAAGTTCCTGATTTTCTAGAGGGTTCTGAAAGTGAAAACTCGGAAAATGTAATGAACAATATGTTTTCGGTGGGTTTTTGGTAAAATTTGCATTGACATTCAGAAATGCCCTATTATATAGGTGCTTTTGGAAGTGAGATTCGAAAAAACTGCAACAAAAAATGTGCTCTCGGTGAATTTTGTATTATATCTTTAGAAAAGCCCTATTTTCTAGGGTTTTCTGGAAGTAAAAGCTCGAAAAAAAGAAAGAACAATATGTTCTCGATAAAGTATCAAAAACACCTGTTTTATAGGCATTTCTGGAGCTGGAAGGGCAAAAAACGGTATTTTTTTTATTGAATTTTTCAAAATTTGTGTACACGATAGATAAAAAACACAATATATAGTATATTATACAAATAAATACCACAATATATAGCATATCAAAATCTCATGGTCGAAAATTCGACTGTGAAAAACATATTTACCAAACAGGAGGATAGACAAAATGGAAGAAGCATTAAAATTGATTTTGGAAAGGCTTCAGAATATGGAGGAAGAGCTTCAGATTGTCAATGATAATATAAATGCTAAACTGGACAGTATAAATTCTAAAACAGATAAGATTGCTTCACAATATGATTCTATCAATAATGACCTTGATTCTATTTCTAATGGAGTAAAAGGCTCAGACTATAGAATAAGACAGGATATAGTAAAAATAAATTACCAACTAAAAGGACATATTGATTCTGCATCATATTTTAAATAATAAAGCACCCAGTACATAAAATATACCGGATGCTTTGCGTGTTTCTTTTCTCGTAGTTATTAATCTTGTTTTTCATTACCCCTGCCGCTGTAACAACAGGAGCAACATATATATTAAAGGAACATATTTAATTGGCAGGACTACTACCTTATACTTCATTATAACCCGCAATCACAAAAATGTCAATATAAAATTAAAAAATATTCAATATTACTTTAAGTAAATTGCAATAAAATTAAAATAATTTATTAATATTTATCGTTGCACATACAAAATAACACTCTAAAATACCTTTATTTCGCTTTTGAATGATTATCATGATAACTTTATTGCCTAATCAATAAAACGTCTTAAATCGCAAAATAGAGCGTTACATGATGCTGTTATAAATACATCAAAAAAACAATTAAAATTTTTATGAAAATATTGCATATAATAATTTGGAAAGGTATAATATATAATAAGCAGCTGAAAATAACTTTGCATTATGTATTGGAGGAATGCGATATGACATTAATGGAGTTTACAGAAAAATTAGTTCCAATTTCTGATTTTAGTCAGGGCAAGGCAGGAAAGATATTTAATGATGTAAAAAATAATAACGCAGAGTATATTATTTTAAAAAATAATCAACCAACCGCAGTTTTGATTTCTTTAGAAGAATACAAAGAACAGCAAGAGAAGGTTAAAAAATTGGAAAACTTATTGGATAAATTAGAAAATATCCGATTGCTTCAGATTGCAGAGAATAGGAGTAATAGTTCTACATCTTCTTTTGAGGACTTTGTAAAAGAAGAAGGATTTACAATGGAAGAATTGGAAGGGCTGTCAGAAAGTGTGGAATTTGAGTAATGGCATGGAAAATATGTATTACAGATGAAGCAAAAAAAGATTATAAAAAAATTGAAGGGAGTATAAAGAAACAAATACTTGCAGGTATACTCAAAGTTTCAAAAGCTCCCCTACCAAGCCCAAACGGATATGGTAAACCATTAGGGAATAAAAATGGAAATAATTTAGTTGGATTTTTTAAAATCAAATATAAAGGCATTGGAATAAGAGTTGTGTATACTTTAGTAGTATCACAAAAAATAATGAACATTGTCGTTATATCGCAAAGAGATGATAACTATTGCTATGAGTTGGCAGCTAAATTGTATGAAAAATATGGAAATGGAATATTTGATAATATATTTGAGGATTTTTAATCATCTCTAATGCGTCACAAATTTTTTTTAAAGAAATATAAGCAGATCAGGAGGAGGGATATAATGGGAAACGCTTTACCAGTTGAAGATTTAAGTAAAACATATATTGAGCATTCAATGGTAATTAATAATTTTGTGATTAAAGTAGGCAGCCAGATAAAGGATAGCTTATGCCGTGTCTTTGGAGATGGTGTTCAGTATGAATGGCGGGAAAATGATAATAAGATAGTTATTCCGGACGCTTCGATTAACTGCAATGTTAGAGATAGAAAAAACATATCCTTTACAGGAATCCCACGTTTTGTCATGGAAGTTCTCTCGAATGCAACAGAAGAGTATGACCGTACAGAAAAGATGGAAATTTATTCTCGTGTTGGAGTTTCTGAGTATTGGATTGTTGACTGGAGAAAGAAACAGGTTGAAATTTATTTATTTGATTTCAAAGAAGATGGTACACCATATCCTTATCTATTTAAAAAAGTAACAGCAGAGAATAAAGAAGATTTGCACATAGTAATGTTCCCCAATATATCCATTTTTTTTGAGGAATTATTTGATATAGCAGAATATTAGTAACAAATAGAAGGCTCCCGGAAATTGTACGGAAGCCTTTTGTTATATCAAAATTAAACAGTGAAGTGGAAATAAACTTTTCACTTCACTCGGATTATTTTTATCCGATGTGTATCTGAACCATTTTATGACCATTATCCTTT
>ERZ1108166.1030-NODE-1030-length-11397-cov-5.790954_pt1 | contig 11397 bp, 10 predicted proteins | sample MGYA00403702_ERZ1108166 | MGnify/ENA primary metagenome ERZ1108166 (study PRJEB35170, sample SAMEA104062401) | human gut metagenome | biome: human gut; feature: human-associated habitat; material: faeces | place: Denmark | collected 2012-05-01 ...
TACGTGTACCAATACCTGGTGCATTTTTTGCAATGATTAAGACTTGATGTTCTTTAGCCATTTATAGCACCCCTTTCTTACCCATCATACCGCTTACAGTGCCACCTGCTGGAATCATCGGCAATACATTGTCTTCTCGTTCAACACGACAATCCAAGACGATGCTTTCGTCAGAGGTAATATAAGATTGGAAATCTTTATTGAAAGCTTCTACCGTATCGAGACGAGCTGCTTTCAAATCAAATGCATCAGCTAATTTCAAGAAGTTTGGACTTATTTCCAAATCTACATAGGAATAGCGACGATCATTAAAGATTTGTTGCCATTGACGAACCATGCCAAGATATCCATTATTGATGATCACAATTTTAATTGGTAAATTGTACTGGCGAACCATCATGAGCTCTTCACAAGTCATTTGGAAACCGCCATCACCAACTACGAGGATAACTTGTTTCTCAGGTGCCCCTACTTGAGCACCAATAGCCGCTGGCAAGCCATAGCCCATTGTACCAGCGCCACCAGAGGTAACAATAGTATGTGGCTTTTTATGAGTTAAGAATTGAGCTGACCACATTTGATGTTGCCCAACATCAGTTACAATGATGGCATCATCATTAGCGATTTTATTAAGCTCAGATAATACATATTGTGCATGTAACTCACCATTTGTAGACTCAGGAACCACCATAGGATATTCCTTTTGCCACTCGCGGATTTGTTCAATCCACGTCTCATGAGTAACAGGTTCAACTAATGCATTAAGTTCGGTTAATACTCGTTTTAAATCACCTACAATAGGTACGTTGATAGTAACATTCTTATCGATTTCAGCTGGGTCGATATCGATATGAATGATCTTTGCTTTTTTACAGAAGAAATCAGGATGACCTGTAATGCGGTCATGGAATCGAATGCCTGCCGCTATAACAAGGTCGGCCTCCTCTGTACAGTTATTAGCCGCTACAGATCCATGCATCCCTACCATGCCAAGTGCTAATTCGTGGTCTCCAGGGAAACCACCAAGACCAACCAGCGTATTAGTCACAGGAATTTGAGCCTTTTCAGCTAACTCCTTAAGTTCATCCATAGCGCCTGATTTCAATACGCCAGCACCAGCAATGATAAGTGGACGCTTTGCATTCTTGATAAGGGTTGCCGCTTTTTTAATTTGCCCTTGATGGCCTTTGTATGTTGGATCATACCCTTCAAGATGAATAGGTACTTCGTATAATTTATTGTATTCCGCCATAGATATTTTTTCTGTTTGAATATCCTTAGGAATATCGATTAATACAGGGCCAGGACGACCTGTACCAGCAATGAAATACGCTTCTTTAATGATTCGTGGTAAGTCGTGAATATCTTGCACAAGATAGTTATGCTTTGTAATTGGCATCGTAATACCTTGTATATCCGCCTCTTGGAATGAGTCCTTACCAATTAGTGCGCGTCCTACTTGCCCCGTAATGGCTACCATAGGCACAGAGTCCATATAAGCAGTCATAATACCTGTTACAAGATTCGTAGCACCAGGGCCAGATGTGGCAAGGCATACGCCAACTTTACCGGATACGCGAGCATATCCATCAGCCGCATGAGCTGCACCTTGTTCATGACGCACAAAATAATGTTTAATTTCAGGGAAGCTATATATTTCATCATAAATTGGAATAACAGCGCCACCTGGATAACCGAACATGTCGGTTACACCAAGGCGATGCAATGTTTCAAGGACAATACGTGCCCCATTGATTGTTTCTGCGCTCATAGGAACCCTTTCAACCAGCTATTCAGATAAAATTTCGCTGGAATTTAAACGTTTAATGGTATAACCATTCTTTTTAAAAGTATCAATAATGCTTTGAATATGTTCTTCACCATTGGTTTCTACAGTAACTTGTAATTCCACTTCGTGGAAGCGGTCAAGATTTTTAAACTGATTATGGTCAAGTTTAATAACGTTTGCATCCGCATCTGCAAGCATTTGAGATACAGCAACCAATTGACCTGGTTTATCTGGAAGGTTTACAGAGAAAGTGAAGATACGGCCACGCAATACGAGACCTTTATTAATCATAGAAGAAATGGTTAATACATCGATATTACCACCGCTGACGATGGCTACTGCCTTTTTAGCTTTGCAGTCTAATTTTTTTAGACCCGCAAGAGGCAAAATACCAGAGTTTTCTGCTACTAATTTATGTTTTTCAACGAGCAATAAAAAGGCTTCCATCAACTCGTAGTCAGAGACAGTAACAATTTCATCTACATATTTCTTAATATATTCTAATGTAGTTTCGCCGATTTGACGTACAGCTGTACCATCAGCGATAGTTGCCACCTCACTAAGTGGTACAGGATGATCTGCTTTTAACGCAGCTATTGCACTAGCCGCACCTTCAGGTTCTACACCGATTACTTTGATGCTAGGATTTTTTAATTTTGCAGCAGCTGCGATACCAGAAACAATACCGCCACCACCTACTGGAACAAGTAATACATCCGCATCAGGCAATTCCTCAAGAACTTCAAGGGCAATAGTACCTTGGCCTTCGATGACATCTTCGTCATCGAAAGGATGGACGAACACATATCCGTGCTCTTGTTGTAATTCCATCGCTTTTTGGTAAGCTTCATCATAAATCTCGCCCGATAATACGACCTCTGCGCCATATTGTTTTGTAGCATTCACCTTGATGAGAGGTGTATGTTTTGGCATGACGATTGTCGCCTTAATGCCTAGACGTTTTGCAGCAAGCGCTACACCTTGCGCATGGTTGCCGGCGGACGCGGCAATAACACCGCGCGCCTTTTCTTCTTCCGTCAATTTAGCAATTTTATTATATGCTCCACGCACCTTAAAGGAACCTGTTATTTGTAAGTTTTCTGGCTTGATGTACACATCATTGCCACACTCTTCAGAGAACACATCGCTATGAAGCAGTTTAGTTTTTACCGTAATCGTGCTCAACCGTTCACGGGCTTCCATAAAATCATATAACTTATGCATAAGACACCTACTCTTGTAGTAATAACAATACTTCTCCTATTAGTCTTCTAAAATTTCGATAGCACCTTGTGCTGCAGAAGATACATGGAGAGCATATTTTTTAAGGTATCCAGTTACATTGGATTTGAATGGTTTCAATGCTGCTTTACGGCGAGCGATTTCATCGTCAGATACAGCTAATTCCAATTTGCCGTTTGGAATATCGATGTTGATGATATCACCATCTTCAACAACGGCGATTGTACCACCAGCTGCTGCTTCTGGAGATACGTGACCAATGGATGCACCACGAGTAGCACCAGAGAAACGACCGTCAGTCAACAATGCCACGTCTTTATCAAGACCCATACCAGCGATCATAGATGTTGGTGTCAACATTTCGCGCATGCCAGGACCACCTTTAGGGCCTTCGTAACGGATAACTACCACATCACCTTTTACGATTTTACCGCCTGTAATAGCTTCAACAGCTTCTTCTTCGCTGTTGAATACCTTTGCTGGGCCAGAGTGAACGAGCATATCATCATCTACGGCACCTGCTTTTACAACGGAACCGTCTACAGCAAGGTTACCTTTAAGAACGGCAATACCACCTGTTTCATGAACAGGATTATTCCATGGATGGATAACATCTTCATCCACAACATGAGCTGCTGTTGCAATTTCACCTTGTGTTTTAAGAGCTACAGTTTTGCAATCTGTATGCAAACGACCATTTTCTGCTAAACGTTTCAACACAGCAGATACGCCGCCTGCAGCATACAAATCTTCGATGAAGTATTTACCAGATGGAGAAAGTTTGGACAATTGAGGTGTGTTTTGTGCAATGCGATCAAAGTCGTCCAAGGACAATGGTACACCTGCTTCGTGAGCGATAGCTGGCAAATGAAGTGCTGTATTAGAGGAACCACCCAAAGCCATATCTAGAGCTACTGCATTTTCAAAGGCTTCGCGTGTCATAATGTCTTTAGGACGAAGGTTTGCTTTCAATACCTCTACTGCTTGCATACCTGCTAATTTAGCAAGACGTAAACGTTCAGAGTATACTGCTGGGATTGTACCATTACCAGGAAGGCCCATACCAAGAGCTTCTGTTAAGCAGTTCATTGTGTTAGCGGTGTACATACCAGAGCAAGAACCACATGTAGGACATGCTGTATTTTCGATTTCAGCTAACTCAGCATCATCCATTTCACCAGTTTGATGTTTACCTACTGCTTCGAATACATCAGACAAACCGATTTTTTTGCCATTGTGTACGCCTGCAAGCATAGCACCACCGGATACGAATACGGATGGAATGTTTAGACGAGCTGCAGCTATCAACATACCAGGTACTACTTTATCGCAGTTTGGAATGAATACCATCGCATCAAATGGTGTTGCCATAGCTGTTGCTTCGATGGAATCAGCGATGATATTACGAGTTACCAAGGAGTATTTCATACCGATGTGGTTCATCGCCAAGCCGTCACAAATACCTATTGTATTGAACTCGATTGGCACACCACCTGCGTTGCGGATACCGTCTTTTACGGCTTGTACAATATTTTTCAAGCCCACATGACCAGGAATGATTTCATTGAAGGAATTGGCAATACCAATGACCGGTCTACCTAATTCTTCGTCTACGAAACCGAGTGCTTTTAATAAAGATCTGTGTGGTGCACGTGCTACGCCTGTTTTTAAATTGTCACTTCTACAACTCATGATATTCTCCTCACTTCGTTTGAAAGTATCCACTTGGACGGCTTTCACAATGAATAAAAAAAGACGATTCCAAAGAACCGTCTTAAAAGTTTACAAATGATATTCCTTTTGTTTACAGAATTCCTAAATACATACATAAAAACCTATGTACCCCATGGAATACATACAAATAAGAAACACTATAGTCAAATCTTATTGATTGTATATTAAACCATTCGCGGAACTTTTAAGACAAAAACGTGTTAAGTTGTTGTTCATAATTCGAATGTTTTTAATAATCACGACCAGCGCGATAATCAACAAGCTAATGACTAAACCGAACATGTTTCCTCCTAAAATAATCTGTAACGATAAACCTATAATAACACGTTCTATAGTGTCATGCAATAAATATTCTATAGATTTATTATATTTTTTTTATGAAGTTCACCATACCCAATAGCTATATCCATATATGTTTATGCACCAATATTGGATATACAAAAATCCCCCGCCGTAGCGAGGGATTTATAAAATACCGAACAGCCACATACCAAATGTACCAGCCCAGAAGTGAATCATAAAACTTACTACAGAAATAGCAAGACCTACGCGCCACCATGTGCCTTGAGGTACATAGCCTGCACCAAAGAAGATTGGTGTTACACCAGAGCTATAATGCGTTAATGTACAGCCAGGGCTATTCATCAAACCAAAGAGCAAGATGGTAAATGGAATCGGCGCACCCATGGCAACCAAAATGGCTGCAAAGGCGGAGAATAATGCGGTAATACGCGCCGTACCACTAGCAAAGAAGTATTGAGAGTATACGAAGGTTGCAGAGATGATAAAGGATGCCCAGAACCAATCGATACCTACGAGATGTTGACTTACAAAATTAGCAAACACAGCCACTACACCAAGTTTACCAAGAAGGCCAGCCATACCAACGAGGGTCCCCATCCAAATGAGGATATCCCAACCGGTGCGTTCACCTAATATGTCTTCCCATGTAAGGGAGCCAGTTACAACACAAGCAAGAACACCCATCATAGCAACTACTGTAGGATGTAACTTTGTCCAAATCGCCGTAGCCCAAAGCAAAATACACAGGATAAAGATAATAGCCACAGAAATTTCAGATTTCGTAATTGGCCCAAGTGCATTTAATTCCTTTTGTGCCATCTCAGCTGCCTCTGGTGTTTCTTTGATTTCTGGCGGATAGATTTTATAGATAAACCATGGCATCAAAATCATACAAATAACACCAGGAATGACACCCGCTTGGAACCATTCCCACCAAGAAATATCATAACCAAATAATTTTGCACCTAAGGATGTGATCAATAGGTTACCGCTACAAGCAGTTAAAAAGATTGTTACTGTAATTGTATTGATGGTATGGGCCGTCGTCATCAAGTACGCCCCTATGCGACGTGCTGTATTGCCATGAGGCTCAGAGTCAAAGGCAAGGGAAATATTTTGGACGATTGGAAAAATGATACCGCCCCCACGCGCCGTATTAGATGGCGTGGCTGGAGAGATAATCAAATCCGTACAAGCTAAGGCATAGGCTAATTTCAGAGAACTTGTACCAAAGGCACGAATTAATGTGTATGCAATGCGCTTACCGAGGCCGGAATTAATAATACCTCTAGAAAAGAATACGGCTGCTACGATAAGCCACACATTAGCCTCTGCATAGCCACCCAAAGCTTGCACCATCGTAATAGAGCTCGTTGCCACAGCAGCAACAATGCCAAAGAGTGCCATAATGCCCGTCGGCCAAGGTCGTAAAATAAAGCCAACAATCGTAGCCGTAAAGATAGCCAACAAATGCCAACCTTCGGGCTTAATCGCCTCTGTATGAGGCAAAAACCAAATAATCAGGCCTACTAAAACGGTTAAGGCCGCTCGTGTCCATGTACTCATAATCCCTCCAAAAATTCCTTAATCTTAGGATTTTGACGCAATGTTTCCATTTGTTCATCAGTCAATAATTTAACCTTATCTCGGTCTTTATTGACAAGACAGAAAAATCCTATATAGTCGCCTTTGTTGGCTCTAAATTGATGAATTGTATTACCTGGGATTTCAATAAAGTCCCCTTGTGCTACATCATAAATTTCATCGCCTAGTAACAACTGCCCCTTACCGCGGCCAATCATAACCATATGTGTATGCTCATGATACTCTAACGTAGAGTAGCCCCCGGGCAAACATTCAAAATAACGGAATTGGCAAGGAATGTCATAAGCCCCATCATATAGCACTTGTCGTGTTACATCCTTAAAAGGACTACCATCTTGCTTGTACACCAAGGTATCAACACCATCCCATTTAAAATTTTCCGAATCAAACTTGCGTATCATCTCATCACCTCACAATACAAAAAGGGCTGTATCGAAACGATGTTTCAATACAGCTCTATGAATTCGATTATTTAAAGAGACGTTTAATCGTACCTAATAAACCATGGCTATGTTTACGTACACCATCCGCCACGGATTCTACATCAAATCCAGTTCGTTCAATAGCTGTTGTAATCGTTTCAACAGATACCTTTGCTGGATCAAAAGATACAGTAGCCGTTTTATTTGGCAAATCAACTTCGGAGCTAAGTACGCCTTCTAGGCCTAATGTAGCACCTTCTACTGTTTCCTTACAATTATTACACATCATACCAGGTACAGTGAATACCTTTGTTACAACGCCATTATCTTCACCACAACCGCAATCTTTGCACATAATAATACCTCCTAATCATTAGCTTCCTTATGTTTTTCATCATTTTTAGCCCCAGCTGTCACATCGATAGTGGTAGCAGATTTAACGGCTTCCTTTGTTTCATCGACAGCTTTCTTTGGGCCGGAAAGAGCATCTTTAAATTCATTGATTCCCTTACCAATCGCTTTACCCACTTCAGGTAATTTACCAGGTCCGAAGATAACTAGAGCGATCACTAAAATAACTATTAATTCAGGTGTTCCTATAGACCCCATTTGTATCTCCTTTATATTTACTTAATACTACAACAATCAGTGTACATCATTATACGCATCTTTGTCCACATACCATGTCATAGGTTCTTGTGAAAGCACTGCACCCGGCAGTACACGACCGATACGTTTATCCCATGATGTATCTTCATAATCCTCACGTTGGTACAAAACCTTTGTAAGGGCAGTCCGTTTACTTTCACCAGTCACAGTGAACCAAAGGACATCTGTTTTCGCCAAAAACGAGAAGGTCATGGAAATGCGTTCCCACACCTTGCCATCCTCAACGGGCACAACGTTGCGATCTGCTACACGCAGTGCATGAGAACCCGCAAAAAGTCCTGCTGTATGACCATCCTCACCAAGATCTAGGATCGCTAAATCCATGCCAGATTTTTTACAAGCTTTAAGAACATTGCCTATTTCTTTCTCATACTCGTCAGCTGCCTCTATAACAGTTTTCGAATTGGTGTTAATAGGAAAGAAATGGGCCGCCCCCTTCGCCTTACAAAGCAGATATGGTTTTACACGGTTGAAATAATTATCTTCATGAGACTGAGGCAAAAATCGCTCATCAGTCCAGACAAAAAATATCCGTTCCCAGTTAACACGCTCAATGTACTCAGGGGAGTTCAATGTCTCTAACAAACCATTGATGACTGTGCCTCCAGTGATACCTACAATGCATGTTTCGGTACGGCTGATTTCTTCATTGGTGAAAGCAATAAAATCCTCCGCCAATGCAGCGACCACATCACTAGGAGTATCATAACATTTAATTGTATCTTGAGCCATAAAATATGGACCTCCTAAAACTATCTTAATAGTTCTATTATATACGTTTTGTCAATGTATGAAAAGGAAAAACCGATGTAACACACTATCTGAGCTACATCGGTTCTAATGATATGAGTATGTAGTTCTAATTTACAGACGATTTAGCACATCTTATTACAAAACAGTCTTACTTTTGGCCAAATTTAGGGCGACGGCGTTCTGTAAAGGCAAGAACACCTTCTTTGAAATCTTCAGAAAGACCTAATTCACATTGGTTTTCTACTTCAAATGTCTTATATTCTTCCCAGCCTGCTAAGAAGCTTCTCCACATCATTTCCTTCATAACGCGGTACGATTTTGCAGGGCCTTTTGCTAATTTTTCAACTAAGCGTCTTGTAGCAGTCTCTAAATCCTCTGGTTCACAAACTTTATATACAAAACCAAGTTCTTTACCTTTTTCAGCGGAAACCGCTTCACCAGTCATAACGATATGCATAGCACGATTCATACCAATGGAACGAGTTAACAAGAACAAACCACCTGCATCTGGAGCAAGACCTACGTTTACGAAGGCTTGAATAAAGCGTACATTATTAGCTGCAACCACAAAATCCGCAGCTAACGCCATGTTGAACGCCGCACCTGCTGCAGCACCTTGAAGGCTCATGATAACAGGTTTAGGTAAGCGTTTCATAGCCATAGAAATCTGCGCCACGAGCTCAACAATTTCAAATAAAGATTCTGTATCACCATCATTTACAGCGCGTTCCATTTCTGTTAAATCGCCACCAGCAGAGAATACCTTGCCTTCAGCATTGATGAGCAATGCACGAACACTTTCATCATGATGTGCTTTATCTAAAACCTCAAGGATCTCCTTGCACATTTCGATATTAAAACCATTCGCCACTGTAGGGCGATTAAATGTCAACGTACCAATGCCGTTGTCCACTACGTATTGAATTGTATTATAAATCATATGAGTTCTCCTATATGAAAATCTATTTTCGATAAATTTCGATTATTATATATCTATTATAGGGGAATTAATTATAGATGTAAACGTAATCTTATAATCACAATACAATACTATGTACCCGCTATCAACCCACGTTAGTATAACAAACCTTTGATGCGTAAGTATCGCTCAGCAACATCATGAGGTTTCTGTCCTTCCGATTCCACTTCATAGTTCATATATGACATATCCTGATCCGTAATCGTATTTGTCAATTTCAGCAATACCGATTCTAGTTCAGGATGCTTCTTTAACACATCTATTCTGACGACATTACCACAAACATACGACGGATATAAATGTTTATCGTCCTCAAGAACAACAATAGACGCATGGCTCAACTGACCGTCAGTAGTAAATATAGGCATAGCATCCACATGTCCGCTTTCAATAGCCTGATATTTCAAACCTATATCCATATCCTTCGTATCTTTAAAGTCCATGCCGTAAACTCGCTGTAATCCCGAATACCCATCTTGGCGCCCGAAAAAATCATATTCCCCACCTAAAATCAATTGTGACGAAACCCTCGCTAAGTCTGAATATGTTTTTAAATTATATTTGTTAGCAATATCCTTACGTACAGCCATTCCATATGTATTATTGAAACCATACATACCAACCCATTTAAATTGATATGTATCCTCGTAAGCGCGCTGTAATTCATCAAATAAATTTTCACTATATTGCGTGTCTCGTTTTAGTACTGCATTCCAACCGGTACCAGTATATTCAGGATAGATATCGAATTGACCGGACTCCATGGCCGGTTGAATATTGGAGGTTCCTCCGCCTACTCCGGCTGTTACTTCAACAGTTAAATCTGTATCTTGTTCAATAAGAAGTTTCAGCATATCGCCCAAAATCAACTGTTCTGTCATCGGTTTTGTAGCTACATGAATTACGTCAGATTGTTGCGACGGCCACATAAACACACCAATACCACTAATTATCACAATTGAGGCTACAATACCAATACGTTTAAAAGTACGTTTGCAATGCCCTCTATATAGTATGATTTTCTCAAAAAAGCCCAATACACCATCCATAATCAATGCTAAAAAAGCAATTAGTAAACTGCCGGCTACAGTCATAGTCGTATTATTTGTAGTAATACCTCGATAAATAGCTACACCAAGACCTCCGGCACCAATAAATGATGCTACCCCAGTAAGCGCTATAGTCATAACTAGCATATTTCGTATACCGACCATGATTACCGGAAAGGCTAAAGGCAATTCAATATATCGTAAACGTTGTACATGAGATAACCCCAGTGATGTAGCCGCTTCAATCATTTCCTTGTCAATACTGCTTAACCCAGTATATGTATTTCTCACCATCGGCAATAATGCATATATCACAAGGGCAATCACTGCCGTTGCATTACCAATTCCTGAAAAGGGAATCAAAAATCCCAGCATGGATATGGATGGTATAGTATACAGGAAATTAATAACCATCATGGTCGGATTAACTGCTCGACGATACTCGTTAAGTAAAATACCCGCAACCAATCCTAAAATAATGGCAATTATACTGGAAAGCAAAGCTATGACGACATGTTCCCATAATAGACCTGAGAAAAAGCTCCAATTCTCCACTAGTAAATGATATATATTTTGTATCATACAGCCCCCTATACACAGGTAAATATATTATGTAACATATCATGAAATACAGTTACTGGGACCTGTCAATTGAATAGCTTTCATTAATTCCATAACAATATCTCCTATCATTTATAATACTCAGATTTCATATTATCCAAGATACGCTTTCTTTTATCATTACTATCATCATAACAGATAATTATTAGTGTCACCATAATCTAAGCAACAAAAAACACCTGCAGACATTGTCTGCAGGTGTAATAACCTGTTGTCCAAATATTAACGTTT
>ERZ1108166.1035-NODE-1035-length-11335-cov-5.240869_pt1 | contig 11335 bp, 11 predicted proteins | sample MGYA00403702_ERZ1108166 | MGnify/ENA primary metagenome ERZ1108166 (study PRJEB35170, sample SAMEA104062401) | human gut metagenome | biome: human gut; feature: human-associated habitat; material: faeces | place: Denmark | collected 2012-05-01 ...
TGGTTTTTAGAGATTATATAACAGTATATAATCTGTAAAATCTGGTGATTTTTTTCGCCAGAAAACAGCTTTTTAACTTTTATTTTTATGGAGGTAACACGAAATGAACAAGGGAACTGTAAAATGGTTCAACGCAGAAAAAGGTTATGGATTTATCACAGGTGAAGACGGAGCAGACGTTTTCGTACATTTCTCCGCTATCAACGGTGAAGGCTTCAAATCCCTTGAAGAAGGCCAGGCTGTAACTTACGACTTAACAGAAGGTGCTCGTGGAATGCAGGCTGCCAACGTTACAAAATTATAATTTCGTAATTGGTAACTGTATCAGGCTTTTACAGCCTGTAATAAAAGGGGATTCCGTCCATCGACGGAATCCCCTTTTTAGTCTCATATCTGCGTTTTGTTTTATTCCTCTGCCGCATCTGCAGTTAAAGAAGAAAGATATTCATCCAGAGCCGCTGTATCTATTTCTGTCTCCTGTACAACTGTCTCTTTGTCTTCCTGCCCCTTATCATACACGGAAAATCCAATCCAGCATACTGCTGCTGCACAGACTGCTATTCCCGCAAGCTTTTCAAGCATAAGAATACGTTTCTCCTTTTTTATCAGTTTTTCACGGTTTGCTTTCTCTTTTTTATAAGCATCGACTTTTTTCTGGCTCATATCCGGTATCTCCTATCTGTATAAAATTCCAGTATTTTTAGAGATATTATATCACATTCCTTTTTAAAAGAAAAGTATCAAACCGCTACAATAATTCCTCCGTCATTTGCATACATAGTACTGACGCCTGCTGTATTCAGGACAATAATCTGCGCAGGATTCATTTTTTCTGCAATAGCCTCCTTAAACATCTCAGCACGCTCCGGGCAGTTGCAGTGACAAATAGCCAGCGCTTTATTTGCACCATCTGATGTTTTGGAAACAATGTGTTCCATCATTTTTACAAGTGCTTTATTCATACCTCTTGCCTGGTCTAACTGACAAATCGTCCCCTCATCTGTTGACCCCATAACCGGCTTAATTTTAAGGGCAGTTGCCACCAGCGCCTTTACACCGCTTAAACGTCCATTTTTTCGTAACGTGTCAAGATTCTCCAGTACAAAAAATGTATTCTGTCCGGAAATATATTCTTCTACTGTACGTACTACCTCATCAAAAGCGAGACCTGCTTTTTCACATTCTTCAATCTTCATTGCAATCAGAGTCTCTCCCACAGAAGCTGAACGGGAATTAAACACATGAATCTTCTTCTCCGGATGTTCCTCCAGAAGAAGATTTTTTCCCAACACCGCGCTGTTGTAAGAACCGCTGAGTTCTGATGATAATGTAATCGCGTAAACACGCTCTGCCTCACATTCAAATGCCTTCATATATCTTTCAGGAGAAGGACATGCAGATTTCGGGCATTCTTCACAGGCGGCAACTTTTTTCAGAAATTCTGCCTGATCAAACGTCTCATCGTCCACAATATTTTCTCCGCCGACTGTCAGTACAAGGGGAACAGATTCAAAGCGTTCATCTGTTTTCCACTGTTCTAAAAATTCTCCACAACTATCTATCACAATCTTATAACTCAATTATATCGTCCTCTTTTCCATTACATGTAGTTTTGAATACCAGATTTATATTATCACATACAATCTGTTTTGAAAAGTCTTTTTTAAAAACTCTGTTCTTTTTTTCTTATCTGTTTTATAATATTCTCATACTTGATAAAGGAGTACCCATATGCTGGCACTAAACATAACAAATTTAAAAGATTTTACAAATAAGCTTTTTATTGGAGAAGTCTTTGACCATTTTCTGGTAACTGAGGCTTCTATCACGACTTTCGGAACTTTTTTTATCAACGGAACGCTTCAGAATGATTTTTTTGATTCTGATGAACAGGCTGCTCTTCGCGAAAGCGGACGTTCTTACGCTTTATGGAAAGAAATAAAGCCTTACTGCTGTTCTGTTATCAGAGGAAAACGTCTTCCTCTTCATTTTAAAATTATATTTCAGCTTTCTCCTGCCGAAATCACCAGATTGTTTCCGGATAAAGCCGGTTCTCTTTCGGATATTGGAAATTTTTATCTGAATATACAGTATCGAAACCAGGATGTTTTATGCACAACCGGCGTTTCTCTTCATACCTTTACTCCCGGCGTAAAACCAGGTTCTTTGTGGGACGATATGATTCTTCAGTTTATGCAGAATCATCAGATTGATTTTGAAAAGGTCTCTGATTAATATTCTACATCTTCCGGTTCATTCAGATAATACGCAAGCATATCTACAAATTCACTGTTTGTTGGCTTGTAGTTCAACGGATAACCGGCAATTTTTTCAAGTGTATTTTTATTTGTATTCCAACAGACATTGACAACTGTACGAATATTATGTTCCACATTCATAGGTGTAGATTTAAACTTTTTGGCAAGACTGGGATAAATATCCTTTGTTATTTTCATGGGCTCTTCCTGGTCTTCCTGCACTTCCATTGTCATTTTCACCGCTTCTGCAAGTGTATAATACCCCTTATATTTTGAGGTTGCCCCCAATCTTCTGATTAATCCATATACTTTTCTCATAATCTCTCCTCCTAAATTGCATTCTTTTATTATCATACGACTTTTTATCATATTTTCGATTTTATCTAAAAAATTCGGGATTTTTCGTCAAAAATAGATGTGTCTTAATCAGCATCTCTCATTCTATATAAAACGGGATTATTTACACTTAATTGTATCAGAATATCAGACTATATTTGTTATTACAGAACAATTTGCACTATTGTATATATGCAAGAAATGGCCTCTGCCTTTTGAGCAGAGCCCATTTCCCAGGATTTTTCTTATTTTGCAAGCATTAAAAGAATTTCATTGCTTCTCTGTACGAATTTTGTCATTTCTTCCGGTGAAAGCTGTTTATGACTGAGCATTGCCAGATCATAGAGCTGTTCACAGATCACAGGAACCTGTGAAGCCTCTCCGTTGTCCACAATGAATTTTACAAGTGGGTGGTTTGCGTTGAGAACAAGAGTCTCTCCGCCTCCAAACATGGAAGAATCCATGCCGTACATATTGTACATTTTCATCATGTCCTGCATACGGCGGCTTTCCTCTGAAAGCGTGATCATAGCTGCCACATTTTCATTTTTCAGTTTTTCTACGCGAACTTCCAACTTCTCTTTATTCAGATTTTTGCGGAAAAGCTCTGTCAGTGATTTTACTGTTTCTTCATCAGCCGTTCCTTCCTCACGAAGCTCGTCTGTCAGATCCGCATCAATTCTCTTGAATTTCAGATTCTGATCCTTCTGTTCCAGATGAGAAATAAACGGAGTATCAATATTATGTTTCAGAATCACCGCATCTTTTCCAGCTTCTTTAAACATATTGATGTACTGGCTCTGCTGAACTTCGTCTGTCACGTAGTAAATAACAGTAGAAGGTTTCTCCTCTGCATTTTCCTCTGTCTCTTTCTTCTCTTCTGTCTCTGCCGTTTTCTCCGATTCCTCTGCTGCCTTATTTTCCTCAATGCAGTCCTTTAATGTCAGATATTTGCCGTCGAGATTTTTGAAAAGAACATAGTCGCTCATCTTCTCTGCAAATTTTGTATCTTTAATGCAGCCAAATTTAATAAACGGACTGATGTCATCCCAGTATTTTTCATAAGATTCTCTGTCTGTTTTACACATTCCAGTAAGCTTGTCAGCCACCTTCTTTGTAATATACTCGGAAATCTTACGCACAAAACCATCATTCTGCAGAGCAGATCTGGAAACATTAAGCGGAAGATCCGGACAGTCAATGACACCTTTCAGAAGAAGAAGGAATTCCGGAATCACTTCTTTGATATTATCTGCAATAAATACCTGATTATTATAAAGCTTTATGGTTCCCTCAATAGAATCGTATTCTGTATTGATTTTCGGGAAGTAAAGGATACCTTTTAAGTTAAACGGATAATCCATATTCAGATGAATCCAGAACAGTGGCTCCTTATAATCCATAAATACCTTGCGGTAAAATTCTTTGTATTCTTCATCTGTACATTCATTCGGGTGTTTCGTCCACAGAGGTTTTGTATCACTTAAGGAAACAGGACGTTTATTGATTTTTACTTTGTCCTTTGCAGGAGAAACTTCCACAATTTCCTTTTCTCCGTTTTCATTTTCCTTCTCTTCGGTCTTTGCATCTTCATGAATATGCTCTACAACAACATCGTCGTCTCTTAACTCTGCCTCATCAATAGTCTCATATTCCTGTGGAGCATCTTCTTTTGAGAGATAAATATCAACCGGCATGAAAGAACAGTATTTCTCAATTACTTCACGCATTCTGTATTCATTGGCGAATTCCACACTCTCTTCATTTAAAAACAGTGTGATTTCTGTTCCAGGCTTTGTTTTGCTGCCCTCAACCAGCTCATATTCTGTACCGCCGTCACAAGTCCAGTGCACCGGTTCAGAACCTTCTTTGTAAGAAAGTGTATCTATATGCACCTCGTCTGCAACCATAAATGCAGAATAAAATCCAAGTCCGAAATGTCCAATCATCTGGTCATCTGTTGTTTTATCCTTGTATTTCTCAAGGAATTCTGTCGCGCCTGAGAACGCAATCTGTGTGATGTATTCTTCTACCTCATCGGCAGTCATACCGATACCATTGTCCACAAATTTTAATGTTTTCTTTTCCGGATTTACAATAACTTCAATTTTTGCCTTATAATCCTCCGGGAATGTATAATCTCCCATTACTTCCAGCTTACGAAGCTTTGTAATTGCATCACAACCATTGGAAATCATTTCCCTTACAAAAATATCATGGTCAGAATACAGCCATTTTTTAATAATCGGGAAAATATTCTCACTGTTAATTGATAAACTACCGCGTTTTACTGACATGTAATTCACTCTCCTTTGATATTACTGTATTTCCCGTAACGTTCAAGACATATATTACTGCCTTTGAAAGAAAAAGTCAAGAGAAAAATTAGCACTCGCAAAAAACGAGTGCTAACAAGGATTTTCTTTTATTTTAATTGCTTTTATTTATTTTTTCCTTTTGCGGTATACAACAACCCCAACGATACAGAGAGCTGCCACAGCCAGTATGATCACAAATGGAAGAATCATGGTATTGTCTCCTGTGAGAACAGGTTTCTTCTGATTTGCTTTCTGTGCCGGTATCGGAGTAGCAGTTGCTCCTTTTCCATTTGAAACAGAAAATTTCACCTGTTTTACATCAGTTGCCCCTGTATTTGTCCACTCGCTTCCATCGTATTTCTGCTGGTTAAATGTAACCTTTAACGCATAATCTCCGCTTTGTCCCATACGGAAGGTTGCGCTGTACGGTGCGCTTTCCCAGTTTCTGTCCTCAAGCACATTCCACTTTGCAGGAAGGTAGCGCATATCTCCCTTTACAGGATCTGCATTGTCCATTCCCGCGCCTGCTGCCTCAAATGTAATCTTCGTCTCTGTTGTATATTTTCCATCGGAAGTGATTCCGGTAATTTTATTCTGAGAAGCGTCCGGAACTACTGCAGAACGTGCATTTACTGTGACTTTTACAGAAGTATAAAGAGAAATATTATCAGGATTCTCAATTCCTTTTGGAAGACTTACTGTTCCTGTTACATCAAAAGTCTGACTTTCTTTGGAAGATACATTATATGCACAGCCTGCCACGTCCCATTTTACATTCGCCTTCATTTTTCCATTTGTCGTATCAATTTCTACAGTTGCCGGAAGTTTCAGTCCTGCTGCTGATTTCTCAACACCATTTTTAATATCTTTAATGTCTGCCGGTTTCTGAATTCCTTTTAATTTTACTGTATTCTTTGTTACAAGGAAAGAAGCTGTCACAGATACTTCTGCATTTTCCTGACTCGTCACCTTAATCTCTTCCAGATACTGTCCTTCTCCCAGGTTTTTCTTAGGAGCAACATTAAAGCTGCTGCTTTCTCCCGGTGCAAGCTCTGCCGCAGATAAAGCTCCTACCTCAAAGCTGCCTGCGGAAGGCTGATTCAGATGAAGCACCATATTTCCTGCATTTGTAACTGTCACTGTCTGGGCTCCCGGCGCTTCTGTATATCCGGCCTGCGCTTTGCCAAAATCAAGTGCTCCCGGCGTTGCTGTAAGCTTCGCTGTTTTTACATCCTCAACTGTAAATTTTGCTGTTACAGACGCAAGAGCTTCTCCTGCCTCTCCGTTAATAACCGGATAGAGATAAATTGTTTCCACATACTCGCCTTTTTCAAGTCCTGTCTTCGGTTCCACTGTAAATGCAACGCTGTCTCCCGGTTCCAAATCAGAAGCATTGAGAGCGCTTACTGTAAAGTTCTGGCTCTGAAGCTCCATAATGGAAAGTTTTGCATTGCTTTCATTTGTAACTGTAACTGTCTGAGCAGCCGGCGCTTCTGTATATCCTGTTCCTGCCTTTCCAAAATCAAGTGTTTCCGGTGATACAGAAAGTTTATATTCCGGTTTCGGTGTAGGCGTTGCCTCCGGTGTTGGTGTTACTTCCGGTGTTGGTGTTGCTTCCGGTGTTGGTGTCGCTTCCGGAGTCGGTGTCGCTTCCGGTGTCAGTGTTGCTTCCGGCTCTTTTACACTCACTTTTGCCTGGACAGATACAGCAGCCCCCTCCTGTGTCGTATAAGAAAGTGTATCATCATACTCCCACGGTGTAAGTCCCATCCTTGGGATAATCCAAAGCGTAACCTCTTCTCCCGGTTTCAGAGGATTATCTACATCCTGAACCATAAAATTTTCCGGAGCTATATTCGCAAAATTCAGATCAACATTTCCAGTATTTTTTATAGTTACATACTGCTCTTCCGGAAGCTCTTCTTCTGTATATCCATAAAACAGAGTTCCGAAATCCAGAACTCCCGTCCCATCCTCTGTTGTAAGAACAGCTTCTGCTTTATATTCGGTTGTTGCAATTTCTCCGTTTTCTTCGGAATTTGTACCTTCTTCCGGTAATGCTTCTTCAGAAGGCTGTTCTCCTTCCGGATAAAACACTTCTTCCTCTCCCTCTGGAATACGGTTTTCTTCTGTTCCCTCCGGAAGCTGCTCTTCAGAAGGAACCTCTCCCTCTGTCTCCTCTTCCGGCGCAGGAATTTCCTCTACGTTTTCTTCCGGCGCAGGAATTTCTTCTACATTTTCTTCTTTCGGCTGCTCTCCGCTGTTTTCAGGAGCTTCCTCTGTATGCTGCTCTGCTTTATGCTGTTCTGCCTCTTCCTCTGTTGCAGCTACAGGACATGTAGTCGCAGTGAGCTTTCCTGTCACACCCTGGGCTTCTGCTCCTGTTACCTCAAGAACAATCTCCAGTCCCAGATCTTCCTCTGTTACCTTATATGTTTTCTCTGTTCCCAGTTCTGTAAGCTCCTCGCCATTTTTTCTGGACCATTTAAAACTTACATAATCGTCCGTTACGCCCTCCGGCGTTACTTTTTCATAATCTGCGCTTAATGTAGCGCCCACTGCTGCCGCTCCCTTGATTTTCAGCTTTCCGCCAAGTTCCCCTGACGGGACTGCCGCTGCAAAAACCATAGACGGGAGTAATGACAACATCATAAACACAGTCATAATCACTGCCAATATTTTTTTACCCTTCATAACTGTCCTCCTTTATTCTATAAATAGCTTTACGCTTGTAACAGTATTGTAACTTATTCCCCGTTTTTTCTCAAGTATCCTTTACAAAAAAATTAAATTTTCGTTATTTAAGGAACTTTTGGATAAATTTCTCCTTCTTTTTACTGTATACCGGATACCGCACAGACAAATCGGGAAATATTCCTCTGTGGAGAATGCTCTTCCTGTGAGAAAAAGTTTCAAATCCGTCTCTTCCGTGATAGCTGCCCATACCACTTTTTCCCACACCTCCGAATCCCATATACGGTGTCGCAAGGTGCATCAGCGTATCGTTTACACAGCCTCCTCCGAAAGACAAAGCGGAAAGAATTTCTTCTTTTTCTTTTTTGCTGCCTGTAAAAAGGTATAAAGCCAGGGGCTTCTCCTTTTCTTCCAAAATTTTCAAAAGCTCCTCTGTGTCGTCATATTCCAGAACAGGAAGCACAGGTCCGAAAATTTCTTCTCCCATTATTTTATATTCCCATTTTACCATATCTATAATCGTAGGTGTAATCTGCATTTTCCCTTTGTCAGTCTCTCCTCCCAGGCGAATTCTTCCTTCACTCATAAGCCCGGACACTCTCTGAAAATGCTTTTCTGTTATCATTTTGGGATAATCAGGATTTTCAAGAGGATTTTCTCCCCAAAAAACTTTCACCCAGTAAATCAGAGTTTTTATAAGCTCCTCTTTCTTTTTCTTATGCACAAGCACATAATCCGGTGCAACACAGGTCTGTCCGCAGTTTATAAATTTTCCGAATACAATGCGCTTTGCAGCCATTTTTATATCTGCCGTATCGTCCACAATACAGGGGCTTTTTCCACCAAGCTCCAGCGTAACAGGTGTGAGATGGACAGCAGCTTTTTCCATTACTGTTTTTCCCACCTCAGGGCTTCCTGTAAAAAAAATATAGTCAAATCTTTCTTCCAGAAGAAGGCAGTTTTCCTTTCTTCCCCCTTCCACTACCGTAATATATTCTGGCGGAAAGGCTTCCTGCATCATCTTCTTTAAAAGGCGCGACGCCGCCGGCGCATATGCGGAAGGCTTGAGTACACAGCAGTTTCCCGCTGCAATGGCATCACAGAGAGGTCCCAGATTTAAAAGAAACGGATAATTCCACGGAGTCATAATAAGAACAACTCCATACGGCTCATGCATAACACTTCCATATGCCGGAAAATGCACAAGAGGAGCCGGTACTCTTTTTTCTTTCAGCCAGCCGCGCAAGTGCTTCTTCACATAGGAAATCTCACTTAATGCCAGCCCGATTTCTGTCATATACGCTTCCTGCGAAGATTTATGCAGATCTTCATACAAGGCTTCTTTTATCTGATTTTCGTATTTTCTCACTGTTTTTTCCAGTGTTTCCAGCATTTTTCTCCGGAAAGCATAAGGGCGGGTATTCCCCGCCCTGTAATATGCTCTCTGCAGTTTTACAATTTCTTCTGCATTCATTTAATTATCCCTCTACTACAAGCCAGGTTCCATCAGGAAGCTCGAATACTTCGCTTGCATCTCTGATGTCATCAAGCGACATACCGTCTACGTCCGCTCCGAGTTCATCGAGATACTGTTTTACTTCTTTTAAAGAATCAAGGACAACCGCCATACAATCTTCCAGAAACTCTTCCGCTTCCTCATATGTCTCCGCAACCGGTTCGTCAAAAAGCTGACCCTGATTTTTTAAAAATGTGTAAATGCACTCCTCTGTATACATTTTTTAAAACACCTCCTCTGTTTTTCCTTTTGTATCTATAATTTTTCTTAATACCGGCAAAACAGCCGGCGCCTCATAAGAAGCCGCAGTTTTTACACCCGGTTTTGCGTGCGACATGGCAAAACCGTATGTTACACTTTTGAGCATCTCTATGTCATTATACTCATCCCCGAAAGCTACGCATTCTCCCGGTGCAGCATTTAAAATCTCCTGAAATCTCCGAATACCTCTCGCCTTATTTGTTCCGAAAGGAATAAAGTCTACCCAGTCAAAACCGGAAGTAACAACAGTGCATCTGTCTCCGAACTTTTCTCTCCAGAAACGAATAGATTCCTCTGTTACCCCACCTTTTTCGTACACTGCAATTTTTACACAGGGTTCTTTCATTTCATCAAAATTTTCCACAATCTTACAATGGTTTTTTACTACATCTATCATAAGGCTTCTGTAATGCTCCGTCTTTGGCATCATATAATAAAAATCCCTTGTAGAATAAGAAAATTCCGCCCCCTCTTTCGCATAAATCGTCTCCGTGATTTCTCTTGCCAGCTTTTCTTCAAATGCTGCTTCATAGAGAAGTTCATCGTTCCAGAAAGCAAGCGCACCGTTTTCGCAGATAAACGCCATATCTTCAAAAACCGGTTCAAAAAGCCGCTTCATATTTGCATACTGGCGTCCACTTGCAGCCACAAAAAGGATTCCTTCTTTTTTTAATTCTCTGATAAGAGGAAACAACTCTTCCGGAAGTTTCTGCGCTCCATTCAAAAGAAGCGTTCCGTCCAAATCACTTGCAACCAGCTTAATCATTTCTGTCACCCTTATAAATCCGCACAAGCTCTTCCGGTCTTTCCGCCACAAGGTCTGCGCCATTTTCATTTAATTCTTTTCTGTCACGGAACCCCCACAGCGCACCTACGGTATACATTCCCGCCGCGTGTCCTGTCTGCATATCTGTAGCTGTATCTCCCACATACATACACTCTTCCGGCTTTACCCCAAATTCCCGGGCAATCTTTAAAGGCCCCTCCGGAGACGGCTTTCTTTTAATTTCCTCACTCTGACCGAGAACCAGATCAAAATCATCTCCAAACATTTCCGCAATTACCTTTACAGCAGCAGGGTGGGGCTTATTGGAACATACTGCAAGCTTTGCCCCTGCTTCTTTCAGGGCTTTAATGGTTTCCGGCATTCCCGGATAATGTGTCACCTTATACATGGGATCTTCTGCAAACATTTTTCTATACAGCTTCTGCCCCTCTTCATAATGGATAAGCTCTGCATCTCCCGCATCCTTCAAACACCGGCGCATCAACATATTTGCTCCCTCTCCGCTGTAATAACGAAAATCATCTACTTTAAGGCGGCGGAGTCCAAACTTATCCATAATCTCATTTGTCACATACGCCATAGATTCCAGCGTATCTGCCAGTGTTCCGTCCAAATCAAAAATACATGCCTTTAACATCTTTCTATCCTCTCAAATTTATTCCAAGCTTTTTTCCTTCGTAAAGCAGTCTGGCAACTGGAAGCCCTACTACGTTATGATAATCACCGTGGATTTCTTTTACATAAATCCCGAAAGGTCCCTGAATGCCATAACTTCCCGCTTTATCTGCCGAATCACCTGTTTCTACATACGCCTTAATTTCTTCTGCGGAAACAGGGAAGAAGGTAACATCTGTACATTCTGAAAAACTGTAGTGCTGCCATCTACCGTCCCGGAAAAACACAATAGTTACTCCTGTATAAACCTGATGTGTCTTTCCCTGCAGCATTTCCAGAGTTTTCCTGGAATCCTCTTTATCAAAAGGTTTGCCCAGAACTTTTCCCTGAAAAGATACAAGGGTGTCTGCACCAATCACCACTGTCCCTTTCTCTCCAGAAATCGTCTCCGCCACCTGAAAAGCCTTTTCTGCTGACAATTCCTCTACAATCTGAGAAGGCTCTGCCTTTGTAATATGCTCTTCCCCATTTCCTGTAGATCGGAAGAGCG
>ERZ1108166.1056-NODE-1056-length-10971-cov-7.866709_pt1 | contig 10971 bp, 6 predicted proteins | sample MGYA00403702_ERZ1108166 | MGnify/ENA primary metagenome ERZ1108166 (study PRJEB35170, sample SAMEA104062401) | human gut metagenome | biome: human gut; feature: human-associated habitat; material: faeces | place: Denmark | collected 2012-05-01 ...
AATTTTCAAAGACCAATTTGTGTGTCGCACTCAAGCGACTTTCTTATCTTATCACTTAACTTTGTTATTGTCAACAAGTTTTTTTAATTTATTTTCTTACTTGTTGGCGTCACAACCAAGCGACGAATCATATCTTATCATATAAATAAAATATCATTAATATAATATTACTTATTTAATTAAATTATTCATATCTTTTTCTATTTTTCTTAATAATTCTATAATTATTAAATATTGATACACCAGGTTCAGTTTGTTTAGTAAAAACTTACTACATCTTCATTTCTATGTATTAATAAATAATAAAAAGCATGATAATATCAACTATCATGCTCTTTCATTGCTATATATATTGTCTTTTTTTCATAACTACTGGCCAAGATTTAGATCCAACATAATTTTTATCTTCTAATATCTGTGTGCCTTTATCTACTATTATCCTCTCAAGCTTAGCTTTTTCTCCAATAACAACATCCTGTAATATTACACATCCATCTATTGTTACATCTTTTCCTACATAAACACATCTAGATATTATACTATTTCTTACTTCCCCTTCTATATAACATCCATTTGCAATTATAGAATTTGTCACTTTACTGTCCCTTGTATATCTAGTTGGAGCTTCATCTTTTGCTTTTGTATATATTGTACCACCATTATAGAATAACTCCTTACTTACTTTTCTTTTAAGTAAATCCATATTTGTATAGTAGTAACTAGTTAAAGAGTTAATGCAAGAAAGATAACCATTAAATTTATAGGAACCTACATTTAACCTATCTAAGTTATCATGTATAAATGATTTTATTTTTTTATAACTTCCTCTTTTAACACATTCATTTACTATATCTATAAATAGATAAGTAGGCATTATATACATTTCCATACTTATAGATGCTAAATTATCCTCTCCCACATTCTTACCTATAGACTTAACTTTACCTTCCTCTACATTTACCACATCACACCCAAGAAAAGATTTATTTGCATTATTTATATCTTTATATATAACAGTTATATCATTTTTATTATTTATATGATGTGTAAGTGCCTCTCTATAGTCAATATTACATATCATATATGATGGTGCTAATAAAACGTAATCTTTTCTACTATTTTTTATAAACTCTATATTGTCATAAAAATTATCAACATCATTAACAAATGGTTCTTCATCTCCAAAGTTAAATACCTTTAGCCCATCCTTCTTTCTATGAAGATCCCATGGTCTCCCATTAGTTAAGTGATCCATTAGTGATCTTGATTTATTTTTTGTAAATATTCCTATACATTCAATTCCAGAATTAGTCATGTTTGAAAGTACGAAATCAACTATCCTATATTTAGCTGCAATAGGAACCGAAGCTAATGGTCTATTTCGAACTAGCTCGTCCATCCTTTTTTCATTCTCATCTAAGTTTATTATTCCAACACAATTGTTCATTAATCTCCCTCCTTCCATAGTTTTATATTGTACTACAGGCCTCTACTAAACTTCCTGACTTAACCTCTTCACTAGATGCTATTACAGCTATTTCATTTCCATCACCTATTCTGCAACCTTTTCTTATTATTGCATCACTACCAATAATAGCTTTTTCAATAATTACATTATCTCCTATAAATGCATTAGGCATTATTACAGAATCCTTTATGATTGCCTTTTTTCCTATCTTAACTCCTTGAAATAAAACAGAGTCCTCTACATTGCCATATACAGTGCATCCTTCTACTATAAGTGAATTTTTTATTAATGCTTCCTCTCCTATATATTGAGCTATGCTTACTTGATTGGATGAATATATTTTCCACTCTTTATCATAAAGATTTAATTTATTATTCTCATCTAATAAGTCCATATTAGCTTCCCATAAGCTATGGATTGTTCCAACATCCTTCCAGTATCCATCAAATGGATATGCCATCATCTTAAGATTATCTTTTATCATCTTTGGAATAATATTCTTACCAAAATCATTACTTGAAAACCTATCTAGCTCATCATCCCTTAAATATTTTTTTAGTATCTTCCAATTGAATATATATATGCCCATAGATGCTAAAGTACTTTTAGGTTCCTTAGGCTTCTCCTCAAATTCATAAATAGAATGATCTTCCCTCGTATTCATAATTCCAAATCTACTTGCTTCATCAATTGATACATTAATTACTGCAATTGTTGCATCTGCATTACTACTTTTATGTTTTTCTAGCATTTCATCATAATTCATTTTATATATGTGATCACCAGATAAAATTAATACATACTCTGGATTATAACTATCAATAAATTCTGTGTTTTGGTATATAGCATTAGCTGTACCTTTATACCAATTGCCACCCTTTTCTTCTTGATATGGAGGTAATATTCTTACGCCAGCATCTCTTCTATCTAAATCCCATGGGCTTCCTATTCCAATATGAGTATTTAATTCTAATGGTTTATATTGTGTTAAAACTCCAACAGTATATATTCCTGAATTAGAGCAGTTACTTAATGGAAAGTCTATTATTCTATATTTTCCACCAAATGGAACTGCTGGTTTAGCAAGCTTCTTTGTTAATACTCCTAATCTAGACCCCTGCCCCCCTGCCAAAATCATTGCTACTATCTCACTCTTACCCAATCATCTCTCTCCCTTCTAATCTTCTTGTCCTTCACTATAACAATATGAAATCAATCATACTAATATACATATTATTTACACTTATTTCATAAAAAAAATACAAGGTCTTTCATTGTAAACCTTGTATTTATCACACTTTTAAATATTTTTTATCCTTTTAAACCTTTTTTTATTTACATTTATTCTACATAATATATTAATTATAAATTCTTATATATAAGTTCAGGGCCCCATATACCTGTAGCATATTGTTGTATTGTCCTATCAGAAGAAAAAACTCCTGAATGGGCAATATTAGCGCCACAAATTTCTTGCCACTTATACATATCTTTAAAAATATTATCTACTTTTTTGTTAGCCTCAACATAAGAATCAAAGTCCTTTAAGACATAAAACTCATCATTAAAAGTTATTAAATGATCATATATACTTCTAAACTTTTCTTTATCATTAGAGTATTTGCCATTAATTAAATCATCTATAACATTTTTTACACTTTCGTTCTTATTGTATATATCTTGTGAGGAATATCCTCCATTTTCTATATAGCTTAGTACTTGTCTTGCCGTAAGCCCAAATATAAATATATTATTATTTCCAACCTCATCACTAATTTCTATATTAGCACCATCTAAAGTAGCTATTGTTACAGCTCCATTCATCATAAATTTCATATTTGATGTTCCTGAAGCTTCTTTAGTTGTGGTGGATATTTGTTCACTTAAATCAGCTGCAGGTATAATCTCCTCTGCTAATGAAACATTATAATTTTCTAGAAATACTACCTTTATCTTTTTATTTACTAATGGATCATTATTTACCTTATCTGCTATAGCATTAATAAGCTCTATTATATTCTTTGCAAGACAATATCCTGGCGCTGCTTTTCCTGCAAATATAAATGTTCTTGGATGAATATCTAAATTAGGATTATTAGTAAGCTTATTATATAAATCCATTATTCTTAAGCAATTAAGAGTCTGCCTCTTATATCCATGGATTCTCTTAACTTGTACATCAAATATAGAAGATGGATCAACTATAATACCATTCTTTTTATAAATCTTTTCTGCTAATCTCTCTTTATTTTTTTTCTTTATCCTTGCCAATTCTTCTTGTACACCTTTATCATAAGTAAACTTTTCAAAATTTATTAAGTCTGTAGGATGTTTTATAAAACTATCTCCTATAGTATTACAAAGAAGATTTGTAAGCCCTGGATTACTTCTTAATAACCATCTTCTATGAGTAATTCCATTAGTCTTATTATTAAACTTATTAGGATAGAAGTAATATAGATTTTTCATTTCTTCTTTCTTCAAAATCTCAGTATGAAGTTTTGCTACCCCATTCACACTATGGCTACCTACAACTGCTAAATTAGCCATTCTAACTTGGCCATCTGATATTATGGCCATATCTGATATTTTTTTCCACTGTCCAATATATTTATTCCAAAGGTCTGAACAGAACCTTTCATTTATCTCTTCAACTATCATATATATACGAGGTAATAAGCTTTTGAACATATCTATAGGCCACTTTTCTAGAGCTTCAGCTAATATTGTATGATTAGTATATGATACTATATTAGTAGTAATTCTCCATGCCTCTTCCCAACCTAATCCCTCTTCATCTAATAATATTCTCATTAATTCTGGAATAGCAAGTGTTGGATGAGTATCATTTATATGAATTGATATTTTTTCATCTAAGAATTTTATATCTCCACCATGCGTTTTATAGTGTCTTATAATACTCTGGATGCCAGCTGATACAAAAAAATATTGTTGTTTTAACCTAAGTATTTTTCCTTCATAAAATGAATCTTCAGGATATAATACTTGTGATATGGATTCTACTGAGTTTTTATATTCTATTGCTTTAAGATATTCTCCACTACTAAATGATGAATAATCAAATTCATTAGATACAGTTTCTGCGCTCCAAAGCCTTAATGTATTAGCAACATTATTTTCATAACCTACAATGGGAGTATCATATGGAACAGCTAAAACAGGTTCATAGTTAATTTGAGTAAATACCATTCTGCCATCTATATTTTCTACCTTAACTTCTCCACCAAACTTTACTACTTCGCTTTTTCCAATCTTTCTTCTTTCCCACACGTTTCCTTGACGTAACCAGTTATCTGATAGTTCAACTTGTTTTCCATCTATTATTTTTTGCTCGAAAAATCCATACTTATATCTTATTCCACAACCATGTCCAGCTATCCCTAAAGATGCCATAGAATCTAGAAAACATGCTGCTAATCTTCCTAACCCACCATTTCCTAGCCCTTGATCTTCTTCTAATTCTTCTAAATCCCTTAAATCTATATTTAACTCTGCTAAAGCTTCCTTACATATATCAATCAAACCTAAATTCATTAATGTATCTCCAAGCAATCTTCCTAAAAGAAATTCCATAGAGAAATAATAAATTTGCTTTTCTCCAGTTTTATTGTATCTTTTATTAGTATCTAACCATAACCAGCTTACATAATCCCTTATTAAGCTCCCTAAAGCTTCATACCTTTGCAGGTTATTTCCATTTTCTATCTCGTCTCCATGAATATCCTTATACTTATTCTCATAAGCTTCCTTAAATGTATTTTTATCTAATGCCAACATTTAATCCCTCCTATAATCAGGTTCTTGTTGCCTCCATATATAGCTGTTGGTATTCATCAGCTGATTTATCCCAGCTATTATTTGAATTAAGTGCTTGTCTTACAATCCTGCTCCATTCCTCCTTTTTTGTATAGAAGCTTAATGCATACTCTACTATCATCAATAACTCCTCTGCATTATAATTTGTAAAACTAAATCCATTTCCTAATTCATTGTATTGATTATAAGGGAAAATTGTGTCCTTTAACCCACCAGTCTCTCTTACTATAGGAATACTTCCATATCTAAGCGCTATTAATTGACCTAATCCACAAGGCTCAAATAAAGAAGGCATTAAAAATAAATCGCTACTTGCATATACCTTGTGAGCTAATATATTATCAAATCTTATATTTGCTGACACTTTATCTTTATATCTATATTGTAGGTTTTTAAATTTATCTTCATAATACCAATCCCCAGTTCCAACTATAACTAATTGAATATTATTCTTTAGTAACCTATCTGCAATACTAATTATCAAATCCATTCCCTTTTGGTTAGTTAGTCTAGAAACAATACCTATCATAGGTATTTCTTTATCTATGGGTAATCTAAGCTCTTCTTGTAACTTAATCTTGTTCTCCTGCTTATCACTTAATATATCACTTTGAAAAGTCTTATAAATATTAAAATCTCTATAAGGATTATATTCTTCATAATCTATACCATTTAATATTCCCTTAAGATTATAATTATGTTCTCTTAATAATCCATCCAACTTCTCTCCATACTCTGGAGTTTTTATCTCTTCTGCATAACTATAACTTACTGTAGTTACTTTATCTGAATAATTAATTCCACCTTTCATGAAACTAATACATTCATAAAACTCTAAACTTCCATTATTATATGCTTCCATATCATATCCAAATAAATCTGGTAAAACTTCTTTTGGAAATATTCCTTGAAATAAAATGTTATGAATAGAGTATATAGTTTTTATATTTTTATACAATTCATCTTTTGAATACTCCAGTTTTAATAAAACTGGAATCATTCCTGTTTGCCAATCATTACAATGTATGATATCGGGTATCCATCCTATTTCCTTAATGAACTCTAAGACAGCCCTATCATAATATGCAAATCTTTCTCCGTCATCATAGCATCCATATATTTCATCTCTTCCAAAGTAGTACTCATTGTCAATAAAGTAATACTTAACTCCATTATGAGCGCATTCAAAAATACCACAGTATTGATTTCTCCATCCAACCTTCACCATAAACCATTTAACAAAGCTAAATTTATTTTTTAAATCCTCTCTTATTCCTTTATATTTTGGTATTACGACTCTTACATCTACCCCCTTTTTACTTAAGGCTTTGGGAAGGGCCCCAACAACATCTCCCAGACCTCCAGTTTTAATAAATGGATTAGCTTCTGATGCTACAAGTAATACTTTCATCATTATTTTCTCCCCCTTTTTTTATACCTAAGATTAGTGTTGCCATAGGTGGAACCTTAATCTTTATGCTATATGGTTGATTATGAAATTCTATTTCTTCTGGAACTAAATTTACTTCTGTCATAACTTGTCCAGACCCTCCATATTTCTCATCATCACTATTAAATACCTCTACGTAGTCTGATTGTAATGGAACTCCAATTCTAAAATCATACCTTACTACTGAAGTAAAATTGCATATAAATATTAAAGTATCTTCCTTACATTTTCCTCTTCTTAAAAATGAAACTATACTTTGATCCTTATTATCTGCATCAATCCATTGAAAGCCATCTATATAATAATCTAATTCCCATAATGCTTTATTATTTAAATAAAACTTATTAATATCCTTAATAAAGTTTTGAGTCTTTTTATGCATTGGAAACATATCAATAAGCTTCCACTCTAATTGCTCATATTCCCTCCATTCTATAAATTGAGCAAATTCACTTCCCATGAAATTCAACTTCTTTCCTGGATGTCCAAGCATATAACTAATTAGTACCCTATACCCAGCAAACTTGCTCCAGTAATCTCCTGGCATTTTATCTACTAAAGACTTCTTTCCATGTACAACTTCATCATGTGAAAAGGGCAATATAAACCTCTCTGAATAGTTATACATTAATGAAAAAGTTAGTTTATTATGATGATACTTTCTATATATAGGGTCTTTACTAGTGTATTCAAGTACATCATTCATCCATCCCATATTCCATTTAAAATCAAATCCTAAGCCACCATCACTAACCATTCCTGATACCTTAGGCCATGCCGTTGATTCCTCAGCTATCATAATAGTTTTTTCATTGTTTTCTTTTATTGCTGTATTTAAATCTTTTAAAAATTGAATCCCCTCTAAATTACAATCCGTACCATACTTATTAGGAATCCATTCACCATATTCTCTTCCATAACTTAAGTAAATAATATTAGATACAGCATCCACTCTTAATCCATCTATATGAAATTCATTTATCCAATACATAGCATTTGATATAAGGAAACTTTTTACCTCTGGTCTACCTAAATCAAAATTAAAAGTTCCCCAGCCTTTATTATCAGCTTTCCAATACTCCTCATATTCATAAGTTGGACTTCCATCAAACATATATAAGCCATGTGCATCTTTACAAAAATGACCTGGTACCCAATCTAAAATAACTCCAATATTATTTTGATGTAGTTTATCAACTAACCTTTTAAAACCTTCAATATTTCCGTACCTAGTTGTTAATGAATAATATCCTGTACATTGATAACCCCAAGATGCATCAAGAGGATGTTCGCACAAAGGCATAATTTCAACATAGTTATAACCCATTTCTGTCAAATAGTTTGGCAACACTTCACTTAATTCTTCATATGTTAAAAACTCATTGTTATTTCTTTTCCAAGATCCTAAATGAATTTCATATATATTAATAGCAGTATTATATATATCCTTTTTTCTTTTTTCTTCAATCCAATTATTATCTGACCATATGTATTCTTTAGGCCTATATGCAATTGATGCTGTATTAGGTCTTACTTCAGAACATATAGCATAAGGATCAGCCTTAAAAACAATTTTATTATCCATTGTCTTTATAGCATATTTATACTTAATGCCTTCTTCTAACTTAGGTAAAAATCTACTCCATAATCCATCCTTAGATATTTGTTTCATTTTATATTTGTTATCCACATAAAAATTATTAAAATCTCCAACTATCCACATTTCTTGTGCATTAGGTGCCCAAGTTGTGAATTGAATTCCTTTAATCCCATTACATTCACATACATGAGCCCCCAATAATTTATAGGATTTATAATTCATTCCCTTATGAAACATATAAATTTCATTATTCTCCATTCGTAATCCTCCTTTTTTAGTACTGTTCTTTACATAGTATTCAAAAAGAAGAAAACTTATTAATAAACTTTAAATAAATAGGGATTTATCATTTGCAATCGTTATAAATTAAAAGAGATATGTATAAAACATATCCCTTTTCCTATTTTATATAAATTTATATAAATCAGGACCACCCGTAAAACGGGTGGTTTGCTCTGCGCCTATAAGGCTTTGGTACTGGCTGTGCTACTCGCACACCGAAACGGGTTTGCCAACCGCATACTTTTACATGCTGCACCTAGAAGGTGCTTTATTTTTTGCTTCCTTTTACCGGCTCGCCCGTAAACGGGTCAATATATTCTTTTAAACTCAATTGCTCATATGCTATATCTTCTTGTATTTGATTTTTTATATATTCCTATATAACTTTTTTATTTCTCCCTACTGTATCAACATAATATCCCTTACACCAAAATTGTCTATTGCCATATCTATATTTCAAGTTTGCATGTCTATCAAAAATCATCAATGAACTCTTACCTTTTAGATACCCCATAAATTGAGCTACGCTCAATTTTGGTGGTATACTAACAAGCATATGTATATGATCTTTGCATGCATTTGCTTCTATTATTTCTACTTTTTTATGCTCACATAATTCTCTTAAAATTCTTCCAATGTCAGCTTTGATTTTCCCATAAATTACTTGTCTCCTATACTTTGGTGCAAATACTATATGATATTTACAATTCCATTTGCTATGTGCTAAACTACTATTGTCCATTATGGACGCACCTCCTTGTATTATAGTTTTGGTCGGCAAACCTACTATAATTTTACAACGGAGGTTTTTTACTTTCTACTCACCGCTAAAAGCTCTTTAGAACCACCCGCATAGCAGGTGGTATTCAAAATACAATAAAAGAAGGATAATAAACATATCCTTCTCTTAACATAATTAAGCTATATATACTTTTCTAATTCCTCTGATCTCTTATAAGATTTCTGTATAATCTCATTTGGATATCCAATATACTCTAAAAGCCTTATGGCATTTCTAGTTTTAGAAACTCCCTTCTTTAATTTGTAATCAAAGCTTAATCCAGTATTATCATCTATATCTTCGCTAAAGTAATAAAACTCATACTCATCTTTAAGCATATCTGTTAATTCCCTGTCATGAGTAGCAACAATTGCAATAGCATTTCTTTCATTAATATAACTTAATATTTCCGCTGAAGAGGATATTCTTTCAACAGGATTTGTTCCTCTAAAAATTTCATCAATAGGACAGAATACAGTTACATCCTTTTCTAAAGCTTTAATTATTCTAAGTATTGATTCTGCTTCTGCTAAATAATAGCTTTTCCCAGCATTTATATCATCCTTAGGAGCAATAGATGAAACTATATTTAAAAAACATCCTTCATACTCTTTAGCCATAACAAAATTCATAGTTTGAGCTAGAACTATATTAGCCCCAAGCATTCTTAAAAAAGTAGATTTTCCAGACATATTTGTACCTGTAAGGACTATTCCTTTACCATTAATACTTATTGAGTTAGGTACAGGTTTTTTTAAAGCAGGATGTACCCCATCTACAACCTTTAATTTATTTTCATTAATGAATCTAGGTTTTGACAGTTTACTTTTATTGCAAGCCTTATAGCTAGCCATAGCTGTTAAAGCATCTAATTCACCTATTAAATAATAAATTCTATATATTTCACCTGCATTCTCTTCAATTTTGTCACTTATTTTATAGAAAGTAGTTTCTTCTAATAAAAAAGGTATTGATAATAACTCAAGTAATCCTCCAAAGGCATTAATAATTTTAATTACTGTAGTACCCTTTTTTAAATAACTAATATTCTCTAAGTTATACTTTAAGTTTTCTACATAGTGAGATATCTTAGGATCTTTAATTTTACATATCTTTTCACTAGTTATAAATAAATCACTTAAATAACTTAGTCCATGAGATTTAATTATTTCCCTCTCTTTTCTATTAATCTCTATAGTTACAAATACACTTACTAATAATAAAAGATTTAGTCTAGGTTCTTTAAAAATAAAGGCTAAAGCAATTAATGCTATAGGAATAAAATTTCCAAGAACCTTATATAACCAATACTTTTTCTTATTTACAGGTAATTTATCAGATATCATCTCTAACAATCTATTTTTCTTATCATGTCCTAACTTAAATAGATTAAATCTAATCTCTGTAGTTAAATCTTGATTTTCTATAAAATAATCTATTAATTCACTTCTTTTATTAAGTTTCTCCTCACTCATTAAAGGATTTTTAAAAATAGAATATAACACCTGTTCTCCAGGAGTGGAATATGTTTTATCTATCTCCTCATATATATC
>ERZ1108166.1061-NODE-1061-length-10936-cov-4.708575_pt1 | contig 10936 bp, 10 predicted proteins | sample MGYA00403702_ERZ1108166 | MGnify/ENA primary metagenome ERZ1108166 (study PRJEB35170, sample SAMEA104062401) | human gut metagenome | biome: human gut; feature: human-associated habitat; material: faeces | place: Denmark | collected 2012-05-01 ...
CGTTACGGACTTTCACCGATTAGTGTACGCCCATGCTGGGCGCACTCAAAAAAAGGGAAATTGCTTTGCAACTTCCCTTCATTAATTAATTATTTATATTAATAATTTTCTGCTTTTACTTGGAAATATGATTGTGGATGAGCACATACTGGGCATACATCTGGAGCCTTCTTACCAATGCAGATATGTCCACAGTTTGAACATTGCCAAATTACATCTTCATCCTTAGAGAATACTAAATCTCCTTCTATGTTAGCTAAAAGCTTTCTATATCTTTCTTCGTGTTCCTTTTCAATTGCAGCAACACCTTCAAAAAGCTTAGCTATATGTTCAAAGCCTTCTTCTCTTGCTTCTTTAGCAAATCTATCATACATGTCTGTCCATTCGTAGTTTTCTCCATCAGCTGCATCACTTAAGTTAGTAGTAGTTTGTCCAATTCCATCATGTAATAACTTAAACCAAAGCTTTGCATGTTCCTTTTCATTTTTTGCAGTTTCTTCAAAAATAGATGCTATTTGAACATAACCATCTTTCTTAGCTTTAGATGCATAATAAGTATACTTATTAGTTGCCATTGATTCTCCTGCAAAAGCTTCCATTAAATTAGCTTCTGTTTTTGTACCTTTTAAATCCTTCATTATAATCACCTCGTCAATTATTTAAATTTCTTTTTTCCAAAGACCATGTAAATTACAGTATTCATAAGCTTCAATTACTTTTTCATCATCACCTATAACAAACTCTGCTTTTGGTTCATCACTTGGTGATAAATATTTCTTTTGAACCCCCTTATCTGTCTTTAGATATATCCATTGGATATAATGAGCTTCAACCATTGGATGTAAAGTATCTCCAACAACTACCTCTACTTTATTACCGTCAATGTTGACAACAGGAACATGTTTTTCTACTGCACCATCTGTTGTGTTAGCTTTTAACTCACTCATCTTTTCACCACAACAAACTATAGCTACACCTGATGCTCTAACTACCTCTACAATATTTCCACAATGCTTACAAATTAAAAATTTTGTTTCCATAATCTTTCCTCCTTTTTTCTCTATTTCTACTTTATATTACTAATTTTAACACAAAATTCTGAATATTTTATTAATATACTGTTAATTATATTATTCGAAATATAAAAAAATACCTATAGAATTCCTCTATAGGTACTTTTAACTAGATAGTTCCTATCCTAATTGCATCTTTTTGAACCTTATCTGGATCTGTTGGTTTTAAGTTTTCATGTACCTCATCCATTCTAAGTTCCGTCTTAACCACATCTTGAATTTCTTTGTTATACACATTCTTATCATTCATAATTTAATCCCTCCCTAAGGATAGGATGTCCATTTATTTATTCCTTTATCCTTTAACTATATAACTTAATCTTTCTTCATTTATAGCTGTCATTTTGCTTTCTTTAAGCCAGTGATTGCTACAACCACACTCCTCTAAAATAACACATTGAGGAATAAATCCTAGCCTTAATGCCTTCCATCCTCCAGATATTAAATTTAGAACACAAGCTATGCCTATTATTCCTATCTTCTCATTATTTTCTCTTTTCGCATTTAATAAATTTGTTTCATGTGGTATAACATACACCTTAAAATCCAAATTTTTTCCTAAGGTGGTTAATTTATTTATATTACATTCTTTTGAGCATCTTTTACATACATACCCAAACTTTTCTTTTAAACTAGGGCATTGTTTTAAAGTTTGTTTCATGCAAGCTGGTGCAAAGACAAGTTTTTCTTTACATATTAAAAATTTTTCTTTATATACCTTATTTAATATTTCAGCACAAACCATATTAAAAATGTATTGTATTTCTCCCTTGCCACAATAAATAATATCCTCTTTGTTTCTATGCATTAATTCATATGTACTTAGATAATCCTTTACTCCAGAGATATATTCTCCTAAATAATACTGTCCTTCCTTTAAAAGATACTCTCCTTCCTTTAAAGCAAAAGATAAAAATTTTTCTACATAATTAGGGTCTTTTTCACTTAAAAATTCCATCCATATGTTAAGTCTAAAAACTTCTTCTTTAAAATCACCTGTGCAACCCAACCAAGATATAATCTTCTTAAATAAATCTAAATCCAATTTTTTAACTTTTTTCTTTTTTAATAAGGCCTTAAGTATTGCTCTACCCTTTATAATATCTACTTTTTCTTTTATTTTTTCTTTATTTCTTAAGGAATTTAACCCTTTAAAAACTCCACTCCATTTAGGGTTAAAACCATAGGCATATTCACTATATTCCATAAGAATTACACCAATAAATAATAATTCTACTGCATATTCCTCTTTAGTCCGTAGTTCCTCTACTTTGTTTTTCCCTATATACTCCATAAAGTCCTGTAGATATTTCTTTCCATTTTGAGAAACATCTAAAATTACTTTGTTGCTTAACCTTTCAGCTTTTTCGTAATAGTTATTTGAAGTAGCTTGTCCACCTTTCAAAGAATATGTTATGGAACTCATGTATACACCTTCCTTTATATAATATCTAAATTATGTCCTTTAACATATACTACTCTTTTTGAAAACACCCCATGAACTACAGTGATAACTTCTCCCTCTGTTATAGGTAAATAATTTGCTTTAACAGAAAACTTTATTTCACGTTTATTATTAAAATCAGTAACATATACTGTAAACCTAGTATAATTAAACTCAGTTCCACCAGCTATTATTCCTGTACAAACACCTGTTAGGCTTGTTTCTATACCAAATAAACATTCAATAAAAAATAATAAAATGGATATAAGAATAGGATAAATTGTTATATATTCTATTCCAACAATATTATCAACTCTTTCATATAAAATACAAAATAATAATATTAAGCAGATAGCATATGTGCTTATTCTTCTACATCTTATGAAAAACCTTGTTTCCTCGTGAGGAGAAAACCAAAGTTTAAATCTCCAATAAAATTTACTTTCCACTTTATCTTCAGAAAAGTCTTCATCCCACTGCTTCTTCCAATTCATTTGTGACTCACTTAACTTCATTGTCATAATTCCTCTACTTATATAAGTAACTCCTATAGAATAAATACACATTAATACTGAGGACTTTAATAAATCCATATTATGAAATGATACATAAGAAATTGGAATATACAAAAGAAATGCTCCATTCATAAGGTAAAATGGTATAAGTTTAGTGTTAGCTTCTTTCCTTCTTTCTTCTGAATTGAATCTCCTTGGAGCAGTAACACAAATTACTAGAAGAATTATTATACAAGCAGAACTCATCTCTAGAATTACATCACCATAAACTCCTAACCTTTCAAAGACTCCCATCTTCCCCTTAAGTATATTAAATATCATATCAGCAGAATAAATTATATTAGCTATTAAAATTGCTATAATCATTAATCTGCCATTTTTTAAATTTCTCTTCTCACCCATGTAAATGAACACCCCCATGGTTTTAATTAATTCTATAGGAAAAGGCGAATTCCTTTAATTTTCAATATTGAAAAAGCCATACTATGAACTAGTATGACTTTAAATTTAAAATTCTAACTACATTTTCAGTTGATATCTCTAGATTATCTTTTCCTTTGCTTAATGCTTCATCTAAAGAAATTACCCCTGGGGTTATTCCTATTACAGAATCTATTCCTAATGAATATAATTCATCTATTCCTTCCCCAATTCTTCCCCCAAAAGCTATTACAGGAATGTTATACTTTTTAGCTACTTTAGCTACTCCTATAGGGGTTTTTCCAAACTTAGTTTGAAAATCTATACTTCCTTCCCCTGTAAATACATAATCTGCGCCCTTTACTTTTTCCTCTAAATTAGAATACTTAATTACTAAATCTATTCCTGATTCTAGTTTTCCATTACAAAAACCTATTAAAGCTGCACCAAGGCCTCCTGCTGCACCTGCACCTTCAACCTTATCAATTTCTTTTCCCATATCTCTTTTTACTACTTCTGCATAATGCTTTAAGTTACTGTCTAACTCCTCTAAGGTTTCTTTATTTCCACCCTTTTGAGCCCCAAATACAAAGCTTGCACCATTCTCTCCTGTTAATGGATTCTTTACATCACAAGCTACTTCTATTTTCACATCATAAATTCTTTTATCAAAACCACTTAAATCTATTTCACATAAATCTTTTAAGGCTCCACCACCAAGAGCTATCTCCTTACCATTACTGCCCTTAAAGCTTGCACCTAATGCCTGAAGCATACCAACTCCACCATCATTAGTTGCACTTCCACCTAATCCTATAATTATTCTTTCTATATTCATATCTAAAGCATGCTTTATAAGTTCACCAGTTCCAAAGGTAGTAGTAAGGAGTGGATTTCTATCCTCTAATTTAACTAAGTGAATTCCACTAGCTTCTGCCATTTCTATTACAGCAGTCTTTCTATCACCTAATATTCCAAACTTTGCTTTCACCTTATTTCCTAGTGGAGCTGTTACTTCTACTTCATGCAAATTTCCATTGGTAGATTCTATTAAAGCATCCACTGTACCTTCACCACCATCTGCCATAGGAACATGTATACATGTAGCATCTTTAAAAACTTTTCTTATTCCATTCTCCATAGATATACAAGCTTCCTTAGCTGTCATACTCTCCTTAAAGGAATCTGGTGCTAAAATAAATTTCATATGATTCACCTCTAAATAAAATTATTGTAACTCTCTTAAACTTAGCTAAGAGAGTTACTAAACTTTTACACTAATTCAAAGTATATATTATCTACTTTATTTTTACTACAATTTAATTTGCTAAAGTCTTCTATATCCCCTAGTACATCTTCTTTAAGATTAACCTTCTTAAAGTTGCTTCCTTTAATACTAAACTGAACCTTCTTTTCTGAATCTGTTCCATTGAAATATCTAAGAACTAAGCCCTTTTTATTTTCAGCCTTCTTTAATACACTTAAAGTTACACCATCATTCTCTTCTTTTAATAGAGAATAATTATATGGAGTTTCAAAGTCTACAGAATTTAGTTTCATAGCATTGTGAGGCATTTTATTGTAAGTATACACTGGAGTTAAGTACTCTTTTGCAACTCTTGATACCTTATCTTCCCTAGATACATATGGATATATTCCAAAGTCTAAACTTACTTTTCCAAGCATTTGTGAGTCAGGAGTTTCTAATTTAATTCCTGATGGTCTTCCAGGTCTTCTATACATTTCTTCTTTACCAAGGAAGCCTACCCCTCTAAATAAAGTTATGGCTATTGTATCATAATCTTCTCCAATTATTTCATACTCTCTAGTACTATTAGTTAAGACAGCCATTCCTCTTTCTTCATTCTTTAAAGTTACAAATGAAAGCATTGGATAAATAGAATCTGGTCTTTCATCCCAGTTTTCCTCTTCCCATACATCCATAGCACTATCATATACATCTCTTTTTATAACACCAAATTGATTATCAGAGAATGAGAAATTAGATTTTATTCCAGTTGGAATGTATGCTCTTACTCTATGATCTTTTGCTCTATTATCTATATCCATCTTAACATTTAAATATGGACTAGAATTATCAACCTTAACAATTATTGATATATCCATAGAGCCATCAATTTTCCTATGCTTTCTGCTATCTAAATCCTTTGGTAAATCTAGAGTATAGTTAATAGCTATCTCACTACTATTTTCATAAGTGCTTATACTGTAGTTACACTTAACTAAATCACTCTTAATAATAAAATCATCTTCTAGTGGTGAGAAATCATATTCATCTCCATCATCTGCACCATCTTCTATTAAAAGTACATTTTCATATAATGTATTTGTATCTTTGTATAGTATGTTTAATGAGCCATTTTCATTTACAGTTATATTAAAATACTTATTTTCAACCTTATCTGTTTTCTTGCCTTCTTCAGAGTTTATAACTCCTTCTGCTTCCTTAATTAAATAAGTCTTATATCCCATTGAAGGAATAACATCCTTTAATTCAATAGTGTATCTTACAAAAGGATCATAGTTTCCATAGTGAACAATTTGTCTATCAATTAACCCTGCATCAACTACTTCTTTATTTATAACTTGGAAATCATATTCTTCTCCATCCTCACTAACAAGGTTGAAGTTTTTCATTTTTGTAATGATTTCACCCTTAACTACAACTTCTCTTTCATATGGAAGAAGATTAAATGCTGTTAATTTATCTAATGCTATATCTTTGCTCATAGCATCAACTATAACTCTCATATAGAAATCTATTAATCTATCTACTTTTTCTTCAGCTAAGAAAAATCTATTCATTATCTCTTTATGAACCTTATCAGAACAACAACATCCTATAGAATCATGAGCATGGTTTTTCATTATCTCTTTCCAAATAAGCTCAATTAATCCTGAATGATATTCAAAACCTAATGAATAAGCAAGTGAAGCTAAAGGTTCTAATATATTAGTTATTTTATTTTCTATCCTTGTATTAGCAGCCTTAATATCCATTCTTGTTGAGAAGATACTTCTATGAACTCTCATATACTTTCCATCTAAGAATTCCCCTCTTAATGTAGGTAAATTCTTTTCTTTTTCTAGTTCTTCAAATACCTTTTCATATCTGCTTAAGAAGAAATCTCTTTCTGGATATAATTCCTTTAATTTTTCTAATATCTCAAATATATTCTTTTGTACAGGCATTTGATCATGACCATTTGGAAGTATGATATTTTCTGTTGTAGCTCCCTTATCAAGTACAGGGAAATACTTATCCATTCTCTTCTTAAGATCATCCATATTACTTGGCAAATACTTTCCTATTGCATATCCTAATGGGAATAATTGAGTTAATACCTTAGAATCCCCTTCACCTTCCCAGTAAAATTCAGTTTTATCTGTTCCCATTCTTTCAGAGACACCTCTCCAGAATATAGAACGATTTATTCCAAATCCATTTAATATTTGTGGCATTTGAGCAGATTGTCCAAAAGAGTCTGGAAGATATCCTATCATCATAGAATCACCAAATTCTTCACAATCCTTTAATCCATATAGTAAATTTCTAGTTATAGATTCTGCACCTACAACCATTTCATCTGTTTGAGTATACCAAGGCCCTATTATTAATCTGCCTTCTTTAACTAATTTCTTTACTCTTTCCTTATTTTCTGGCTTTGCCGCGAAATAATCTTCTAATATAGCTGTTTGCCCATCCAATACATAATTAGGGTAGTTAGGATTGTTTTCTAACATATCCATTATTTCTTCCATATTATTAACTAAAAGAATTCTTGATTCTTCCGTTGTAAAATACCATTCTCTATCCCAATGCATATGGGGCACAACATGAACTTTTTTACTCATCTATTACACCTCTTACTTCGATTTAACTTTATATTTTTCCATGATATAGCTTTGCGAGAGGAAATTCCTCTCGCAAAATATTATTTTAAAAGTCCTTGCTTTTTAAGTTTCATTTTTCTTGTTATTACTAATAATATTGCTGATATAATTGCTCCAAGTATTGCTGCTCCAAGCCATACAGTTATATTCATTAACATAGTTGAACCATCTTTAAGCATGAATATTGAGAATATACCTGCTCCTGGAACATCAAGTCCTATGTTAAACATTGCTACTAAAGCACCAGTTACTGCTGAACCTGCACATAATGAAGGAATTACTCTTAATGGGTCTTCTATCATAAATGGAATAGCACCTTCTGTAATACCTGCTAGTCCTAAAATCCAAGTTGACTTACCTATTTCTTGTTCTTCTTTATTGAAATACTTCTTAGCTAATAAAGTAGCAAATGTTACACCAAATGCTGAAACCATTTTTACTGATGCGAAAGCTGCATATGGCATTATAATTCCATCAGTCATTGCACCTACACAGAAAGTATAAGCTGCTTTATTAACAGGACCACCAAGGTCAAATGATACCATGATACCAAGTATTGCACCTAAAAGTGCTGCATTTGTTCCACTCATAGAACCTAACCAATTAATTAGTCCTTGATTTATTGCTGCTACAGGTTTACCAACTACAAAGAACATAAGTGTTGAAACTAATAATGTACCAAATACAGGGTATACCCAGAAACTAACGAATCCTGCTAATGTACCTTTTGCTGGTATATACTTCTTAAATAATTTAATTGTATAACCTGCTAGGAAACCTCCAAGCATACCACCTAGGAATCCACCATTTATCATATTAGCTGCTATACCAGCTGCAAAACCTGGTGCTAAACCTGGCTTGTCAGCAATTGAGTATGACATGTATGCAGATAATACAGGAACCATTATTGTTCCAAGTAAGTTACCACCTAGCTTACGATACATCCAAATCCATGAACCATCTGTATCATATAATTCTTGTAATCCAAAACCTTGAGATACTAATACTGCGAAAGCTAGAATCATACCTCCTGCAACTATTAAAGGAATTATATGAGATATACCTGTAAGAATTGACTTCTTAGCCTCTTCTTTAAATGAAACTTTTTCATCATCATCAGAAGTTTCTACATATTCTCCTTTTCCTTTATTTTCTGCTGCCTTAAGTGCTTTTTCTATAAGTCCCTTTGCATCCTTTAAAGGAGTAGCAACCTTAGCTCTTACTGTAGGTAAATGTGAATATCTTTCTTCATTTTTTACAGCTACATCTACTGCAAATATAGCAGCATCTGCATTCTTTAATTGTTCTTTTGTATGTTTATCTTCTATACCGTTAGCTCCTTGTTTTTCAACATAAACAGCTACTCCCATTTCTTTACCTGCATTAACTAAAGCTTCTGCAGCCATATATGTATGAGCTATCCCTGCAGGACAAGCTGTTACAGCAACGATTGATTTTTCAAACTTACTTATATCTACATCTTCTTTTATAATTTCTTTATCTAAATTATTGTAAAGTTCTTTCTTGCTCTTTGAATTCTTAAGCAAATCTTTATAAGATGGATTTGCTATTCTTGTAGCAAGCTCTGCTAATAGTTGAATATGAGTTGAACCTGCTTCTTCAGTTGGTATAGCTAATAAGAATACTATTTCAACTTCATTATTCTCATCTATACTTTCCCATTCTTTCATAGGTTTATTTAGAATTGCTACTGCAAATGATGCTTCTTTTACAGAACTAGATTTTCCATGGGGAACAGCTAGTCCACCTTCAAAACCTGTAGGAGAAAGTTTTTCTCTTTCTAATACATCCTTAAAAAATTCTTCTTTAGATGTAATCTTTCCCTCTTCATATAATTTTTCAACTAGGTGTTTAATAACATCTTCTTTCTTGTTTAAATCTAGACCAATTGAAATAAGTTTCTCATTTGTTAGACTTCTTAAATTCATTTCTATTCCTCCTATTCATATTCAACAAATCCGATTTGCTTAACGTTTACAATCTTATATTATCAAAAAAAAATAAGAAGATTTAATTCTTCTTATTTTTACACAAATATTTCTTTTTATTTTATACATTGTGTATTTATACACAATTGCAATCTTTCCATAAGGCTTCATTAATAATCCTTATAATAAGCATTATTCCTATTCTATCTGGAGCATTATATTTATGTACCTCAACCCTAGGTGCCCAGAAGAAAATATTTATATCAGCAATATCCATAAGTGAATTCTTATTAAAGTGAGTCATGCTAACTATGCTTGCATTTCTTTCTTTTGCAATTTTGCACACATCTAATATCTGCTTGCTTTCACCACTTACACTTATAGCAATAAACAAATCCTTATCATCACAATTTTCTGCAGCATACATCATATCGTGTCTATGGTTAAAATACTCAGCTTTTATTCCAATGCATCTTATATTCTTTGCAAACATCTCACAAAAATATATTGAATCCCCTATTCCTACGAAGTATACATTTTTAGCTTCTTTTATTTGGCTTACTAATTTATCAATTATTTTATTATCTAAAATATCTAAGGTTTTTTTAATTGTATCAGGAATTAATTCTAGATTTTTAAAAGTCTCTCCTTTTAATTCACCAGTCTTTCCTTCAAGCTCTGCACGTAATGAAAACTTTAAATCTGAAAAACCTTTATAGCCTAGCTTCTTAGATAATCTTACTATAGTATTTGGTACAGTAAATAAATCTTCAGCTACTTTCTGGACAGACTGATTTACAAATCTATTATAATCTTCTCGTATATAATCTACCACTTGATCATCTGTATCCGTTAATCTCAACTCATTTAATAAAACTCTCTCCTCAAAGTTCATGGTCCCACTCCTACTTTTTTCTCTTGTTCACTACTTTGAGAATAGCATTTTTACTTAGCTTTCGCAAGGTCCATAGATATTCATTTTTCTCGTTCCGTCGCAAGCTCCAAGTCACAGAAAAATAAATATCTATTCCCCTCGTACTTAAGGTAAGGAAATTATAAAATTATTATCTCTGTCCTTATAATTTCTTTATTTATTTATCAATTCAACTATATTCCTAATATTTCTTAAATTAATAAATAATAAGACCTTTACCAAAGTGGGTGTTATGTTAGTAATATTAATGATTCTTTGTTCTGTAACTCTGAATAATCCTACATATAATTATCTTGTACAAAATGATAAGTTAAATTCTTCACTACTTGTAACAGAAACTTCATCATTTAATGGTAAATTTCAGTATAGTTTTTTTGAAAAACATTTTTACTTTTTTAAAAAGCCCATACAAAAAGCTTATTTTGTGTCATCATATAAAATTAATATAGATAAAGATATTCAGTGGTTAGATAAAAATACAATTCAAATTAAATCTGGTCCAGATTTATTTAATAATTTAACACTAAACTTAAACTAAACTTCCATATCATTAAGCCACCTAACTAGAATTCTATGTTTATTTTCTAAAAATAAAAGGTTGAAGAAAACTTCAACCTTTTATTAGCTTTATGCTCTTTCTTTTATTAATTTATACATATCTTTATTTTCATAATCAATTTTAAGAT
>ERZ1108166.1077-NODE-1077-length-10697-cov-4.679947_pt1 | contig 10697 bp, 12 predicted proteins | sample MGYA00403702_ERZ1108166 | MGnify/ENA primary metagenome ERZ1108166 (study PRJEB35170, sample SAMEA104062401) | human gut metagenome | biome: human gut; feature: human-associated habitat; material: faeces | place: Denmark | collected 2012-05-01 ...
AAAAACGCTCCGCGTAGGAGCGCACTGCGGCGGAAAAGAAGTACGTCGCTAAAGCGACCCGCCGCAGGCGGAGAATCCTGCGAGCAGGATTCTTTTTCATATCCCCCATTTTTTGGACATAAGTATAGAAGGTACAAAAACAAGAGGGGGATTATAAAGTGTTTGATTATGGACTCAGTACCCTGGAGCAGTACGGTCTTACTGCAAAAAGTACCCTGCGTACAAGAGGTGCGCTTTTGTGTCACACAGAGAAAGGTCTTCTTATACTCAGGGAATTTGGAGGTTCTGAAAAAAAATTAGGGGTACAGCAGCAGCTTTTAAAAACACTGAAGGAAGCAGGATGTATGGTAGACTGCTTTCTGGAAAATCAGGAGGGAAATCTCGTAAGCTATGATAAGGACGGGATTCCATTTACCCTTCAAAACTGGTTTGAAGGACGGGAGTGCGACACAAAATCCGAGGAAGATATAATAAGAAGCGTTTCAGCACTTGGAAGACTTCACAAAGTCATGAAGATGGAAGGACAGAGGAATTATCAGGAGAAGTCCTTAAAAGAAGAATACAGGCGTCACAATCAGGAACTTCGGAAAATCAGGAAATTTATCAGAAGTCACGGAGCTGTGTGCAGCTTTGAAAAAGACTATCTGGCAAGTGTGGAATGGTTTCTGGAAAAAGGGGAAAAAGCCCTTTCCATGCTGGAACAGACAGAATATGAGACATTACGGGAAACTTCTTTTCAGGAAGGCTGCGTCTGTCATGGCGAGTATAATCAGCATAATGTGCTGATGATGGCAAAAGGGGAGGCAGTTACGAATTTCGGGCATTTTACCTTTGATATGCAGATTGGGGATTTGTACCGGTTTATGCGCAAGGTTCTGGAAAAGTATGGATGGGATTTAAGGCTTTCAGAGAAAATGCTTTCGGCTTATAATAAAGAACGTATCCTTTCCCGGGCAGAGTGGGAAAACTTAAAAGTGCGTTTTACTTATCCGGAAAAATACTGGAAGCTGGCAAATTATTATTTCTGTCACAATAAGGCATGGATTTCAGAGAAAAATTCGGAAAAACTTCGTAGCCTTATAGAACAGAAAGAAATCTGGGGTAAATTCCCTGAAAAATGTTTTGGAAAATGATTTTACTTTTCTTTTCATAAGAAGTGTTATATAATGAAAAATGTAAATTGCAGCCGGAAAGAGGCTGTAAAGAAAGACGTACAGGGAGGAAATTTCTATGGAATATAAAGAAATTTATGCTCAATGGCTGGAAAATTCATACTTTGATGAAGCAACAAAGGAAGAACTGAAATCCATTGAAAATGACGAAAAAGAGATTCAGGAACGCTTCTATATGGATTTGGAATTCGGAACAGCGGGACTGCGCGGCATTATTGGTGCAGGTACAAACCGCATGAATATTTATGTAGTAAGACGTGCAACTCAGGGACTTGCAAACTATATTGCAAAAGTAGGAAAACAGTCTCAGGGTGTCGCTATCGCATATGATTCCCGCCATATGTCTCCGGAGTTTGCAAAAGAAGCAGCATTATGTCTTGCAGCAAACGGAATTAAGGCATATATTTTTGAATCTTTAAGACCGACACCGGAGCTGTCTTTTGCGGTGCGTCACCTGGGCTGTGTGGCAGGTATCAATATTACAGCAAGCCATAATCCGCCGGAATATAACGGATACAAGGTATACTGGGAAGACGGCGCACAGATTACACCGCCTCATGATACAGGAATTATGGGAGAGGTAAAAGCGATTTCCGACTGGGAAACAGTAAAGACAACAACACAGGAAGAAGCAGAAGAAAAAGGTCTTTATCAGGTGATTGGCGCAGAGGTTGACGATGCCTATATTGCAGAGCTTAAAAAACAGGTTCTTCATATGGATGCCATTGAAAAAGAAGGAAAGAATTTGAAAATTGTATATTCTCCTCTTCATGGTACAGGAAATATTCCTGCAAGAAGAATCTTAAAAGAGCTTGGATTTGAAAATGTATATGTAGTAAAAGAGCAGGAACTTCCAGACGGTGACTTCCCGACTGTAAGCTATCCGAACCCGGAAGCAGCAGAAGCATTTGAGCTTGGCTTAAAGCTTGCAAAAGAAGTAGATGCAGACCTTGTTCTTGCAACAGACCCGGATGCAGACCGTCTTGGTGTTCGCGTAAAAGATAAAAACGGAGAATATCATGACCTTACCGGAAATATGTCAGGATGCCTCCTTGCAAACTATGAGATCGGACAGAGAAAGGTCCTGAAAGGTCTTCCGGAAGACGGCGCGCTTATTAAGACGATTGTTACAAGTAATCTTGCAGATGCCATTGCAAAAGGATATGGCGTAGACTTAATTGAGGTTCTGACAGGCTTTAAGTTTATCGGACAGCAGATTCTTGGATTTGAAAACAGTAAAAAAGGCTCTTATCTGTTTGGTTTTGAGGAGAGCTACGGCTGCCTTATCGGAACATATGCAAGAGACAAAGACGCTATTGTTGCAACTATGGCCCTCTGTGAGGCTGCCGCTTACTATAAGACACAGGGCAAGACTCTCTGGGACGCCATGATTGATATGTATGAGGAATTTGGCTATTATAAAGACGATATTCAGTCTGTGACATTGAAAGGCATGGAAGGTCTTGAGAAAATCCAGCAGATCATGAATACACTCCGCCAGAATCCACCGGCAGAATTCGCAGGATATAAAGTGACTTCTGTGAGAGATTATAAAGAGAATACAGTTAAAAATCTGGAAACAGGAGAAGTGAAGCCAACCGGTCTTCCAAACTCCAATGTTCTTTATTATGAACTGACAGATGATGCCTGGGTATGCGTAAGACCTTCCGGAACAGAGCCGAAGGTAAAATTCTATTATGGTGTAAAAGGAGATTCTCTTACAGATGCAGATGGGAAATCCGCTCTTATGGGAAAAGCAGTTCTTGACATGGTAGATTCCATGATGTAAAGAAATGGAGAAGAATACAGAATATACTTTTGACGATTTTGTTGAGATTGTGCGGGAGCTTCGGAAAAAATGTCCCTGGGACAGCGTACAGACTCATGCGTCTCTTCGAACCTGCCTGGAAAATGAGTCCCGTGAAGTTCTGGAAGGGATTTCCCTTTTTGAAAAAACAGGGGACGGAGAAAATCTCTGTGAAGAGCTTGGAGATCTTCTTTTGCAGATTGTGCTGCATAGTATCATCGCGCAGGAGGAAGGGCTTTTCACATTGGAAGATGTAATTTCCGGTATTTCCGGGAAGATGAAATTCCGGCATCCGAAGATTTTTCGACCGGAGGATAAAGAGGCAGCAGCCATGAGCTGGGACGAGCTGAAGCGGGAAGAACATATTTTACGGGAAAAACTGGCAAATAAGGACAGAAACGCCTAAAATAAACAGAAAAACCTTGACAATACAGGGCAAAAGGTATATATATAAATGATATAGCGCTGTCGCAGGGACAGCCGCTGCACAACAAGAAAGAACTTAATGTATAGGAGGAAACACCATGAATAAAACAGAATTAGTAGCAGCTATGGCAAAAGACACAAACCTTTCCAAAAAAGACGTGGAAGATGTATTAAAGTCTTTTGTTGATGTTGTATCCCAGGAGCTGAAAAACGGTGGAAAAATTCAGTTAGTCGGCTTCGGTACTTTCGAAGTAAGCGAAAGAGCTGCTAGAGAGGGAAGAAATCCTCAGACTGGTGCTACCATGAAAATTGAAGCTTCCAAGGCTCCGAAATTTAAAGCAGGAAAAGCTTTAAAAGATTTAGTAAATGGTAAATAAGAATGACCACAGGGGGAACGGCGGTTCCCCCTTTTCTTTTGGAAAAATACGTAAGGAGAAACGATTATGCGTTTGGATAAATATTTAAAAGTGTCACGTCTCATCAAAAGACGTACCGTGGCGAATGAGGCGTGTGATGCAGGAAGAGTGCTTGTAAACGACAAGCCTGCAAAGGCATCCGTGTCTGTAAAAGCAGGTGATGTCATTGAAATACAGTTTGGAAGCCGCAATGTAAAGGTGGAAGTGCTGGATGTAAAAGAAACCGTGAAAAAAGAAGAAGTGGAGAGTCTTTACCGCTACCTTTGAGAAAGGTCTATTTTCCCGATGTCATTCATACAATAACGTATAGGAATGCCGGGAAAGCGAGGGTGTCGATTGGAAGAAAAGAAAGCAGCGGTTCCCCACACCGTGGAAATTAAAAAGCGCCAGACCGGAAGGGTGACGGGCGTAAAGGAGGTAGACTCCTTTTCCGAAGAGGAGATTCTTCTTCAGACAGAGGAGGGGAGGCTTCGGGTGAAAGGATCCGGTCTTCATATTCAGTCTCTTGATCTGAAGGAAGGAATCCTCACAATGGAAGGGCGGACAGACAGCCTGACATATCTTTCCAAAGGAGAAAAAGTACAGGCAGAATCTTTTATGAAAAGGCTGTTCCGGTAAAGGTGAGTACGTATATGAACAGAGAAGTCCTTCTTTTTTTTCAGGCGGCCTGTGTGGGAGGGGCTCTGCTTCTCTGTTACGATATTCTGATTGTTCTTCGTAAGGTGGTTCCGCACTGCAAATGGGTGGTGGCAGCAGAAGATATTCTTTTCTGGATTTTCGCAGGTTTCATCCTGTTTGCGGAAATATGCAGGGGAAATGAGGGAAAGCTCAGAAATTTCCTTTTTCTGGGAAGCTTTCTGGGATTTTGTTTCTGCAGAGCTACAATCAGCCCTGCATTTGTGTCGATTCTTATAAAAATCCTGGAGTTCCCGGCTTTTCTCATGAAAAAGACGGTAAAAAGGTTGCTATTTCCTGTAAAAAGGTGTAAAATTTTTTTGAAAAACAATACCCTGAGTAAGAGGTTGAAGCAAATTGAAAAAAAGCAGGAAAAAAAGAAATCAAAGAAGAATCGGATATAATCAGCTTGGCATGGTTGCTATTGCCCTTATTGTTTTTGTCCTGCTTGTGGGACTGGTAATACAGAGCAATACATTAAAAGGGCGTCTTGCTGTTTATGATGCAAAAGCAGCATCTCTTGAGGAGCAGGTCCAGGCGGAGAAGGACAGAACAGAAGAGATTGACCAGTTGAAAAAGCATATGCAGACAGACGAGTATGCAGAAGAGATTGCAAGAGAGAAGCTTGGTCTTGTAAAAGAAAATGAGATTGTATTTGAAGAAGAAAAATAATCAGAGAAAAACAGCGGAATTTGACGAACGATTCTGTGATGTTTTCGTCTTCCTTTGACAGATATTTTAACACATATCCCTTATAATACCCATTTAGTGAGACATAAAAGGGGGAGGGAGTATATGCAGGAATGGATAGTTGCCATGCTCGTGATCAGTATACTGCTGATTTTCCGGGACATGGCAAAAACTATTTTATCAGGAAGAAAAATGAAAACAGAGGAAACGCCGCTTTTTACGGAAAACCATCCCCAGAAAGAAAAAGTGCAGCGCTATGCTGCTTCTTTTCAGAAGCTGGCGGATACTTTTTACGGAATGCCCTACAGGAAGGATTATTTAAGCAGCGGGCAGATACAGAAAATCCTGGAAGATGCAGGAGAGCAGGTATGCGCAAAGTGCTATCAGAGGGATCTTTGCTGGGGAGAGAATGCTTCGGAGATGCTAAGGGGCACAGAGGCGCTGATACGTACAATGGAAGAAGGGGACGAGGAAGAGCAGCGTCGGATACGGGGAGAATGGGCCGGTGTATGCAGTCGTCCGCTTCCCTACATTCAGGCAGTTCAGGAGGGCTTTTACAGAGAAAAGCAGAATCTTATATGGGATAACCGCATGATTGATAATCGTCTTGCAGTGGCACAGCAGCTTTCAGAAATCTCACGGATTATGGAAATGGTAGCGGAAGATTTATACGATATTTCGGGCGGGACGCCCCAGTTTACAGAGGAACTTAAAAAAGCCATGAGAAAGAAACATATTCTGCTAAAGCAGGTATGGGTGATGGATAGGGTAGAAGGAAGGCGTCAGGTATTTCTCAATATGAGGGCGAGAAGCGGGCAGTGCATTTCCATGTGGGAGACTGCGCAGATCTTATCAGAAGTGTGTGGATGCCCTATGACTCCGGAGACAGGCAGCCGTTGTATTGTAAACGGCGAATACCATACCATTCATTTTGTGGAGGACGTAAGCTATCAGATGATGTACGGTGTTTCCCGTCTCACAAAGGAAAAAGAAAAGGTTTCCGGAGACAATTACGTGTGCAGGCAGGAGGACGGCGGAAGATTTGTCATGTGTCTCTCTGACGGTATGGGTTCAGGAATGGAAGCATGTCGGGAAAGCGAGATTGTGGTAGAACTCCTGGAGCAGTTTCTTGACAGCGGATTTTCCCAGGAGACAGCGGCAAAAATGGTAAATTCCGCCCTTGTTTTAAAACGCCAGGATGGAATGTTCTCTACCGTAGATATTTGCGCGGTAGATTTGTATACAGGAATCTGCAGTTTTTTAAAGGCTGGTGCATCTTCCACTTTTATCAAACGTGATCACTGGGTGGAAGCAATCACTTCAGAAAGTCTTGCGGCAGGACTTGTACAGCAGATTGATTTTGACACGGCTTCCAGAAAGCTTTATCATGGAGATTATCTTATTATGATGACAGATGGAGTTCTGGATGCACTTCCTCTGGAACGGGAAGAGGAGACAATGAAAGAGATTATTATGGACATAAAGGAGGACTCTCCAAAGGAAATCAGCCGGGGTATTCTGGAGAGAGTTCTGGGATACAGCGATTACCGGGCAAGGGACGATATGACAGTCCTTGTTGCGGGAATGTGGAAAAAATAGGAGTAGATATGTACAGGCTTGTAGAAAAGTTTATCGAAGAAAATCATATGATACAGCAGGGAGATACGGTTCTGGCAGGTGTGTCCGGAGGCGGAGACTCTATGGCAATGTTGAATATATTGAGACGTTTCCGGGAAAAAAAGAATTTTACCCTTCAGGCAGTTCATATTCATCATCAGATTCGGGAGGGCGAAGCAGACAGAGACTGCGTATTTGTGGAAGAAATGTGCAGAAAATGGGGGATTCCCTGCAGGATTTATACATATCCTGTTCCGGTTCTTTCAAAGAAGTGGAAAGTAGGGCTTGAGGAGGCGGGACGCATGGTGCGGCGTGACGCCTTTGCGCAGGAAAAAAAGAGACTTGGAATTTCCGATAAAAATACGAAAATTGCCCTTGCCCACAATAAGAATGACCTTGCAGAGACGATGCTTCACAATCTTGCAAGAGGGACAGGCATACGCGGGCTTTCCGCCATGCGTCCGGCGGACGGAGAGATTATCCGCCCTGTTCTCTGCCTGGAAAAGAAGGAAATCGTCCATTATCTGAATGAGGAAAATATCCCCAGTATTCTGGACAGCAGCAATCTTTCGGATGAATATACAAGAAACAGAATCCGGCATCATATTCTTCCGCTTATGGAACAGGAAATCAATCAGAAGGCAGTGGCGCATATGGCGGCAGCATCCGGGTTTCTCGGAGAGGCAGACGAATATTTTCGAAAAGAAGGGCATAAGCTTTTAGAGTGTTCGAAAAGAACGGAAGACAGTATTTTTTTTGAGAACCTGTTTTCAGAACAGGAGAAGCTGCTTCAGAAGTATGCAGTAATGGAGGCTATGGAAATACTTTCCGGAAGATGCAAAGATTTCACAGCTTTTCATGTGCAGATGCTGCTTTCTCTTTTTTCTATGGATACAGGAAAGCAGATTTCCCTTCCATATGGACTCTCCGCTCTTCGAACGTATGGAGGAATCATTCTGAAAAAAACATCAAAAGAGAAGGGGAGTGAGAAGGAAATAAAAGAGCTTCCCATTCCGGGAGAGCTTTCCTGCGTATACGGACACTTTGCTGCAAAAATATTTCTGTATGAGAAACAGAAGATTGAAGAAAAAAAGTATACGAAATGGCTGGATTATGATAAAATAAAAAATAAGCTGTATGTCCGCACCAGGCAGCCGGGAGATTATCTCATTATTAACCGTGAAGGAAGTAAGAAAAAGCTTGCCAGAGTTATGATAGACGATAAGATTCCGGGGGAGGAGCGGGATTTGATTCCTCTTGTCGCAGATGGGGAAGAGATTCTCTGGATTGCCGGGGGAAGACTAAATGAAAGGTACAAAATCACTGCCGCCACAAGGCGGGTACTGGAATTAAAATACAAAGGAGGAAATGTACATGAGTGAGAAAGTAAACGTACTGATCAGTGAAAAAGAAGTAGATGCAAGGATTCAGGAGATAGCGGATCAGATTAACAAAGATTATGCGGGTAAGGAAATCCATATGATCTGCGTATTAAAGGGCGGCGTATTCTTTATGTGCGAGCTTGCAAAAAGAATTACCGTTCCGGTATCTCTTGATTTTATGTCTGTATCCAGCTACGGGGACGACACAAAATCAAGCGGTGTGGTTAAAATCGTAAAAGACCTTGACCAGCCGCTGGAAGGAAAAGAGGTACTCGTTGTAGAAGATATTATTGATTCCGGAAGAACATTAAGCTATCTTCTTAAGATTCTTAAAAACAGAAATCCCCACAGTGTACATCTGTGTACACTTCTGGACAAGCCGGACCGCAGAGTGGCAGATGTACAGGTAGATTACTGCTGCTTTGAAATTCCTGATGAATTTGTGGTAGGATACGGACTTGATTATGCACAGAAATATAGAAATCTCCCATATATTGGAGTAGTAGAGCTGGGGGCAGAGTGAAAGGAGATTTAATTTCGTGTTTTATGAGGAAAGAAAGCCACACATAGGACCTTATGTGATGCTGGTTGTTTTGCTGATATGCGGGTATTTCTTTCTGAGCAGTCAGAAAGATTCCCAGAGCAATTACACAATGACACAGTTAGAAGAGGCACTTGAGGAAGGTAAGGTGACAGACGCCAGAATACAGCCAAATAAGGAAGTTCCTACAGGTGCTGTGACAGTGAATATTTCAGGAGAGGGACAGAAACGGTTTTACGTGACGGATGTAAAAGAGGTGGAAGAGCTTTTAAGAGATAAAGATATTTCTCCTCTTGTGTCAGATGTGCCAAGGGAAAATACCCTTCTTGCAAGTCTGCTTCCTGCACTGATTACCTGCGGACTTGTTCTTTTCCTGTTTGTGATGATGACAAGACAGATGGCAGGAGGAGGCGGTGGCGGCGGAAACGCGAATTCCAAAATGATGAATTTTGGAAGAAGCCGCGCCAAAATGTCAAAACCGGACGATATAAAGGTTACATTTCAGAATGTAGCCGGCCTTCAGGAGGAAAAAGAAGATCTTGAGGAAGTAGTCGACTTTTTAAAAGCTCCTCAGAAATATACAAAGGTAGGGGCCAGAATTCCGAAAGGTGTTCTTCTTGTGGGACCTCCGGGAACAGGTAAAACTCTTCTTGCGAAAGCAGTGGCAGGAGAGGCTGGCGTTCCCTTCTTTTCCATTTCCGGTTCTGATTTTGTGGAAATGTTTGTAGGTGTAGGTGCGTCCCGCGTAAGAGATTTATTTGAGAATGCAAAGGACCATGCACCGTGTATTATTTTTATTGATGAAATTGACGCAGTTGCAAGACAGAGAGGAACTGGTCTGGGAGGCGGTCACGATGAAAGAGAGCAGACACTGAATCAGCTTCTTGTAGAGATGGATGGTTTTGGTGTTAATGAGGGCATTATTGTGATGGCAGCGACAAACCGTGTGGACATTCTTGATCCTGCAATTTTAAGGCCGGGCCGTTTTGACCGTAAGGTTGCAGTGGGAAGGCCGGACGTAAAAGGCAGAGAAGAAATTCTAAGCGTTCATGCGAAGGATAAGCCGCTTGGAGAAGATGTGGACCTCAGACAGGTTGCACAGACAACAGCAGGTTTTACAGGAGCAGATCTGGAAAACCTTTTAAATGAAGCTGCTATTGTAGCTGCAAAGGAAAACAGAGGTTTTATTACACAGCAGGATATAAAGAGTTCCTTTATTAAGGTAGGAATTGGTGCGGAGAAGAAGAGCCGGGTAATTTCTGATAAAGAGAAGAAGATTACTGCTTATCATGAAGCGGGTCATGCTATTCTTTTCCATGTACTTCCTGATATGGAGGCAGTTTATACGATTTCTATTATTCCAACAGGAATCGGAGCAGCAGGTTATACTATGCCTCTTCCTGAAAATGATGAAATGTTTGATACAAGAGGCAAGATGCTCCAGGAAATCACTACGCTTCTTGGCGGTCGCGTGGCAGAGGAGATTATTTTCGGAGACATTACAACAGGAGCCTCCAACGATATTAAGCGTGCAACAGGCACAGCGAGAGCTATGGTAATGAAATACGGAATGTCTGAGAAGGTGGGACTTATTTCCTATGGCGACGACGACGATGAGGTATTTATCGGACGTGATCTTGCGCATACAAGAGGCTACAGTGAAGATGTTGCAAGAGAAATCGACAGGGAAATCCACAGTATTATTGACGAGTGCCATGCGCGCGCGAAAGAGATTATTCTGGAGAACAAAGAGGTTCTTCATGCCTGTGCAGAGCTTCTTCTGAAGCAGGAAAAAGTGCATCGTGATGAATTTGAAGCACTTTTTACAACGAGTCAGGAAAATGCTTAAAAATACAGTATAGAAACTTCACAAAAAAGTGTGCCGAATTTTTTTAAGTTTGTGCACACTTTTCTGTTGCTGCATGGTATTATATACATCGTAAAAACCCCCCAATACATTATATAGTTTTT
>ERZ1108166.1081-NODE-1081-length-10669-cov-5.900226_pt1 | contig 10669 bp, 8 predicted proteins | sample MGYA00403702_ERZ1108166 | MGnify/ENA primary metagenome ERZ1108166 (study PRJEB35170, sample SAMEA104062401) | human gut metagenome | biome: human gut; feature: human-associated habitat; material: faeces | place: Denmark | collected 2012-05-01 ...
TATATTCCAGGCGCAGTTGTGTATCATGTGGGAAGCGGCACAAGCGGTTCCAGATATAATCAGTTTAAAATCCGTTATTCGTCCAGAAATAATATCTACATGATTTATAAAAATATGCCGCTTTTGCAGATTATTTTGAATCTTCCCTTCTTACTTGTGGGATTTGGAATGAAAATCCTGTTTTTCTGTCTGAAGGGATATGGGAGAGAGTATCTGGCAGGTATTAAGAACGGGTTTCAGTTAAGCGTAAAAGGCAGAAAAGTTCCGTTTTCTCTGAAGCATTTCCCGGCGTACTGTAAGATACAGTGGGAGCTGTGGGTGAATATATTTAGACGTTTTTGAAAGCTCTCCGGGAAAATTTACAGAATTTTTATTGCATTTATGTGTTTCATATTATAATATAAAGGCAATGATTAAAACAGAGGTGGCTGGAATTGATTAAAGACAATCAGAAAAATTTCACTCGCCTCCATGTAGCGATAGACATTATTGTAATTGCATTTTCTTATATTTTCGCATGGTTTTTCCGCTTCGTAGGTCCGATGGCAGATTCTGCCACAACGTCTAAGACCTTTGAAGAGTACATGATACTCCTGCTTATGATTATTCCGGGATACCTGCTTTTGTATCAGGCATTTACACTGTACGAGCCGATTCGAATGCAGGGTCGCCGTCTTGTGCTGGCAAATATAATCAAGGCGAATACCCTTGGGTTTCTGATCATTATGTTTGTTCTTTATTATGTAGAAGAGGGTAACTTTTCCCGTGTAACCTTTGGTATTTTTTATGTGACAAATATCTGCCTGGAGTGGGCGGTGAGAATGTTTATTTTTTATATTCTCCGTGACATGAGAAAAAAGGGGCTGAATCAGAAGCAGGTTCTTCTTGTGGGATACAGCCGGGCAGCAGAGGAGTATATCGACAGAATTCAGCAGAATCCTCAGTGGGGATATACAGTGAGGGGAATCTTGGACGATAATGTTCCGGCGGGAACCATGTACAAGAATGTAAAAGTAATTGGAAGAATTGCAAATCTTATGGTGATTCTTCCCGTGAGCAGTCTTGATGAAATTGCTATTACCCTGGGACTGAGTCAGTATTATCGCCTGGAGGAGATAGTGACGCTTTGTGAAAAGTCAGGAGTACACACAAAATTTATTCCGGACTATAATAAGATTATTCCGACTAAGCCATATACGGAGGACATACAGGGACTTCCTGTCATCAATATCCGCTATGTGCCGTTAAGCAATACCTTTAATGCCCTTGTAAAGCGGGCGATGGATATTGTGGGGGCAATAGTAGGAATTATTGTGTCATCGCCGGTTATGCTTCTGATGTGTATTCTGATTAAGATTACATCTCCCGGTCCGCTTATCTATAAGCAGGAAAGGGTAGGGCTTCATAATAAGACGTTTTGGATGTACAAATTCCGTTCTATGGAGCTGCAGCCGGAAGCGGAAGAGAAGAAAGCATGGACAAAGAAGAACGACCCGCGTGTGACAGGAATTGGAAAATTCATGCGCAGGACAAGCATTGATGAGCTTCCTCAGTTTTTCAATATCTTAAAAGGCGATATGAGTCTTGTAGGTCCAAGACCGGAGCGGCCGTTTTTCGTGGAAAAATTCAGAGAAGAAATTCCACGGTACATGGTTAAACATCAGGTGCGTCCAGGCCTTACCGGCTGGGCGCAGGTAAATGGCTACAGAGGAGATACCTCAATCCGTAAGAGAATCGAGTGCGATTTGTATTACATTGAGAACTGGAGCATTGGATTTGATATAAAAATCATGTTCCTTACTGTATTTAAAGGTTTTATTAATAAAAACGCATACTAAAAAGGGGAAAAAAATGTCAAAACCAGGAAGAAAAAAGAAAAAATTTTTATTTGTTCTTGAAATCATTGTGCTGCTTGTATTTATCGGCGGTCTGTATATTTACGGACAGATTTCATCAAAGCTTGATAAAATTGAGCAGCCGGTTCTGGACGAAGAAAAGATTCTTGTAAACGAAGAAGCACCGGAGATGACAGGGTATACCACATATGCTCTCTTTGGAATCGACCACAGAGATAAAAACGCAGCTCTTGGAGCAGAGAACAGTGATACCATGATTATCGCCAGCGTCAACAATGACACGAAAGAGGTAAAACTTGTATCTCTCTATCGAGACACGCTGTTAAATGTAGGAAATGACATATACACAAAAATCAATGCAGCCTATGCTTACGGAGGACCGGAACAGGCAATTTCTGCACTGAATACAAACCTTGATCTCGATATTAAGGATTATGCAACAGTTGACTTCAATGCGCTGACAGAAGCGGTGGATGCTATGGGGGGCCTTGATATTCCTCTTTCTTATGCAGAAATTGAGCATATGAATAACTACAGTGTGGAGACTGCGAAGGAGACAGGAAAGAGCTTCACTCCTGTTGAAAAGCCGGATCCGGCACCGGAGAATCAGGAAGAAGTTATCGGAACATATCATCTGAACGGTGTACAGGTGACTTCCTACTGTCGTATTCGTTACACATCCAGCCTTGATATGGGACGTACAGAGAGACAGAGAAGAGTTATTCAGATGCTCTTTATGAAAGCAAAATCGGCAGGATTAAGCACGCTTTTCAAAGTGATGGACGATGTCTTTCCTATGGTACAGACATCCCTTTCAAAAAATGAGATACTTGCGCTTGCTCCTTCTGTAATCGGATACAGCATAGGAGAGACAACAGGTTTCCCGATGGAATACAAGTTTGCAAATGTAAAGGGAAGCGTAATTGTACCTACTTCTCTGGAAACAAATGTAATCGAACTTCATAAATATCTGTATGGCGAAGACGTGGCATACACTCCAAGTGCAACTGTAAAAGAGAGAAGCGAAAAGATTCTTGAAATTGTAGGTGGAGAAGCGAACATTGTGGATACAGCTCCTGTTGTGGAAGAAGATACACCTCAGGATGATTTTGTATGGCAGGCTCCTTCAACTGATGAGGGCAATACAGGATACGACCCGGACTATGATCAAAATTATACCCCGAACGACGGCGGAGATGATGGTTCCGGTAGTGGAGATTATGACCCGAATTACGATCCGAATGGCGGCGGAGATGATGGTTCCGATGGTGGAGATACCGGCGGCGGAGACGTTGGCGGCGGAGATACCGGCGGCGGAGACGTTGGCGGTGGAGATACCGGTGGCGGAGATGTTGGCGGTGGAGATACCGGCGGAGATTCTGACATAGTGTATCAGTAAATAGATAAAAGCAAAAAAGGAGCATCTGAAAAGATGGTCCTTTTTTCAACAGGAGAAAAACAGATGGAAAAGATAAGAGTAAATGTGATTATTCCCACATACCGCCCGGGGAAAGAATTTCCGGAGCTTTTAAAAGGACTTAAAAATCAAGAATACCAGCCGGATAAGGTGATTATTATGAATACGGAAGAAGAATATTGGGACGTTCGTTGGGAAATGCTTTGTCCGAATACAGAAGTTCACCATATCGAAAAGAATGAGTTCGACCACGGCGGAACGAGAAAAGCGGGCGCAGCCCTGGCAGATGGCAGTATTCTTGTATTTATGACACAAGATGCCGTACCTTATGATAAATATCTGATAGGAAATCTCATAAAGCCTATTCTGGAGAAAGAGAGTGTAGGCGCTGCCTATGCAAGGCAGCTTCCAAAGGAAAACTGCAGCTTTCTGGAAAAGTGCACAAGAAGCTTTAATTATCCGGAATCCTCCTGTATCAAAACAGAAAAGGATATGCCTGTTTACGGGATTAAAACATTTTTCTGTTCTAATGTCTGTGCGGCATACAGAAGAGAAGCATATGATAAAGTGGGTGGCTTTGTTGAGAGAGCAATTTTTAATGAAGATATGATCTGTGCGGGAAATATGGTAAAGGCAGGGTACGGTATTGCCTATGCTGCAGATGCAAAAGTGGTGCATTCTCATAATTATACGTGTCTGCAGCAGCTTCATCGAAATTTTGACCTGGGCGTATCCCAGGCGGAGCACCCGGAAATATTCGGGGGTGTTACTTCTGAGGGAGAGGGCATTCGTCTTGTGAAAAAAACAGCAGAACTTCTTATGAAAGCAGGGAAATTTTGGCTGCTTCCAAAGCTTGTTTTCCAGAGCGGCTTTAAGTATATTGGGTATTTTTTGGGAAAGAGATACAGAAAACTTCCTTCTTCCATTGTTATGTGGGCAACGATGAATAAGGCATATTGGAAGAACAGATAAGCTTTTTCTGAGAACATAATTATTTTCAAAGTTTATCACATTTTGAACACAATTCACTGGTAAACTGGTTTTATAAAAACGAAGATATTATGTTCAGATAGAAGGGAGCAAAGTCCATGAGTGACGAAAGAAAATGGGAGCCTGATAACAGACAGGCAGAAGGAAGCCCGGGAGCAAATGAAAATAAAGAAAATGTACAAAATGAGCAGGATAAACAGAACGCGCAAAATATTCCAGACGGGCAGAATACACAATCCGGTGAGAGCCGGGAAGAGAAAAGACCTATGACACATCCGTATTCCAGATATAATCCGGAATCTCAAAATGCTTCCGGTATTGGCAGATATGGAAATACGGAGCCTCAGAGAAGAAGGGAGTCCGCTCAGAATGGTTCCGTACCTCCAAGATACGGATATTATCAGGTACATGAAAATCAGGGAAGTGCAGGCGGAAACGGAAATCCTCCCAGGCCTCCAAAGAACAGAAAAAGCGGAGGCGGTTTCTGGAAAAAGGCAGGCTGTGCAGCTCTTCTGGCAGTGATTTTCGGTGTCGTGGCAGGCGGGATATTTTTTGGTATGGGAACGCTCGTTAAAGAGGAGCAGGAACCGATTGCAAGTACAGAAATTCTTCAGGAAGAAAATGGAGCTTCCGAAGGAAATCAAGTATCTGGAAACGCCTATTCTGTTGCTGATGTAGCGCAGGCATCCATGCCTTCCGTTGTTGCTATTACTTCTGTAAGCGTACAGGAAATCCCGGACTATTTTGGAATTTTCGGCTATGGAACGCAGCAGTATCAGAGTGCGGGAAGTGGTTCCGGTATCATCGTGGGAGAAAATGACGATGAGCTTTTAATTGCAACAAATAATCATGTAGTAGCAGGAGCTACTACATTAAGCGTATGTTTTATTGGAAAAGATGTGGTAAATGCAGAGGAAGAGACACAGAATCTGGCAAGCGGCGACGGCGATATTAATGTAGAAGATGCAGTTAATGCAAAAATCAAGGGAACAGATGAGGAGAACGACCTTGCGGTTGTATCAGTGAAAAAGAGTGATATTCCGGAAGATACCATGAGTGAAATTAAAATCGCGCAGCTTGGAAATTCAGACGGACTTATAGTTGGAGAACAGGTTGTGGCAATCGGAAATGCTCTTGGATACGGTCAGTCTGTAACATCAGGATGGGTGAGTGCCTTAAATAGAAGCATTACTACAGACGAGGGTACAAATGCAGAGCTGATTCAGACAGATGCAGCGATTAATCCCGGAAACAGCGGAGGAGCGCTCCTCAACATGAAAGGAGAGGTAATCGGAATCAATTCAGCCAAGTATGCAGACAATGCAGTAGAAGGTATGGGATATGCCATTCCGATTTCCAAGGCGCAGCCGATTCTGGAGGATTTAATGAATCGCAAAACACGTGATAAAGTAGAGGCAGATAAAACAGCATATCTCGGTGTCACAGTGCAGGATCTTCCTTCCGAGGTAAGCCAGATGTACAATATGCCTTCCGGCGCTTTTGTCACAGAGACAGTTCCGGGAGAGGCAGCAGATGCAGCAGGTATCAAAAAGGGAGATATTATTGAAAAGCTGGACGGTCAGAAAGTAACGGGAAATCAGGATCTGGTAGAAAAGCTGCAGTATTATGAGGCAGGCGAAACAGTTGAGGTTGTTGTTGCAAGAGCAGATGACGGAGAGTATAAAGACATTACAATGGAAGTAACGCTTGGGACACGTCCTCAGGAATAGGGACAATACGGAAAATGGGGTGTGAAAAGCACCTCATTTTCCTGTTGTTTTTATAAAAACTTTATTTTAACAGAAAGATATATTGTGATATAATGTGACATATCAGAAGGAGAAGAAAGGAGTTATCATGGGAGACCAGTTTGATGATAAAGAAGAATTAACAGAAGCAGCAGAGGAGAATGAACAGGATAATGACAAAGATGAATACGAAAATTTCTGTTTTCTCTGCCGCAGACCGGAGAGCCAGTGTAAGGGAATGATTGAGCTTCCCAATAATATACATATCTGTACAGACTGTATGCAGAAAAGCTTTGACAGTATGAATACGCAGATAAACAACGGAAACTTTAATTATGCAGATCTTATGAATATGCCGAATGTGAGCATGATAGATTTAAGTAATTTACAGCCACCCGTTGCAAAGCCTAAAAAGGTGAAGAAGAAAAAGGCGGAGGAAAATAAGCCGGTCCTCGACCTTAAAAATATTCCGGCGCCTCACAAGATCAAGGCAACGCTTGACGAGTATGTGATTGGACAGGAATATGCCAAAAAAGTAATGTCTGTAGCTGTGTATAATCATTATAAACGTGTAGCCACCAACACAATGGATGAAATTGAGATTGAGAAGTCAAATATGCTTATGATCGGACCGACAGGAAGCGGTAAGACATATCTTGTAAAGACCCTTGCAAAACTTCTCGACGTACCGCTTGCCATTGCAGACGCAACCTCTCTCACAGAGGCCGGATATATTGGAGATGATATTGAAAGCGTAGTTTCCAAGCTTCTTGCAGCAGCAGACAACGATGTGGAAAAAGCAGAACACGGAATTATTTTCATCGATGAGATTGACAAGATAGCAAAGAAAAAAAATACAAACCAGAGAGATGTAAGCGGAGAGGCAGTGCAGCAGGGAATGCTGAAGCTTCTTGAGGGAAGCCAGGTGGAGGTTCCCATCGGTGCAAACAGTAAAAATGCGATGGTTCCCATGACGACAGTAGATACAAGGAATATTCTTTTTATCTGCGGCGGAGCGTTTCCGGATCTGGAAAACATTATTAAGGAGCGTTTGAATAAACAGGCGTCCATCGGTTTTTATGCAGACTTAAAAGACAAGTATGACAATGATCCGCATCTTCTTGAGAAGGTGACAGTAGACGATATTCGCGCTTTTGGAATGATTCCGGAGTTTATCGGACGTCTGCCGATTATCTTTACATTAAACGGACTTACAGAAGATATGCTTGTGAAGATTTTAAAAGAGCCGAAAAATGCGATTTTAAAACAGTATCAGAAGCTTTTGGCTCTCGACGAGGTAAAACTGGAATTTGAAGATGGAGCGCTTCACGCCATTGCAGCCAAGGCTCTTGAGAAAAAAACAGGAGCGAGAGCTCTGCGGGCAATTCTTGAGGAGTATATGCTTGACATTATGTACGAGATTCCAAAGGACGATTCCATTGGAGAGGTTATTATAACAAGAGAGTATATTGAAGGCACAGGAGGACCAAGAATTCTTCTGAGAGGGCAGGAAGTGCCGCTTCTGGAGCAGCAGTAAGAAAGGAGACAGAAATGGCAAACGATTTTTTTGACAGCTTTGGGGAGACAATCTCAAGAACAGCGAGAGAGTTAAGTGAAAAAGCAGAAAATTTCTATGAAGTGCAGAAACTCCGCAATCAGATTTCCGCTGAGGAGCGTGTTGTCTCCAAAGCAATGGAAAGACTGGGCAGCATTATTTATAAGCGGTACGAAGGCGGAGAGGCTGTCGATGATGAGATTGCAGGAATCTGTGGGGAAATCAGCAGACATGTAAGCAAAATACATGAGCTGAAAGGCTCTGCCGCAGGAAAAGCAGGACAGAAAATCTGTCCGTCCTGTCATCACGCAATAGACAAAGAAGTATTTTTCTGTCCTTTCTGCGGAACTGCCTGCGAGGATAAAAAAGAAAAGCCGGAGGAGGAAGTTTTCCGGGAAGAAGCCGTAGAAAAACCGGAAAATACACCGGAAGAGGATACAAGCTTCCAGGGAACAGAAGAATCTGAGGGGACAGAAACCAGGGAAACAGAATCCGAGGAGACAGAAAAAGAAGTTTCCGACAATGGAGAAGTATAAATACGAGATACAAAAAAGAGGGCGTCATGACATTGATTTTGTCAGCGCTTTCTTTTTGGATTGAGGTGTAGATTACAGATATAATATAGCTTATCCAAATTGCGTGTCCGCAATATAAAGACAAAAGTTCGCAATAGAAAGAAAAAGTTGTTGACATTCTATTTTCCATCGCATATAATAAGTTTGCAGCGCTCGCATTACCGTGGTAGTTTATGAAAATCAAGAACAAGGAGAACAGAAAATGGAAGCAGTCATGAATTTTTTAGATTCTGTCGTAAGCAGTGTGAATACTCTGCTATGGGATAATCTTCTGATGTACCTTCTGGTTGCAACAGGAATTTATTTTACCTTTCGCCTGAGGTTTATTCAGGTGAGAAAATTTGGTGCGGGAATGAAGGCACTGTTTGGGAATTTTTCTTTAAACGGAGGTTCAAACGGGGCGGGATTAAGCTCTTTTCAGGCTCTGACTACTGCGATTGCAGCCCAGGTGGGAACTGGTAATATCGCAGGAGCGGCAACTGCCATTGCGGCCGGAGGACCGGGAGCGATTTTCTGGATGTGGATTTCTGCATTTTTCGGAATGGCGACCATCTACTCAGAAGCAGTTCTGGCGCAGCATACGAAGAAAGTGGTAGACGGAGTTGTAACAGGAGGTCCTGTTTATTACATAAAAGCAGTATTCAAAGGAAAATTCGGAAAATTTCTGGCTGGCTTTTTCTCAGTTGCCATTATTCTGGCTCTGGGATTCATGGGAAATATGGTACAGTCCAATTCTATCGGAGATTCCTTCCACAATGCGTTTGGAGTGAATCCTCTGATCGTGGGAATCTGTGTGGCTGTTGTGGCAGCGGTTATTTTTATTGGCGGTGTAAAACGAATTGCCTGGGTAACAGAGAAAATCGTTCCTGTTATGGCATTGTTTTATATTGTTGGCTGTGTTGTAATTTTGTGTATGTGCGGAAGCGATGTAGGTGTTGCTTTTAAACAGATTTTTGTAATGGCATTTAATCCGCAGGCAATGGCAGGCGGAGCTCTTGGGATTACGGTTCAGAAGGCAATGCGTTTCGGTGTCGCAAGAGGACTTTTTTCCAATGAGGCAGGTATGGGTTCCACACCTCATGCACACGCAACAGCGCAGGTTAAACACCCAAGTGACCAGGGAATTATCGCAATGATGGGAGTGTTTATTGATACTTTTATTATTCTTACCCTGACAGCTCTTGTAATTATTTCCACAGGCGCGCTTGATACGGGACTTACCGGTTCCAGTCTTGCGCAGGCTGCATTTGATTCAAAGTTCGGTTCTTTTGGCAAAATATTTATTGCCATTTGTATGCTGTTTTTTGCTTTTACAACAATCATAGGCTGGTACTATTTCGGAGAAGTAAATGTACGCCATCTTTTTGGAAAAAAAGCAGTAAAAATTTATTCTGTTCTCGTAGTGCTTTTTGTTATGGCAGGTTCCGTATTGAAAGTGCAGCTTGTATGGGATATGTCCGATATGTTTAACGGACTGATGGTGCTTCCAAACCTGATTGGACTTCTTGCTTCCGGAGGCGTTGTGGTGGCACTCACAAAAAAATACGAGGAACATTTAAAAAATAATAAATAAGATAAGAAAAGAAAGCAGGCTTTCGGAAATAAGACCATTTCCGAGGGCTTCTTTTTTATGGTTTTTTAACAGAACGTTTATTGCAGGGTGAAAAAGTAAATGATAGAATGATAAAAAAGATGCTTCCAATAGATTTGTTGATTTTTTTCGGAATATTCATTGGCTTTTTTGTATGTCTGATATGGGCCTTGAGAAGAAAAAGCTGGCGTTCTCTTGCTGTTTTAATAGCGGGAGCGCTTGTTTTTGTTTTCTTTCCTTTTCGGGAAGCCAGGGTAAGAACCGAGTTTATTCTGTATGCAAAAGCCAGAGACAGGGTAGTAGAAATGGTAAAAGAAGGAGAGGCTTCTCCTGATAATTATGGTAGCGTAAAGCTGCCTTTTGCTTATGGTTTTACCTCTTCTAATGGAAAAATCCATATTTATCAGAATGATGAAAAAGGAACTGTCGTCACATTTTGGGTATTTTGCGGAATGTTAAGCGGAACGGAGGAATTGATATATGCTGACGGAGGAGAGGCGCAGATAAAAGAAGAGCTGAAATCCTTTTATGTGGAAAGTATTGAAAAATTAAAAGACAACTGGTATTATGTAAAAACATTATAAGATGAAAAGTTTTACTGAGGAACAATATAGCAAAGGAATCGATTACATAAAAGAAAATTTACAGAAGCTTTTTACGGCTAAAGTTTTGTGTTAAACTAAATAAAAGCGATGAAAAGGAAGTGCAAATATGATTAAGAGTTTTATATTTGAAAATTTTAAAAGTTTTAAAAAGGCAGAATTGAATTTAGAGTCGATTACAAGTCTTATTGGTTCTAATTCATCTGGAAAAAGTAATGCGATAGAGGGAATACAAATACTGGCAGAAGCAGCTACGGGCTTAGATTTAAGTGTGATTTTGGATGGAACGAGAAATAATGACAGCCATGTAAGAGGGGGTAGCAAAGCTTGTTGTC
>ERZ1108166.1089-NODE-1089-length-10598-cov-5.312719_pt1 | contig 10598 bp, 8 predicted proteins | sample MGYA00403702_ERZ1108166 | MGnify/ENA primary metagenome ERZ1108166 (study PRJEB35170, sample SAMEA104062401) | human gut metagenome | biome: human gut; feature: human-associated habitat; material: faeces | place: Denmark | collected 2012-05-01 ...
ATAATATGATACTGTAATAAATAATTGTCTGTCCAATCCTCTCCCTCCCAGTACTTCTATTTTTATATTTCTGATACGGAATCTCTATATATAATTCTGCCGGGAATCCTTATTCTCTGGGATTCTTCTTTTCCCTGTCTCTCAATTCTGCGATTCAAAAGTATGCAGGTTTCTCTTGCAATCTCTTCCAAAGGCTGCTCAACTGTTGTTAATTTCGGTCTGTTCAGCACAGATAAAATATGATCATCAAAAGAAACTAACGATAACTCTTCGGGAACTGAGATACTCAACTCATCTACAGCTCTGATTACTCCGATACAGGAATAATAATTTGTAACAAACACAGCCGTAGGTTTTTCTTCACATTCCCATAATTGCAGCATTGCACGATACCCGCCTTCCGTATCGTAATTTCCATTTACAATCCATTCCTCTCTTACCGGAATTTCATAGTCCTCCATAACTCTTCGAAATCCTTTCAACTGTTCACGGGCTGCATTGCTGCCCTCAGGTCCTTTTATCACTCCTATTTTCCTGTGTCCCATAGAAATCAAATGTCGAATAAGCTCATAAGAAGAAACCACAGAATCTGTCTGTATAAAATCTGATGTACTGCTTACATTAGATTCTTCTAAACTTATAATAGGAATATTTGCTTTCCGCGCTCTTTCCAGATAATCTTTTTCGCACTGAAATGATATAACTATAATACCGTCTACTAACTGTCCGCATAAAAATTCCACATATTCTTCTGCTCGTTCAAAGGAATTTCCATGACAACAAAGAATCAGCCCGCACCCTATTTCCTGAAGATATTTTTCCAGATACCCCACCAGTTTCGCACAATACGCCCCCTCCATTGACTGAATCAAAACTCCAACAGTATAAGTCCTGGAGCTGCGCAGTCCTCTTGCAAAATTATTAGGCGAATATCCCAGTTTCTCAACAGCTTTATCAATTTTCTCCCTGTTGTCCGGACGTACGTTTCCCCCATTCATATATTTTGATATAGTAGAAATAGCCAGCCCCGTCTCTTTTGCCACATCCTTTATTGTAACTGACATATCATCTTTTGCTCCTCTCTTTCACAGTATTTTACTTCTGTTCACTATTTCTAATATATCACAAATTCCCATATTGTACCATTTTCCCCTTGGAATTTTACCCTTTTACTGCACCTGACAAAATCCCGGATTCTACCTTCTCATGAAATATAAGGTATATCATAATTGTCGGCAGTATCGCCATTACAATAAATGCAAACTGTGGTCCCATATCTGTAGAATGAGCCCCTGTAAAATTCAGCATAGCTCTTGAAACTGTATATTTTTCAGGTTTTGTCAAAAGAACCAAAGAAAAAATAAGTTCGCCGTATCCATAGATAAATACAAAAATGGCTTCCGTAGCAATAATCGGTTTACTTATGGGAAAAAGAATTTCCGAAAGCAACTTAAAATTTCCACAGCCATCAATAATCGCCGCTTCATCTAATTCTTTATCTATCCCCTGTATATAGCCAGTATATAAAAACACTGCCTGCGCAAGATTAAACGCCACATACACAAGAAGAATAAACCAATACTGATCTTTTGCCTTCCAGGCACTTGCTATAGAAGAAATAGGAACAATTGTACAATGCACCGGAACCATAACGCCTATCATAAAAAACAAGTATACTGGTTTTATAAAAAAATAGTTTTTTCGTGCAAGAATATATGCCGCCATCATTCCGATTATCGTAACCAGTATCGTAGTCAAAACTGCCAGTAATACTGAATTTCCAATGCTGGTAACCGCGTCTGCCATTTCATTTGCCTTTATATAATTATCTATTCTCCATTTTTCCGGCAAAGCAAATAAGCCTGAATTGATTTCATTATTATTTTTAAAAGAAGATAATACTGTAATTCCAAGCGGAAGTATTGTAATGCCACCCCATACTATAGCTAAGGCATACCATAAAATATTGATTCTTTTACTCTTTCTCATTTTCACACCTCCCTACATTTCTTCTTTCTGACGGAATATCCGGTTGACAACAAGACTGAGAACAATTCCAAATATTAAAAGAATAATGCTGTATGCGCTGCTTCGTCCGAAAAGCTTATACTGAAATGCCTGCGTATACAAAATAATACCCGGCGTTGAGCTTACGTTATTCGGACCGCCTCTTGTCATTGCCCATACAATGTCGAATACTTTCAACGAACCTGTAAATGCCAGAATAGAAAAAATTTTAAATGTATTTTTCATCATGGGAAGCGTAATATACCGAAGTCTTTGCCACCGTCCGCATCCATCTATCGTGGCCGCTTCATACAGATTTTTAGGAATCGAGACAAGCCCTGCTGCAAAAATCAGCATATTATATCCCGCATACATCCATTCATTTACAAGTACCACACAAATCACGTTTACTACAGGTGTGGCAAGCCAATCCATAATCAGATTATCCAGACCTAAAAATTTCAAAATCCCGGCAATGCCACCCCAATTAGGGTTGAATATATGTGTCCACATTAAAGCTACCGCTGTCGTCCCCAGCATAACCGGCATAAAAAATGCCGTTTTCATAATTCTTGTGCCTTTTAAATCAGAAGTGATTAAAAGTGCCAAACCAAATGCAATCGGCATAAGAACGACAAAACTGCCAGCCATAAACCACAGACAGTTTACCATTGAACGCCAGAAATTCTCACTTGTAAGAACTTTATAATAATTTTCCAATCCCACCCACTTCTTTGGTTGTCCAAATAATCCTTTCCAGGAATGAAAAGATAAAATCCCTGCATCTATTATTGGATATACTATAAAAATCACAATTAAAAGCACTGCCGGAAGCAGAAAGGCAATGGATACCACGTATTCTTTACTTTTTCTTTTCATAACCTCAGTCACCTCTCTCCTGTTTTTCTTTCATAAAATCAAAAAGTCCTCAGGCTTTTATCCGCCTGAGGACGCTTATTTTTTATCATTCGTATTCAGACAGGGTATCTGTAATTTCTTTTCCTACTTCTTCTGACGTTTTTCCCATTGCCAGACCCTGCAGAGATGTACGAACCGTATTCATCATCATAGACTGTGTATCATATCCCTGCAAATCTGATTTTACATCCTGCGTTTCTTCCATAATTGCCATTACATCATCGAGAAGATAATTCCCCGTATCTACTTCTACATTATACGCATAAGTATTTGGATTTACCTCAATCAGCCCTTTAATATAATCAACGCTTGCCAGATATTTTAAAAATACAACAGATGCCTCAATCTGTTCTTCTGTTGCATTTAAGGTTGAAACGTAATACGCATCTGTTGCTCCGCCCATATCTACTTTAGCATATTCTTCTTCAATAGCCGGAAATCTGATGACACCTACTTTTTCATCTGCATAAAGAGGAGATTCTGATTGCTGTAAAAGTCCCGGATACCAGGAACCGTCATACTTGAAGGCAGCTTTTCCTTCCTCGAATAATGTGTCTTCCATACTCTTATCAGTACTTAACAGGTTATCTCCCAGATACCCTTTATCCACCATTTCTTTCATCATGTCATAAATTGCAGTCATCTCTTCACCATCATAGGTCATCTCTCTTGTTGCCAGTTTCTCTGCAACATCAGATCCATATTTTTTCAGAGAAAGAACTGTATGAAGATGTCCAAAACGCCATGCGTCTTTTTCTCCTATCTGAAATGGTTCAACTCCTGCGTCTTTCAATGTAGCACAGGCTGCCATCAGCTCATCCATCGTCTTTGGCGGTTCCACATTATTTTTTTCCAGAAGCTCTTTGTTGTAATAAAGCATAATCTGATATACTTCAGATGGTACTCCGTAAATCCCTTCATATCCGTAATCCTCAAATTTGCAGGTTGACCATCCATTATCAGAAAATCCTCCGTACCATTCTTCATCTGCCTCCAGATACGGCTGCAAATCCAGTAAATATCCGGCGTCTAAATAATCAATCAACCTTGCTCCTCCGTATTCCTGAAAAATATTCGGCGCATCGCCGGAGGCAAAGTCTGTGCTGAGTTTATCCAGATAATCTGTTTCACTGGATATATTTGTCATCTCCACTGTAATGCCGTTATCCATCTCATTAAATTCTTTTACCTTCTGCTCGTAATATGCAGAAGCTGCGTCATCGCTTCCGCCACCGTTTCGTGTTGCTACGCGAATCGTTACATCATCAAATTTCTTGTCTTTCAAAGAAAAATCTTCTGCCGCCACACTGTATGGCAGAGCAGAAATTACGGTAACGGCTGCTATTGTCGCACTCAGCATTTGTTTCATTACTTTCTTCATATTCTTTACCTCCTGTATTGGTTTTATTTGTTACATTCAAGATACATAAAACGAAACGTTTTGTCAATATAAAATCATATTTATATTCCTTTTCTTATATTTTGCACTATTTTACATGTATATTTTTATGCATTTTTCATAAATATTATTTTATTCTTTATTTCAAATTGACAAAACGTTTCGTTTATTTTAGACTTAATTTATAACTATGATTTTTATGTGGAGGTATTAAAATATGAGTACATTATTTGATGTTCCTGTAAATCGTTATAATACAAACTCTTATAAATATGACTTCGCTGCTGAACACGAAAAACCCGAGGATATTATTCCCATGTGGGTAGCAGACATGGACTTTTTAAGTCCTCCTTCTGTAAAAGAAGCGCTTATCAAAGTTGTAAATCAGGGATTATATGGATATACTGCTGAAAAGGGCAGCTATTTTGATTCTCTTTCCAACTGGTATCACTCACATTTTAACTGGGATATACAAAAAGACTGGCTCGTAAAAACACCGGGCGTCATCTGTGCGATTGCTGCCGCCATTCGTGTTCTGACAAAGCCGGGAGAAAGTATCTTAATTCAGCCGCCTGTGTACTATCCATTCAAGGAATGTATTGTGCGAAACCATAGAAACCCTGTAGAAAGCCCTCTGGTTTCTACTGAAAATGGGTATGAAATTGATTTTTGCCACTTTGAGCAGCAAATAAAAAAGAACCATGTTAAACTTTTTATTTTATGTAGTCCACATAACCCGGTAGGAAGAGTATGGACTAAAAATGAGCTTACCACAATAGGGGAAATATGCCTTCGGCACAACGTGAAAATTGTTTCCGATGAAATTCACAGTGATATTGTTTTTGATAAAAGAACGCATACTGTTTTTTCCAGTATCTCCCCGGATTTTGCAGCAGCTACTATTACCTGTACAGCTCCCAGCAAAACCTTTAATATCGCAGGACTTCATACTTCCAATATCTTCATACCAAATCCTGACATGCGAAAAGCTTTTCAGACAGAACTGCTTGCCGGAAGATATGAAGGCGTCAATCTTATGGGACTTGCAGCCTGCGAAGCAGCTTATAAAGGCGGCGAAGAATGGCTTACTCAGCTTTTAACATATCTGGAAGAAAATCGCAGTTTCCTGCAAAACTGGCTGAAAGAATATCTTCCCCAAATTCATATGTCGCCTCTTGAAGGTACTTATCTTGCATGGCTTGATTTCCGAAATTTGAATATGACTGACGAACAATTAGACAGATTTCTTTCCTTTGAAGCAAAAGTATGGCTTGACACCGGAATTTCCTTCGGACAGGAAGGCTCCGGATTCATGCGCATGAATCTTGCATGTCACCGCTCCACTCTTTCAAAAGCATTGGAACAGATTACATCTGCCATCAACAAAAAGAATTGTTCCCTTTCTTATTCTGTGCTAAAATAAAGTTAAAATATACGCAGGAAATGAAATTATGAAGATTACAATTACAGATATTGCAAAAGATACCGGTCTTTCTCTTGCTACTATTTCCAAGTACTTAAATCATAAAAAAGTACTTCCTGAAAACCGGATTTTAATTGAAAATTCCATAAAAAAACTGGGATATACTCCAAACCGTATTGCACAAGGGCTTCGCGCTGAAAAAACTAATACCATCGCGATTGTAATTCCTTCTCTCAGCAATTATTTCTGGGGACCAATTACAACTTACATTGAAACAACTTTGCGCGAACACGGCTACCGAAGTATTGTTTATACAATCTCTGCTGATTTTCAGCGCCAGCAATACGTAATCAATCATATTCTTAACAATAAAGTGGACGGAGTAATTGCCGTTGTTTCCTATTGGACGGAACATGCGCTTTCTGCTCTATATAAGCACGCAATCCCTGTTGTTTTTCTGGATCAGATTACCAGCGCAATCCAAAGCGACTATGTAACTTCTGACAATTATCAGGGAGGATACATGGCGGGAAAATATTTAATCCACCGCAACCACAGAAAAATCGGATTTATCGCTGGTTTAAAAGACAGTTATACCATTCAGGAACGTACACGGGGTTTTCTGTCCGCTATAAAAAATGCCGGTTTTCCTCTTACTCCTGAATATTACTCCTACGAATGTGAAGAGACAGCGAGTGGAAAACAACAGATTCAGAAGATGCTCCGCTCATCCTCACTTCCAACTGCACTGTTTTTCTGCAGTCTGGAATTATGCCTTGATGGAATTTCGGCTCTGCTTGACGCCGGAATCAAAATCCCACAGGATATTTCCATTATCAGTTTTGATGACGATATTATTTTTTCTTCTATACGCCCTCACATTACCGTCATTCGCCAAAACTTACAGCAAATCGGAAAACAGGCAGCTCTTCTTCTGCTTCATCGGCTGGAAAATAACGATAATACTCCTCCCAGGCACATTCTTATCCCTGCCGATTTAATTGAACGTGATTCTGTAAAACAGTTATAAAAACAGCGGGGAAGCTTTACGCTTCCCCAATTTTCTCAAGAGCTTCTTCCAGTTCCTGTAACCTTGCCTTATATTCTTCACTTTCCGGCTCTTGCCCGTAAACATTTTTCTCCATAAAATCTATGCTGTATTCTCGGAAGTTTTCATAAATATGTCCGTCTGAAATATCTTTTCCTTTCTTAAATTCTGCTGTTCTGTCATCATAAAATTTATGTGTCAGTTCCAGTTCACATATTAAATCTTTATTTTTCCGTACTATATCATCAAAAGAAAGTCCCTCATCTTCACAGATTTCATTATATTTTTCATAATAAGGCTGTTCTTTTATTCTGACAAGGCAGTCTTCCATCATCTGATTCTGTTCTTCTTCTGTCGGAAAAAAACCCTCTTTTTCTGCATAGTCAAAAAGCTTCCATCTATTTATAAAAATCTGACGAACTTCATCTTTTATTTTCTCTGAAGGAGTACCCTGCTGTCTGAAAGCCGCCACTTTATATACCACTTCTCCTTCCAAAGTCGAAAGCTCCTGATTTTTGAGAGCATCCAGATATGTGCCAAATAACTCTGTATCAATATTCGCACTTGTAATTACTCTGGGCTGCTCTTCTGTATTTTCCGGCTCCTCATATGGAATCCACTCTGTTATAAAGTCCGCATTTTCATAAACTGTTCCGTCCTGTGTTTCCATAAACCATTTGTCATTATCCTTAAAAAACCGAAGGGATTCTGTCTCTCCTCCTTCATAAATAAGAAGAACCGAAGGGAAATTTTTATCTTCTGCCGTCTCCTTCAGATCCTCATTCTCTACAGAAACCGTACTTCCCAAATCCTCCCAGAATCTGGAAAGCTGCTGCGGAGGATATTTCTTTACATCCATTCGTGTTGAATTAAACTGAAGGTACTGCAGTTTCTCTTCTTTTGTCGTATCTCTATCCCAACCGGAAAAAAGACAGATTGCGCTTAATGCCATCAGAACTATTGATATTTTTCTACCATTTTTCATATAATACCTCCTTTACTTTAAAATTTTCTGTATTTTTATTATAAGTAGACACTTATGTAATGTCAAGAATAAAGCGGACAAATCGCTTCGAACTCCCTAAATGCCTCAATCCTTGAGGAACTTGATTATGCCTTGACTTTTCCTGTCCACCGTAGTAAGATTTATTTAGTGAACGTACTGGGGAAACTTGTGAAGCCCTCGGTCCGGAAGGCTCCTGTGGGAGCCTTTCGTTATATCTGTAGCAATTTTCATCTCACTTAATCAGACTGGAGAAAAGTATATGGAAAAAACTTTCAAATCATATGACGAACTTCTTAAGTATCTTCAAAAAGACAAACATCTAATTATCTGTGATTTCGAATATGCTAAACACATTTTAACCAAAACCAGTTATTTTTCCTTGATTTCCGGATATAAAGACATCTTCAAGCATCCGACCACCCAAACATTTAAAAGTGGCACAACCTTTGAAGACCTTTATTCTCTTTATAAATTCGACCACGAATTACGGAGTATCTTTCTCAAATATATGCTTATTGCAGAGCATAGTATAAAATCGTCTATGGCATATCATTTTACAAAATTATATGGCGAAAACCAGAACGAATACTTATCTCTTTCTCATTTCGCTGTCACAAAATCAAATTATCCAGATATACAAAAACTAATTCGAACTCTTTCCTATCATATCACCCATAAAAGCGATTATTCTTACATAACCCATTATAAAAATCAATATCAAAATGTTCCGCTTTGGATTATGATTCAAATATTAACTCTTGGTCAACTATCTCATATGTATGATTTTCTAAAAGCAAGCGTCCCGATTCAAGTCTGCAAAGATCACCACAATATCAGTCGAAAAGACATGCACTCTTTTTTATCCGTTATGACGAAACACAGAAATGTCTGTGCACATGGAGACCGATTTTTTAACTATACGACAAAAGACAGTATTACTGATACTGTCTTTCACCAAAAATTATATATTTCTCAAATAAGCGGTCGCTATAATAATGGGAAAAATGATATTTTTTCTGAAGTAATTATTCTAAAACATCTTCTTGATGAAGAGGATTTTCATGATTTCTATTCCGAATTAGAGCAATGTATCCTCCAAAAATGCCCTGGTCCCGAAATCCTTTCTATTATGGGTTTTCCCAAAAACTGGCAATTAATTCCCCACTTAACTCACTGACATTTATACCACACCGCCACTTCATACGGTTTGAGTGTTCTCAATTCTTCTCCCTCATAATTTCCCAGTATTTTTTCAAATCCTGACGTATCAGGCGCATTTTTCCATTCGTAAGCTTTTCTGTAAAAATTTGCAGCTACGATTAATTCTTCGCCTTTATATTTTCTGCGATACGCAAATACAGAAGGATCTGATACATCAAGAGGCTCTACTGAACCATAGGCAATCACATCCAGCTTTTTTCGTAATTCGATGAGCTTTTTATAATAATGAAAAACAGAATCCGGATTTTTAAGCTGCTCTTCTGCATTGATTCTTTTATAATTACTGTTTACCCCAATCCAGGGTGCATGTTTCTCTCCTGATGTAAAACCAGCGTAATCGTCTGCATTCCACTGCATCGGCGTACGTCCGTTGTCTCTTGAATGAATCTGGATAATGCGAAGGGCATCGGACGCGGAAAGTCCTTTTTCCTGAAGAATCTCATAATAATTCAAACTTTCTACATCCCGAAACTCAGAAATCTTTGTAAAATCTGTATTTGTCATTCCTATTTCTTCACCCTGGTACACATACGGCGTACCACGGAGGCAATGGATAATCGTTGCCAGCATTTTGGCGGATTCTTTCCAGTATTCTTTCTCACTTCCAAATCTGGAAACAACACGCGGCTGGTCATGGTTACACCAGAAAACGGCATTCCATGCGTCGCGCTTTTCCATTTCTATCTGCCATTCAAAAATAATTTCCTTCAGCTTTTTAAAGTCAAATGGAACGAGAACCCATTTTTCGTTTCCCATAAAATCTACTTTTAGGTGATGGAAGCTGAAGACCATATTAAGCTCTCCTGTATTTCTCCCCGCATACTGACAGCAGTTTTCGATTGAAGTACTGGACATTTCCCCTACTGTAACAATCTCTGCATCTGTTCCGAATGTTGTATCGTGAAGTTCCTTTAAATACTGGTGAATCCTCGGTCCGTCTGTATAATATTTTCTTCCGTCTCCTGTTTCATCATCTTCAAATACGCCTTTGCTGATTAAATTTACTACGTCAAAACGGAAACCTTTGACGCCTTTTTCTATCCAGAATTTTACAACCTTCTGAATTTCCTTTCGCACATTTTCATTATCCCAATTCAGATCTGCCTGTGTCACATCGAAAAGATGAAGGTAATATTCATCGAATTTTTCCACATATTCCCATGCGCTTCCTCCGAATTTACTTTCCCAGTTTGTCGGCGGAACGCCTTCTTCCTTCCCCTTTCGGAAAAAGAAAAAATCTTTGTAATAAGAATCTCCGCTCATTGCCTTCTGAAACCACTCGTGTTTTGTGGAAACGTGATTAAATACCATATCAAACATCAGCCCCATCTCTCTTTTTGAAGCCTCCGCAATCAGAGTTTCCACATCTTCCATTGTTCCATACTGCGGCTCCACCCGATAATAATCCGCCACATCATATCCGTTGTCATTCTGAGGAGATACAAAAAACGGCGTCAGCCAGATATAATCTGCACCCAGTTCTTTTATATAGTCTAATTTTGAAATTACTCCTTTTATATCTCCAATACCATCTCCATTTGTGTCGCAAAAAGATTTTGGATAAATCTGATATACT
>ERZ1108166.1090-NODE-1090-length-10587-cov-12.340486_pt1 | contig 10587 bp, 10 predicted proteins | sample MGYA00403702_ERZ1108166 | MGnify/ENA primary metagenome ERZ1108166 (study PRJEB35170, sample SAMEA104062401) | human gut metagenome | biome: human gut; feature: human-associated habitat; material: faeces | place: Denmark | collected 2012-05-01 ...
GCTCGAAGGACGGCTCGCCGGACAACGCCAACGCCCTGCGCTTTGAGGACAAGGCCGGTGAGGAGCAGGTGTGGCTGCAGGCCGAGCGCAACCTTGATACCAAAGTGAAAAAAGATGAAACCCACAGCGTCGGCGGCTCGCGGATACTTTCTGTAAAGCAGGACTACACCGGCAAGGTTGAAGGCAAACAAGAACACGCCATTCAGATGAGCCGCAATGAGCTGGTCGGCGGGCAGTACGACATCAAAGGCCAGGGCACGGTGACCGTTTCTTCCGCGACTGGCATTCGCCTCGTCACGGGCGATTCGGTGCTGGAAATGAGCGCGAACGGCGAGGTCAATCTCTACTGTACAAAATTCGCGATCAACGCCAGCGGCACAGGGCAAATCAATACCGGCGGCACGCTCGATCTGAACCTTAAGAATGAACCGGACAAAGCGTCAAACGTCGCGCCGACGCCTGGGGATATCCAGAACGAAGTGGCAAAAACATTTAATTCCGACGGAGAGGGACAGGCATGAGCCAGGTGAAATATACGTTATCAGAAGGGACGCTGACGCTGCCGGAAGCCGTGCAGGATCGCAGCATGACGATATTGTCACTGCCGAAAGCGGGTGCCTCCCTGGTGCTGACCCGCGCCTGGGACGTCAAGCCTGGCGAAGAAGAGACTTACCTGAAAAGCCAGGTCGCCAAAATCAAACGTGACATGAAAAAGTTCACGGGTGATGAAGTCACTGATACGCAGGTGGGCGGCAGGCCCGCGCGGGAAGTCGCCATGCGTTTTGAAAACCACGGCGTGACGGTTTATGAACAGCTCGCCACCACCATGCTTGACGATCACCTGCTGATAATGGCGATGAGCCGCACCGCGCCGTTTGATGACGACGCGCTGGCGGTATGGGAATCCATTAAAGCGGGTCTGGAATTTACGCCTGGAGAGGGAGCGTAAGCGTGTCCGAACTGTTAGCTGCCCGTATAGATGATCCGCTCATCCACAGCTCTCTGCTCGCCGATGTCGTCAGTGGCGCGGTGGAGGGGGCTATCTGTCTTGCCGCCATAACGGCGGGTTCGGCGATGATGGGCACGGGGCTGGGTACGGTTGCGGGCGTTGTATTGATTGCGGCCGTATTCACCACGGGTATTGCAGAGGACGCCGGCGATCTGGTGGGGCAAGGCGTCGATGCTGTGCTGGATTTCTTCGGCTGGCTCGGCCCGCCGGATGCGATTATCAAGACAGGCTCTCACAACGTACGCATTATGGAAAAAGCCGCCGCGCGCGCGGCGGGCACGGTTGATCACAACTATCTCAATACGCCCATCCCGCAAGAGAGCTTTGGCGATCAGGCGAAGGCATTTGCGATAGGCACCGCGGTTGCCATTCTCGAAGTGGCGCAGTTTACCCTGCACCCGCTGGATAACCTGGCGGCAGGAGCAAGCGCCATCGCCAGCAGCGGCTGGGACGGAGTAAAAAAATTCGCGGGCAGCGTCTGGGATAACTTCACGCAACCCGTCGTGGCGGGTGCCAGCCCGTACGCTAAGGCGGCGCCGGGCGATATCGTGGTGTGTACCAAAGGCCATACGGTGACCGGCACCAACTACCTGGCGGAAGGCTCGAAAAAAGTGCTGATCAATGGCCAGCCCGCGAGCCGCAACGGCGATCGCAGCACCTGCGAAGCCAAAGTCAAAGTTAAAGAAAACACGCGCGTGCGCATCGGCGGCGAAAGCATCGTGGTGCGCGATATCCGCAGCGGTAAGAATTTCTGGGCGCGGCTTATTGGCAACACCATCGGCAGCCTTGGGCCGGCGATTATCCGCAACCTCAGCAAAGGGATGCTGAAGACACTCTTCAGCCGCCAGATCATGAAAACCTTTTGCTGCCAGTTTGCCGCCGATCTCGGCATGGGCCTGACGACATTCGGGCTGATTCAGGCAGGCAAAGTGGGCAGCGAGGCGCGCCAGACGCAGCACCCGGTGGATATCGCCAGCGGCGCGAAAATTCTCGCGGGCGGCGAAGACCGCGATTTCACGCTGGAAGATCGCATTCCGCTCATCTGGCAGCGTGTCTACAACAGCCGCAATCTGGCGACCGGTATGCTCGGCACCGGCTGGCTCCTGCCGTTTGAGACCCGCTTCTTCCGCCTTGAGAACAATCAGTTTATCTGGCGCGATATGTCGGGCCGCGAGCTGGGCTTCGGCGAGCTGACCCCCGGCGACGTGGTGGATTATCTCGAAGACGGCGTCACGCTCTATTACACCGTCAGCGGCACGCTGATGCTCCAGATGACGAGCGGCGAATACCACGTCTACGAACCGGACCCGACGCGTCCGGGCGAGTGGCGGCTGTTCCGCATCTACGATCGTCATGAGAACTGCCAGTACTACAGCTGGGATGAACACGGCAGGCTGGCGCGGATTTCCGGCGACAACGAAGCGCTGGATGTCGAACTCGCGTATGAGAAAACGCATGGCCGCCTCGCCAGCGTGCATCAGGTGTGCAACGGCGAGCGCCGCCTGCTGGTGACTTACGGTTATAACGAACACGGCCAGTTGATCGAGGTCATCGACGCGGACGGCATCGTCACGCGCCGCTTCGGCTGGGATCGCGCCAGCGACATGATGGGCTGGCACAGCTACGCCACGAACCTGAGCGTGCATTATCAGTGGCAGCCCGCCGCCGATGCGCCGAACTGGCGCGTGTGCGCTTATCAGGTGCTGGACGACCAGGACAACGTGCTGGAGCGCTGGCGCATCGACGCCGACGAGGCGAAACGCTGCGCCACGGTCAGCTGCGACGCGGGTTTCTCGACGCGCCACTGCTGGGATTTCCTCTACCGCATCACGGAATACACCGACCGCCACGGCGGCGTGTGGCGCTACGAGTGGGCGGATTATGCCGAGCTGCTGAAAGCGGCCACCACGCCGGACGGCAGCCGCTGGGTATACGGCCACGACGAGCACGGCAACCTGACGGAAGTGCGCGACCCGCTCGGTAACAGCACGTTCACCACGTGGCACCCGGTGTTCGCCTTCCCGGTGAAGGAAGTGCTGCCGGACGGCGCCACCTGGCAGTACGAATACAACCCGCGCGGCGATGTGGTCTCGCTCACCGACCCGAAAGGCGGCGTGACGCGCTTTGAGTGGAACGAGCAGGGCGACCTGGTTCAGCAGACCGACGCGCTGAACAACACGCACCGGTTCTGGTGGAACGAGCGCGGGCAGCTGGTGCGCGACGAGGACTGCTCCGGCAACCAGAGCCAGCGGCTTTATGACGCGGCGGGGCGACCGCTGAGCGCCAGTGACGCCGAAGGCAACACCGACCGCTGGACGCTGACTGCGGCAGGGCGTCTGCGCACCTGGCGGCGGGCGGACGGCCGCGAGACGCACTACGAATATGACAGCGCCGGGCTGCTGTGCGGGCAGGACGACGACGGGCTGCGCGAGCGTAAGGTGACGCGCAACGCGCGCGGCCAGGTGGTGAGCGCCGCCGACCCGGCAGGCCACCTGACGCGCCTGCGCTACGACCGCTTCGGCCGCCTGACGACGCTGGTGAACCCGAACCGCGAGAGCTGGCGGTTTGAGTATGACGCCGCAGGCCGCCTGACGGGCCAGCGGGATTACGCGGGCCGCCTGACGGAATACCGCCACGACGCGCTGGGCCGGGTGACGGAGGTGATTCGCCATCCGCTGCCGGGCAGCGCGGACGCGCCGCTGGTGACTGCCTTTGAATATGACGTGCTGGGGCGTCTCACTGCCCGGGAAACCGCGGAGCACCGCACCGAGTACCGCCACAACACGCTGTCGCTGGAAATCCGCCGCGCCACGCGCGCCGAATGGCGTCAGGCGCTGCTGGAAGAGCGCGAGCCTGCGTGGGACGCCGTACTCATCTTCACCCGCAACGCCGCGGGCGAGCTGGTGAGCGAGGAGAACCACGGCGGGAAGTTTGAGTATGAATACGACGCGCTGGGTAATCTCAGCAGCACGCTTTACCCGGATGGCCGGGAGCTCGCCACGCTGCGCTACGGCACCGGCCACCTGCTGGAGATGCAGCTGCGCCACGGCGGGGCAATGCACACGCTGGCGGCGTACGGCCGCGACCGTCTGCACCGGGAAATCTCCCGCAGTCAGGGCGTGCTCTCGCAGGAGACCCGTTACGACGCCGCAGGGCGCGTCACGCAACGCACGGTGCTGGACGCCCGCCGGGAGCTGGTGTTCGAGCGCCGCTACCGCTGGGACCGCACCGACCAGATAGTCCAGCAGATACACACCGACACCATGCCCGCAACGCCGGGCGAAAAATACAGCCAGTACCTGTGGGGCTACGATGCCGCCGGTCAGGTCACAAAAGCCGTTGAGCCGCAGAAAGAAGAGCGTTTCTTCTGGGACCCGGCAGGCAACCGCACGGAGGAGCACCGCAACCCGGTGTGGCACAACCTGCTGCTGCGCCTCGACGGGCTGAAGCTCGATTATGACGGGTTCGGGCGGCTGATTCAGCGGCGGGACAAGTCTGGCGTTATCCAGCACTTTGCCTATGACGATGAGCAGCGGGTAAAAGAGATTCGATTTGAGGGGAACACGGAGTTCCGCCGGGTGGAGTACCGCTATGACCCGCTGGGGCGCAGGACGCATAAGGTGCTCTGGCGTTACGGTGAGAAAGCCCCGGAAACCATTCGCTTCGACTGGCAGGGTCTGCAACTGGCGGGCGAGCAGAGCGACCGCGAGCCGGACCACTACGTTCAGTACGTCTACACCGAAGGCAGCTATGAGCCGCTGGCGCGCGTCGACAGTGTTTTCGACGACTGCGAATTTACTGGTACCACACCGGACTCAACGGCCTGCCGGAGCGGGTGACGGACGCGGACGGGCAGATCGTCTGGCGCGGACAGTTCAGCACCTGGGGCGAAACCGAACGCGAACTCAGCGTGCCGAAGTGGCAGGTGCCGCAGAACCTGCGCTTCCAGGGCCAGTACCTCGACCGGGAAAGCGGCCTGCACTACAACCTTTTCCGCTACTACGACCCGGTGGCCGGGCGTTACACCCAGATGGACCCGATTGGGTTAGCGGGCGGGCTGAATACGTATTCTTACGTGGGTGATCCGCTGGTGTGGGTGGATCCGTTGGGGTTGATGTGCGCTGTTGCTAAACCTGAAAAAGTAGTAAATGATCTAAAAAACTTTGAAGGGAAAAATTTCCATTTTGGAAATGAGACTTTTAAATTAGATAAAGCAGGTATGAAACACATTTTGGAAAGGCATCACCCTGAATATTGGGATGGCTCTGTTAAAGCAAAACAAAGCTATTTTCCCAAGAAAATGAGTATAGATGATATTTCTAATGCTATAGAAGATGTCATGAAACAGAATCGTGACATACTTATTGATAAAGGTACGATTGGTAAGTATCAAATAACTGGCGTGTCAGATGGCATTGAATATGTTGTTGGGTTTAAAAATGGTAGAATAGGACAATTTTATCCAAAATGAATTCTTATATTTCTATAAAATCTTATGTTAAATGTGGTGAAGACTATATCGATTTTTTTGACTTCACCGGGCCAGTAAAAGATCCTGATTATATCGATGGAGCATTAGAGCTATCGGTTAATGGAGTAAATCTTATTGATAAATCTATGTACGATTATATCGATGACTTATGGAGTTACCTTGCAGAAGGTTTGTCTATAGTCAGTAAAGGTAAAACTTTTAAAACTTATTTCCCGGATCAACCGATTGAAGTTAATTTAGTCCCTGTTAAAAATATCATTTTAGTTAGTGTTAACTGTCATTCAGAAGTAAAAGTATCGGTAAATAAAGATGATTTCTTGATAGCAATGGCTGAGCATGCAAAAAAATTCTTTGAACACTTGAAATTAATCCTTCCCTCTTCAGATAAATCATCTGATCTATCGATATCATATTTAAATGATGTTTTAATGAGGCATCATTGATATTAATATCGTTAGGAAAAGGAAGGTCTTCCTTCCTTTGTTACCTATTAAAAAGCGAAAGGATATTAATCCTAAATCTCCCATGCTTAATTTTTTATGATTATTTTATACATTATCGCTAATTTCCCACATGATTAGGCGAGGAGAACCACGGCGGGAAATTTGAGTATGAGTACGACGCGCTCGGCAACCTCAGCAGCACTACGTTCCCTAGATCTATTAGGGAATGATTTTGCGATACGGTTGGCGAAAGGTTCTGCGGAAGTGTTATTTGACGCACCTGTTCCAGCAGGTGCGATAAATGTCATTAAATAGGTAAGCTATGAGTAATAATAACTTTGATTTTAATGAAGTGATTATTGATGTGGTAGAAAAAATCAGACTCGCAGATGAGTTAGATGAAACTACTATTAATCGATTATACGAATCACTTGATAAAGTTAGTACTGTTTATGAAAGTGAGGAGTTTATCCCAAAATTGCTGGCGTATGATCTTTTAGTTCTTCATGATAATCTTGAGGGAGCTTTGGAGTGTTATTCTGGAGAGGATGAGGTAAAAATTTCAAAAATTAACTCAAGAATAAAAGAATACATCGAAAAGATATTTCTGAATTGAATATAAAGAGCCGGGGCGGATATTAATCCTTCCCGGGTTAGAAAGTATCGTCATTTAATAATCTGAAGGGTAATATTTGGAAATACGAAAATTGCATTTTTAGGAGACTAATATTAAAGATATTTATAATGAGCTTGATAAATTAATTAGCGAAAGTGGTGAAGATGCCCAGGGAAGTGGTCCAGCCGCTGATGAAAAAATTAGACTTTATGAGCAAGAGCTTGAAGTGCAGTTCCCTTACACTTACAAACTCTTCTTAGAGAAATACGGGACGCTGTCGTTTAATGGAGAATCATTTTATGGGATCTCAAAGTTAGGTTTAGGCGCACAATCCGCTCCTGATGTCAGGTATACTACTCTTAAGGCCAGAGAACTTGGTGATATTGATAATAATATGGTTTTGATAAAATCGTCTGGTTACGGGCCACTATTTTCTATTGACTTGTCTGTTTATAAGAATGGAGAAGCAGTAGTTATAAAAACGGACTTGTCATTTAAAAGAGATGGCAGTAAAAAAATCGTAGCCAGGAGTTTTGCTGAGTTCTTGATTAATGAAGTAAAAGAATCTTTGGAATATTAGTGAAATTTTAAGAGGTATGTGTATCGGTTTAATATAATACCTATAACTCTTATATAACAGCTTTTTATTTTATTGATGGTCTATCATAAAGCTATAGATATTATTACGTTAATTTATGATGTTTCAGGAGGGTGTATTATTAATGTTACTAACACTACTCGATGTTGAAAATAAACTACATATGAGATTTGCTCCTTTTCAGGGTGAAATGGATGATTTAATTCTGAAAAAAAGAAATAGCCCTCTTGCTAACTTAGCAAAGCTGGAGTCAGAGCTTAATATTAAAATATGTAATGATTTTCTATCCTTTTTAAATAGTTACGATCTCGATAGCTTTTCTCTTGGGAATGTTGCTTTTGGTTCCGGTGAAAATTATATAAATACCTTGCTTGAGCTAAATAAAAATAATGATTTTAACCATTGGTGGGTTGGTAACAAAAGACCTGAAGGTGTCATTTTAATTGCTATTTCTGACCCTTATACTATTTTACTGAATAATAATGACAATAAGGTTTATGGTATTACTGGGGAATCCTATCAATATCAAGAAAATGAGATTTCAAAAAATTTTGAATTATTTGTAAGAGGGGTCGGTACACTCTTTTTAAAAGAAGGTACCGCTTCAGAGGTTGCAGTTGCAGTTGGTGCTGTAAATCAAGATTTTTGGCAGAGTCTGTAAAATTATAACTGCCATCATAAAGTATGGCAGTTATAGAGTTTCCTTTACCGCATCATGAGACGTGCAGCCCACCTTGATGGTGTTGTGACGGGCTTCGAGTGACAATATTTCTTTGATTATGTATAGGTTTTTATAAATGAAAGAAATACAAGATCTGGTGAAAAAATTAAGCGCATCGAAGGAACATGAGGTTGTATGGTTAGGGCCTACAGATGAACAACAGGTTAAAAAATTAGAAAATGCGTTAAACCTTAGTCTGCCTGAAGATTTTAATTTTTTCTTAACAGAAACCGGCGGCGGCGGGGTTGTCGAGCAGGAAATTTCAGGTATAGAAGATAATAATGCATTGGATGAATTTGGCGGCACGGTATATTATGACACTACCTATTGCAGAGATGAATACAGTCTACCTGAAGATCTAGCTGTAATATATTTTAAAGATGATGAAATTTGTTGGTGTTTAGATTGCTCAGCCGAAAATTTTGGCAAGGTAGTGAGTTACGATTTAATTTCATGTAAAAATCACTCAATACTTCATAACTCTTTTAAAGAGTTTCTCACGGAATATGTGACTTTAAGGACCTAATTTCAAAATAGCATATTGTTTTTTGGATTTAATAATTAAAGCTTTTTCAATTTCGGTGGCTGCTACCAACTATGGTAGACAGCTGCTGGTGACCTGAGCATACGCAGCTATTTTTTGCTGCAAAAACCACTTTATTCAATCTGTGCCGCCTGACGGAAACGCGCTACGACGCTGTTGGCCGCGTCACACAGCGCACGGTGCTGGACGCCCGCCGTGAACTGGTGTTTGAGCGCCGCTACCGCTGGGACCGCACCGACCAGATAGTCCAGCAGATACACACCGACACCATGCCCGCAACGCCGGGCGAAAAATACAGCCAGTACCTGTGGGGCTACGATGCCGCCGGTCAGGTCACAAAAGCCGTTGAGCCGCAGAAAGAAGAGCGTTTCTTCTGGGACCCGGCAGGCAACCGCACGGAGGAGCACCGCAACCCGGTGTGGCACAACCTGCTGCTGCGCCTCGACGGGCTGAAGCTCGATTATGACGGGTTCGGGCGGCTGATTCAGCGGCGGGACAAGTCTGGCGTTATCCAGCACTTTGCCTATGACGATGAGCAGCGGGTAAAAGAGATTCGATTTGAGGGGAACACGGAGTTCCGCCGGGTGGAGTACCGCTATGACCCGCTGGGGCGCAGGACGCATAAGGTGCTCTGGCGTTACGGTGAGAAAGCCCCGGAAACCATTCGCTTCGACTGGCAGGGTCTGCAACTGGCGGGCGAGCAGAGCGACCGCGAGCCGGACCACTACGTTCAGTACGTCTACACCGAAGGCAGCTATGAGCCGCTGGCGCGCATCGACAGTGTTTTCGACGACTGCGAGATTTACTGGTACCACACCGAACTGAACGGCCTGCCGGAGCGGGTGACGGACGCGGACGGGCAGACGGTCTGGCGCGGGCAGTTCAGCACCTGGGGTGACACGGAGCGCGAACTCAGCGTACCGCAGTGGCAGGTGCCACAAAACCTGCGCTTCCAGGGCCAGTACCTCGACCGCGAAAGCAGCCTGCACTACAACCTGTTCCGCTATTACGACCCGGTCGCCGGGCGTTACACCCAGATGGACCCGATTGGGTTAGCGGGCGGGATGAACACGTATTCCTACGTGGGTGATCCGCTGACGAATATTGATCCATGGGGACTGGATGTTAAGAAATGCATGGGCGTAAACGCTTCAGGCCATCATGTACCTTCAGTGCGTAAATCGAAAGGCCGGCCTTTTGAAGTATCAAGATCAGATAAAACACGTCCAACCTTATTCCCTAAAGGTAACAACCCTGAGCATGATCATTGGCGCTTACATGATGCTGAAAGAGATGTGATAGGACCTAGGCAGGGTGATTTTCCAGGTTCAGATAAAGAGTTGTTTGATGCTTACAGGGTAGCATACTCAAAACTTGATGATATAAAGGTTGACGTAAAATCTCCAAACGGTACCTACACCTTAGGTAAAGATGTAACACCAGTTAAGGCTGTGGATTTAATAGAAGCTTGGCTTAAAGAACAGGAGTTAATGTGATGACTAATCAAAAACTTAAAGAAATAGAAATTTTTTTAGCAAAACCGGATTTTTTTGATTTTTTGAAAACACTGGATATTGATGAAGCATTAGATTTGAGAGATGAGCCAAAATTTGATAGCTGCTGGATGGATAATTTCAATCTTTTAAAAGGTGAAAGCTTTGATGCATCGGATATTGCACAGATTGATTCCCTGCGTGAAAAAGCTTTTAAACTATCGTTCAGAGTAATAAATGATTCTGAAATTGCATCAAGAATATCGGATGATATTGAACTAATTGCAAAAAATATAATAATCGGAAAAGAGGACAGTTGGGCTGTTTCAACTTTATGGGCAGCATATAAAAGTGGGAAATTCCCTGTTTAAATTTTAGGCGGGAATTCCCGCCATTTTATATATGAAGATATTAAAATGATAAACAGTCTAATTTTTGTCTGAGTCCAGAGCGAGCTATTAGTTAAAAACGGTCGTGCTTGGGTTACAACCTCTTCAGCCGCCTGCCGGAATACCGCCACAACACGCTGTCGCTGGAAATCCGCCGCGCCACCCGCGCCGAATGGCGGCAGGCGCTGCTGGAAGAGCGGGAGCCTGAGTGGGACGCCGTGCTGGTTTTCACCCGCAACGCCGCGGGCGAGCTGGTGAGCGAGGAGAACCACGGCGGGAAGT
>ERZ1108166.1092-NODE-1092-length-10528-cov-3.274038_pt1 | contig 10528 bp, 6 predicted proteins | sample MGYA00403702_ERZ1108166 | MGnify/ENA primary metagenome ERZ1108166 (study PRJEB35170, sample SAMEA104062401) | human gut metagenome | biome: human gut; feature: human-associated habitat; material: faeces | place: Denmark | collected 2012-05-01 ...
TAATGATATAAATCTTATAAAAAAGGATATAGAAAAAAAGAAAGATTATATAGGAAGTGCCATAAATTTTAGAGGAATAAGAGATGAAATAGGAAAGTTACTAGAAAAATATGAAGATAAGTTGAAGGAGCTTAAGTTTAAATTAGAGAGTTCTTCTAACAATATAAAAGAAAAAAATAAATTTTCATTTAAAAGTGATTTTGGAAAAGTAGCACTTTTTGCAGGAAGTAGAGGATTTACGGGAGCTGCATATATATCAACTCAATCTGCAGTAAAATGTGGAAGTGGACTTACAACTTTAGTATGCGAAAAATACGTCCAAGATATATTGAGCACAAAATTCTGTGAAGCAATGACATTGGATATACAAAACAAAGAAAAGGTAAAAAAACTTATTTCAGAATGTGATGCAATTGGATTTGGATGTGGAATGGGAGATACTGAAGACACATATACTAAATTAAAATATGTATTAGAAAATTCTAAATGTCCAGTTGTAATCGATGCAGATGGGTTGAATTGCTTAAAAAATAAAAAAGACTTATTAGAAAAACATCCAAACAGAATAATAATAACTCCACATTTGGGAGAGATGGCGAGATTGACAGGCTATTCTATAAGTCATATAAGAGATAATAAAGTAGATGTTGCAAAAGAATTTGCGCAAAAATACAAAATGATAGTTCTATTAAAAGGTTATGAAACAGTAATAACAGATGGAAATTATACATATATAAATCCAACTGGAAATTCATCAATGGCAAACGGAGGAATGGGAGATACACTGCTTGGAATTATTACATCATTTGCCGGCCAAGGAATGACTAACCTTATGTCAGCAGTTTGTGGGGCATATATACATGGATATATTGGAGAAAATCTATCAAAAAATTTATATACAGTCAATGCAAGTGATGTAATTGCACAGATTCCATTTGTTATGAAAGAATTTGTAAAATAATTTTAATTGTTGATACTAGTTTGTAACTATCTACAAATGTATATAATGGTATAATTTAGTAAATGAGGATATTTTATAAAGAGATGAGGAGATGCTTATGAGTATTAGCATAGGAACGTTTTGGTTTATAGTGGCAATTATCTTCGGTGTTGGGGAATTAATGACTACAAGCCTGACTTTGATTTGGTTTAGTATTGGTGCCTTGTTGGTGATGTTCTTAAGTATATTTATCGAAAGTATTTTATGGCAAGTTATAATATTTGCTGTTGTCTCTATAATACTTTTAGTTATAGCAACTAAGTATTTAGTCGATAGGGATAAAGATGTAAAATACAATACTAATTTACAAGGAATAATCTCACAAAAGGCTATTGTAACTCAAACTATTGAACCATATGAAACAGGTGTTGCAAAACTAAATGGGGAAGAATGGACAGCAATGTCTAAAGATGAAACAAGAATTGAAGCTGGAAAACTTGTTGAAGTTGTCGCAATCGAGGGAGTAAAACTTATTGTAAAAGAAGTAAGCGAAGAACTTTTAGAAGGCGAACCTATAAAAGAAAACAAAGATTCAATTAGCAAGGAAATAGACATTAAAATAAAAACAAGTAAATAAGGAGGTACTTTATATGCCAGTTATTATAATATTAATTATAATCGTAGTCATAATGAGTATTAAATGCGTGAAGGTAATCCAACAATCAACAGTAGGGATTATAATGAGGTTAGGTAAGTTCCATAAGAAGGCTGATACAGGGGTACATTTTTTAGTTCCTTTTATAGATACTTTATCTTATAGAATTGACTTAAAAGAAAGGGTGGAAGACTTCCCACCACAACCAGTTATCACAAAGGATAATGTTACAATGCAAATAGACACAGTAGTATATTTCCAAGTAACAGATCCAATCAGATTTGTGTTTGAAATAGCAAATCCAAATGCAGCTATAGAAAATTTAACTGCGACTACACTTAGAAATATTATAGGTGAATTGGATTTAGATGCAACGTTAACATCTAGAGATGTAATCAATACAAAAATGAGAGCTATACTAGATGAGGCAACTGATAAATGGGGTATAAAAGTAAACAGAGTTGAACTTAAAAATATAATGCCACCTCATGATATACAAGTTGCTATGGAAAAACAAATGCGTGCTGAACGTGAAAGAAGAGAATCTATCCTTCAAGCAGAAGGTGAAAAACAATCAGCAATACTTAGAGCCGAAGCTAAAAAAGAAGCTATGATAAGAGAGGCTGAAGGGGATAAACAATCTAGAATACTTAAAGCTCAAGGGGATGCAGAATCTATAAGAGAAGTTGCAAAAGCAAAAGCAGAAGGGGAATCTGTAGTAATTGAACAAGTATTCAAAGCTATGAAAGATGCAGACATAGATGATAATATGTTAGCACTTAAATCTATGGAAGCACTTGAAAAAGTTGCCCAAGGAAAATCAACAAAACTTGTATTGCCATCAGATGCAGTAAACTTCTTAGGAACATTTAAAGGAATAAAAGAAGTTATGAAAGATGATGACGATATAAAAATAAATATAAATAATAAAGAAGAATCACAAGAATAGACAAAAGAGTCGTCGAGCTACTTGCTTTGGCGACTTTCTTTATCTTAAATAAAGATAAAAGTGGGACCTTAAATTTAATAAAAAAAACTTAGGAAAATGATTTCCTAAAAAAGGAAAGTATTTTGTGCAAAAATACTGGAAAAAATTTACATAATTAGCATTTATACTGTATACATTTTCCAAAAAATGGATTACAATATAGTAAAGAGAAACGAACAAAAAAGTTTTTATTAGAAGGAGGGGGTTTCTATTAATTACTTAGATATAACAAAAAGGGAAAATATAGACAATTTCAAAAGTGGGAATGCTTTGGACAGTTATAAATATATGGGGAACCACAAAGCTACTCATAATGGAAAAGAAGGAATTTCTTTTATGGTATGGGCGCCTAATGCAAAAGAAATCGAATTAGTAGGGGATTTTAATGATTGGGATGGAAGTTCTCATAAGCTAGAAAATCTATATGATTCTGGTGTTTGGTCTATATTCACAACTGACTTATCACAAGGGGATATATACAAATACAACGTTGTTGGATGTGATGATGTAAGCAGACTGAAATCTGACCCATATGGAACTTATGCAGAATTGAGACCAGAGACAGCTTCAAAAGTTTTCGATTTAGGAAAATTTAATTGGAGCGATAAAAAGTATATAGAACAAAAAAATAAAAAATCAGTTTTTGAGCAACCGATGAATATCTATGAAGTACATCTAGGTTCTTGGAAAAGAAAATGGGATGGAGATTTTTTTAATTATCAAGAACTTTATGAAATGCTTGAATATTGTAAGGACATGGGATATACACATATAGAATTAATGCCTATAACTGAATATCCACTAGATATGAGTTGGGGATATCAAACAATAGGATATTATGCGACAACAAGTAGATATGGAAATCCAAATGAATTTAAAGCATTTGTAGATAAGGCTCATGAATTAGGGCTTGGAATTATATTAGATTTTGCTTATAGCCATTTTTGTAAAGATATACATGGTCTTTATAGATTTGACGGTTCTGCACAATATGAATATGCAAGTCCATTAAAAGCAGAAAACCTAGCTTGGGGTACTGCACATTTTGATGTTGGAAAACCAGAAGTAAAAAGTTTCTTACTTTCAAATGCAATTTACTGGTTTAAAGAATATCATGTAGATGGAATTAGAGTTGATGCAGTGAGCAGTATGCTTTATCTTGATTATGATGGAGGAGACTGGGAAGCAAATCAATATGGTGGAAAAGAAAATATAGAAGCAATTGACTTTTTAAGAAAATTAAATGAAGTAATATATGCTAACATTGACAATCCAATAGTAGTAGCAGAAGAATCAACTGCTTGGCCTATGGTAACAGCACCAACATACAGTGGTGGTTTAGGCTTTTCATATAAATGGAATATGGGTTGGATGAATGATACATTACAATATATGGAGAAGGACCCTATCTATAGAAAATATCATCATGATTTAATAACATTCTCATTTATGTATGCATTTTCAGAGAATTTTATATTACCATTATCACATGATGAAGTTGTCCATGGTAAGAAATCTTTATTAGATAAAATGCCAGGAGATGATTGGCAAAGATTTGCAAACTTAAGACTTTTATATGCTTATTACATGATACATCCAGGTAAGAAGTTATTATTTATGGGTTCTGAATTTGCACAAGGCTTAGAATGGAGATATGCTTATGGGCTTGAATGGCAGCTTTTAGAAATTGAGCAACATTCTAAGATGAAAGATTATGTAAAAGATTTAAACTATATGTATAAAGATGAAAAATCTTTATACGAGTTAGATAATACATATAAGGGATTTGATTTTATAGATCCAAACAATAAGGATCAAAGTATTATAACTTTAATGAGATTGAGTAAAAATCCAAAAGATTTCATAATAGCTGTATTAAACTTCACTCCTAACGTTTATTACGATTATAAGGTTGGGGTACCTTATGAAGGAGTTTATGAAGAAATATTAAACAGTGATAATGAAAAATATTATGGATCAAATCAAACTATGGCAGATGCTGAATTAGTTTCTGTTGATGAAAAATGGCACAACAAACCATATCATATAACAATAAAAGTTCCGCCACTAGGTGCTACTTTTATAAAATTAAAAAGAGAAAAAGTAAAGAAAGATGTGGTTGATGAAGAAATAGAAATATCAGTTAAAGAAAATACTGATACAGTTGGAGAAAAATCTTCAATAAATGTAACAGTAGAAAAAGATTCAAATGTAGTTAAAGTTAATAAAATTATGCAAAATCACAAAAAAACTAAAAAAAATAAGAGTAAAAACAAAAGAAAAAATAAAAAAAGAAGCTATAACAAATAATTTTGAAATAATACAAAAATAAACATAAATAGCATAAAAACTAAATGAAAATATATTATAATGTTATAAAAAGACACTTAAGTTCAGACGTTTAAGTTAATATATTTTTTCTGTATAAAAAGAAGATAATTTATTAATTACAATAAATTCATTAATAACTTAAAAATATAAAAATATAGGTACACTATATGAAAGGGGATCATATATGAAAAAAGAAATGCTAGCTATGATTTTAGCAGGGGGACAAGGCTCTAGATTAGGAGTATTTACAAAAAGAATTGCAAAACCAGCCGTATCATTCGGTGGTAAATACAGAATAATAGATTTTGTTTTAAGTAACTGTTCTAACTCAGGTATTGATACAGTTGGTGTATTAACTCAATACAAACCACAAATACTAAATTCACATATCGGTATGGGGGACCATTGGGATTTAGACAGAGTTAACGGCGGTGTTACAATTCTTCAACCATATATGAATGAAAAAGAAGGTCATTGGTTTAATGGTACAGCCAATGCAATAAAGAAAAATATGGACTTTATAGATGATTATAATCCAGAATATGTTTTAATATTATCTGGAGACCATATATATAAAATGGACTACAGTAAAATGCTTGAATTTCACAAAGAAAAAGGAGCTAAAGCAACAATAGCAGTAATAGAAGTTCCTTGGGATGAAGCAAGTAGATTTGGAATTATGAATACAAATGAAGATGGAAGTATTTATGAATTTGAAGAAAAGCCAAAAGAACCAAAAAGTAATTTAGCCTCTATGGGTATTTACATATTTGACTGGAAGACTTTAAGAGCATACTTCAAAAGAGCAGATGAAACAGGAGAATGCCTAGACGACTTCGGACATAATGTAATACCAACTATGTTAGAAGAAGGACAATCAATGTTTGCATATCCATTTAAAGGATATTGGAGAGATGTTGGTACTATACAAAGTTTATGGGAAGCAAATATGGATTTAATAAACGATCCAGAGTCAGTAGATTTAAACGATCCACAATGGAGAATCTATACTAATACAAACGACGTTCCACCACAATATATAGGACCAAATGCATCAGTTAAAAAATCATTAATTGCCGATGGTTGTAGAGTTTACGGAACTGTTAGAAATACTGTATTATCACATAAAGTACAAATAGGTGAAGGTTCAGTTGTAGAAGATTCTGTAATAATGCCTAATGTAAAAATAGGCGAAAATGTAGTAATCAAAAAAGCAATGATAGCAGAAGGTGCTGTTATAGAAGATAACGCCATAATAAAAGACGAAAATGATGAAATAAGTGTAGTATCAGAGTTCGAATTAGTAAAAGCATAATAGATTATGATTAATAAAAAAATAAAGTTAAAAGTAACATAGGTAAATATAGGGGGAAATTTTATGAAAAATGAATGCATGGGCTTAATAAATTTAGATAGCATACAAAATCCATCAGTAAACGTATTGTCAGATCATAGACCAGTAGCTACTATACCAATAGCAGGTAGATATAGATTAATAGACTTTACATTATCAAATATGGTTAATTCAGGAATAACAAATGTAGGAATATATGCAAGAGAAAAATACAGATCTTTAACTGACCATTTAGGAAGTGGTAAAGATTGGGATTTAAGTAGAAAACAAGGTGGACTATATGTTTTAAGTCCTGAAAATGCTAAAAATAACAATAATTATGGTTATAGAAAAGGTGACATATATACAATATTAGCTAATATAGATTACATAGAAAAAAGTCCTGAAGAATATGTCATAGTTGCACCATCATACATGATTTGTTCGATAGATTATAATGACTTATTAAAATATCATAAAAAATCAAATAACGACATAACAATAGTTTATAAACGTGTTGAGAATGCAAATAAAGATTTCAAAAATTGCAATACTTTAAATATAGATAAAGATAAATTGGTAAAAAATGTAGGTAATAATTTAAATACTTTTCCAAGTGCAAATATATGCATGGACACATTCATAATGAAACGTACAGATTTTATAGAATGTATATACAGCATAGCTAGTATGGGAACTTATTCTTACATAGAAGATTATATAATAAATCAATTAGATAATATACAAGTAGGAGCATACAAATACGAAGGATACTTAAAATGTATAACTTCATTAAAAAGTTATTACGAAGCAAGTAAAGAATTCTTAACAGAAGATGTATCTAGAGAAATATTTAAATCAGATAGAAAAATATTTACTAAAGATAAATCACAAGCACCAACTATGTATGGAGAAAATGCTGAAGTTAAAGGTTCATTTATAGCAACTGGTTGCCAAATAGATGGTACTGTTGAAGATTCCACTTTATTTAGAAAAGTAAAAATAGGGAAAGGTTCAACTATAAGAGATTCTGTTATAATGCAAAGTTGCAAGATTGGAGAAAATGTAGTACTGGAAAATGTAATACTAGATAAAAATGTAGTTATAAGCGATAATAAAGAATTAAAAGGAGACAAAGATTACCCAATGGTAATTGAAAAAAATGAAACAGTTTAAATAAGGGGGTAGAAAATATGAAGGTACTTTATGTAACAGCAGAGTGTTGGCCTTTTGCTAAAACAGGAGGTTTAGGCGATGTTGCATATGCATTACCAAAGGCATTAAAAAAAGAGGGTGTAGATGTTAGAGTAATGATGCCTAAATACTCAACAATACCTACATATTTAAAAGACAGATTAAAAAAAGTAGGCGAATTTAGTGTTGATGTATCTTGGAGAAGTCAATATTGTGGAGTTGAACAGCTAGAATTAGATGGAGTAACATTTTACTTCATAGATAATGAATACTATTTTAAAAGAGATGTAGAACAAAGTATATATGGACATGGAGATGATGCAGAAAGATTTGTATTCTTTACAAATGCTGTATTAAAATCTATAGATAAATTAGGTTTCTATCCTGATGTAATCAATATAAATGACTGGCATACAGGAATGTTACCATTATATTTAAAAGAAAAATATGCACATTTACCAAAATACAGCCATATAAAAACTATATATACTATACATAATTTACAGTATCAAGGTATTTTTAGTAGTGATATACTTGGAGACATATTAGATATAGACTTCAGACATTTTAATAATGGTGATATAGAATATCATGGACAAATAAACTTTATGAAAGCAGGAATAAACTTTGCAGATAAAGTTTCTACAGTAAGTCCATCATATGCCGGAGAAATAAAAACAGCGTTCTATGGAAATACTCTAGATGGATTAATAAGAGCAAATGAACATAAATTAGTAGGAATACTAAATGGTATAGATTATGATATAAATAATCCACAAACAGACCAAAATTTATTTGTAAATTATGATATAAATTCACTAGATAAAAAAGTTCAAAATAAAATAGAATTACAAAAACTTTTGAAATTAGAAGTTAATCCTAACATTCCTATGGTAGGGATAGTATCTAGATTAGTTTCACAAAAAGGTTTAGATTTAATTAGTTTTATGATGCCAGAGATAGTAAACGAAAACTTACAATTAGTTGTATTAGGAACTGGTGAAAACCAATACCAATCAATGTTCCACTATTACGATTCTCACTATCCTTCAAAAGTTTCAGCTAATATAACTTTTGATAGTGCATTAGCTCAACAAATTTATGCTGCTAGTGATATATTCTTAATGCCATCATTATTTGAGCCATGTGGAATAGGTCAAATGATAGCAATGAGATATGGAACATTACCAATAGTTAGAGAAACTGGTGGATTAAAAGACACTGTAAATCCTTATAACCAATACACTCATGAAGGAAATGGATTTAGCTTTAGTAACTACAATGCACATGAAATGTTTTTCACATTACAAAAAGCTGTAAGATTATATCATGAAGATAGAAACACATGGAATATATTAGTTAGAAATGCTATGAACACTGATGATAGTTGGAGCAAATCAGCTAAAGAATATATAAAAGTATACAAAAGTCTATAAGAAAGATTTGATTAAAAAATAGATTTTAAATGCATTAAGGGAGATTATATTTATTTATAACATTAAGATAAGGCACTTGCTTTGCAAGTGCTATACCCTTTTATGCTGATAAAGTGGTTATTTAACAATAGTAAGGGAGATGGCTTATGATCACAATTAGCAAAAAGAAATTTAAACATGCTTTTAAGAGTAAAATGTACAGTTTATATGCCCAACCCGTAGAAGAGGCAAGTAAAGATGAAATCTTTAGAGTACTATGTTGTGTTATAAAAGATTTTATAGCAAAAGAATGGGTTGGAACTAGAATTGACAAAGAAAAGGCTGTATTTTATTTTTCAATGGAGTTTTTAATAGGAAGACAGTTGGAATCTAATTTATTAAATTTAGATGTAGAGCATGAGATAGAAGAGGGTCTTAAAGAACTAGGTATTGACTTAAATGAAATAATAGAAACAGAACCAGATCCAGGATTAGGAAATGGTGGTTTAGGAAGATTGGCAGCATGCTTTTTAGATTCAATGGCATCAGTTGGAATTAGTGGTCATGGATATGGGATAAGATACAAATATGGTCTATTTGAACAAAAGTTTGTAAATGGATCTCAAGTTGAACTACCAGATAACTGGCTAAAAAATGGTCAATATCCTTGGGAAACTGTAAGACCAAATAGAGCAGTTGTAGTCAAATTTGAAGGAGATGCTTATTTAAAACAAAGAGCCGATGGTAATTTAGATGTAGTACATGAAAATTATATACCTGTTATGGCTATGCCTTATGATATACCTATAATAGGATATGAAAATCACTGTATAAATACACTTAGACTATGGAAAAGTGAAATTTTAAACAGGGACTTCTCAGAAGTTAATAAAAATGCCAAAAACCAAAATGGAAGTTATGAAGATGCATTAAAATATAAATACTATACTGAAGAAATATCTCAAGTTTTATATCCAAATGACTCAAATTATGCAGGTAGATTACTTAGATTAAAACAAGAATATTTCTTTGTCAGTGCAGGATTACAAGATATAATAAGAAAATGTAAAAAAAATAAAGTCAGTATGAGAGATTTACCTAAAAAGGTAGCTATTCATATAAACGATACACATCCAACTCTATGTATCCCAGAATTAATGAGAATACTTTTAGATGAAGAAGGATTTTCTTGGGATGAAGCATGGGATATAACAACTAGAGTTATGTCATATACAAATCACACTATTTTAGCAGAAGCATTAGAAAAATGGCCAGTTGAAATGATGAAAAAACTATTACCAAGAATTTATATGATAATAGAAGAAATAGACAGAAGATATGTTGAATATCTACAAAGTAAATATCATGATGACTGGGGAAAAATAAACTACATGAGAATTATAAACAACGGTGAAGTTAGAATGGCACATTTATGTATTAGAGGTAGTCATAGTGTAAATGGTGTTGCAAAACTTCATACTGAAATTCTAAAACATGAAGAATTAAAGGATTTCTACAACGATGAACCATATAAATTCAACAATAAAACAAATGGGATAGCTCATAGAAGATGGCTTATGAGTTGTAATAAAGAACTTTCAGACTTGATTACTGAATTAATAGGAGATGGCTGGAAGAAAGATACTTCTAAATTAAAAGATTTAGAAAAATA
>ERZ1108166.1093-NODE-1093-length-10526-cov-10.876134_pt1 | contig 10526 bp, 22 predicted proteins | sample MGYA00403702_ERZ1108166 | MGnify/ENA primary metagenome ERZ1108166 (study PRJEB35170, sample SAMEA104062401) | human gut metagenome | biome: human gut; feature: human-associated habitat; material: faeces | place: Denmark | collected 2012-05-01 ...
TCGCTGTGTTTGTGCCGTCGACTGGCTCAATGGTGATAACCAGCTCTTTGTCTTCGATTTGCCAGATGAGCCTTTTGTCGTCGTCACCTTCTGTCGCCTGCTCGACGAAGCCCATGAGGTAATTCATCAGGATGTTCATCGCATCCACGCCATCGCCCTGCATGTCTTCCATTAGGTCGGCGAAGCGCTCTGCGTACTCGTATTCAGATGACATTTTTCCTCCTGGCGCGGCTACGCAACCAACGGATGTCAGTTAGGTGCGCGGTGTAGTGGAATGAAGGTATTTCTGACGGGGATACTTCTGGCTTTCGTTTCTTTCTGTGGGTAACGCGGTATATGCAGTTTTCGCAGACTATGTCGGTAATACTTCGTCGCTGTCGCCTCATGCTACCACCTTCCTTCCTGTACGCTTGGCCCACTCAATCGCCTCCTGAGCGTCCTCGCTCCACTGGACGTCTCTTTCTGCGCCGAATGCGTAAATCAGCTCCAGAAGCTCGCTGAACTCGCTTATTCGCATCTTGCTGGTCGACTGCCCTAGCACGACAAAGCCGCCGTTGATGCCTGGCGCTGAGCGCTGGCCTTTGAGAGCCGCTGTGAAGATGTGCTTCCAGTCTTCGCTATTCAGCTTTGCGCCATGCCATACGACCTGCTCAGATACATCGCGCAGGGTCGCCCAAAGACGCTTGTTCTGCTCTACTGAGCGCGTCTTTTCCTGAATGGTTACGATGAGAGGTCTTTCGGGGTCGGGGTAAAGCTGCTGGATGGTGCGGATAGCGTTTTGCTGGACTAGCGGGGTGCGAATTTCAAACGTTTGTTTTCTCATTTGTTACTCCTTGATACGGTACTGGAAGCGGCATGTAAGCCACTACAGGCGGCACATCAAAATGGAAATTCCCTCCCACTACTTGGACTTCTTCGTGAATTTTTGCCACTGCAAAATCACCATCGAAAAGTTGAACCAGCCACTTTCCTGCGGGCATATTTTGTGCGCCATTGACAGGAGTCCACATCATCACTCCCCCTTAACCTTGAGACCGGCGGCGCGGATAGCATTAACGGAATGACTCCTCATCCAATTCCATCCATTTCCCTCCAGCTGTTGCTGATGCTCCCCAAACTTTGGTGGTAGCTCAATCTCCACCGCTGCACGTGATGCCTGCCATGCCTCCCATTGCGTTCTGGTTGTAGCCAGAATGTAATTTTTATCCATTTTCTCTATTGCTAACGGATGTTTGCCATTATCACTCATCCATTTCTCAAACTGCTCTCTGCTCTTATCCACGGCGCTTCTCCTCTTTAGCCAATACAAATGCACTGCACAGCAGAATCAGCGCGTCTGTGAACATCAGTCCGTCCTGTTTAACGATGGCCGCGAACATGAAGCACAGGCCTATGAAGACCAGCATTATGATGCTCATACTCTCATCTCCTGCCGGACAGCGCGCAGCTGCTGATTGATAAACGCCGTCATCGGATTTGAGCACCCAAACTGACAAAGCTCATGCGCTGCGACATACAGGAATGAGCCTTGATGTTCGCTGCACTTCTCTGAGTTGTAGCGCTCAATGCGTCCTGAATCGTGTTCGTCACGGAGAATGCGCTGTACTGCCCCCATATCTATGCCGGTTCCTTCGGATACCTGCCGGGAAGACACTGGCCCATGCTCAGTGACGTATTCGCGGATACGCTGGCGATTCGTTTTACCTTCGCTTAACTCGTACAGACGGCAGCGTGTTCCCATGCCGGTGCTTGCAGAGCGTACCAATGCGCCCTCTCGCACAAGACCGCAGACTATGGCGGCCACACGGTCGCCCTTGCCGCCGAGTTCCTCAACGAGCTGCTTGACGGTGCCTTTCCGGTGCATTTCGAACCAGGTCATTATTTGCAACTTGGTTATCATGATGAGTCTCCGCTCAATACCTCGCGCGGCTTATCGCTTCCAAAGCAATTAGCAGGCTGGAATTGAGATATTGTTTAGTGAGTGTTTCGATGTCGATGAAGCGAGGGCTGCCGATGTATCTGGCGATGGTGTCTATGTCGTCGAGGGTTATTTGCATGGCGGCTCGGGGAGCGGTTGCCAAAACTCTACATCCCGGCATGTGGTTTCAAAGAACTCATTGTTGCCCCGCACGGCAGAGAAAAAATCCCCTTCGCGATACTGCGCCTCGCAAACGAAATAGCCATCGTCAACTACAAGAACAATGTCTTTTTCAACCGGCATCCGCTCGCTGCATGGAATCCAGCCATCGCCCTCCCCGGCGGAACCCTGCGTCATGGCTTCCTGCAGACGGTCAAGCTTCACGTATTCCCGCGCTGAATAGCCTTCTTTAATCCAGTCAGCGGCGACTTTGTCCGATGTTGTATAGTCGTAACATTCTCCGAATTTTGTCAGAAGCTCGTACAGGTCAGCGACTGGCGTACACTCAAAACCCTCGCTGCCACCAACCGCCTTACCTGCCAGCGATTCGAACTGCTGCGCGGTGGTGTCGGCTTGAGCCTGCTCTGCTTCCATCATTTGCTCATATTCAGCAATCTGTGGGTCATATGGCAGAGAGTCATCAGCAATACTAGGCGCGGGCGGTGCGGTGCAATCACATTCAATGAGAATTGGCTCTCCCCATGGCTGCACCCCGCCGCTATCGGCTAATCCAGTGTTGCCGCATTTTGGGCAAACGGCTGATTCTTCCTTCTCCCGCTCTTTGCGCAGCGCCAGAAGCTCGGTCGCCATGGCCTTAACTTCGATTACTGAAACTGGTGCCGCACATTCTCCGTGGAATGGCACGCAGCGCGTCATGATTTGCTCAACTCGCTCATTACTAATAGTGCTCATGATTTCTTACCTTCAATGCTGGCGATGATTTCGTTGCGAGCTGATTCAATCTTGCGGTTGATATCCCGTCGCAGTATGGCGTTCATAACCCGGTCGCGGCGGTATGCTTTAAGCGGCTTCCGGTGCTTTACCTTCTCGCGCGTCGGCAGACTTGATGCTGACCAGTAACGCTGATTACGGGCAGAGAACTCCTTCAGCGCTGCGCTCTGAAGCGCCGCCGTTGTGGTTGCCTTGCTCATGGTTAATCCTTGTGATGTTCGGCTGGCGTTTGCCAGAAATCTTCATTGTCGCGATCTGCCCACCGGAGCCAGACGCAGTCGTAAACGAAAGGGATGAATGCTTCGAAAAATGCTTTCCACTGCGCATCCCGGAAGCCGGTGGCGATGTCCACCATCTCCTCAATGGGAAAGTTGCGCGTTGGTGGCCGTTTGATGCCAGAAAGTCTTTCGAACTGAACTATCAACTCCTCTTCATCAAGGCATCTTTCCATCACAGCCTTGAATCGTGGGTTAAGCGCCAGCTCCATCATTGCCAGAGATATGGTCATGCGAAATCCTTGTGATGTTCGGTTAGACGTCAGGCAGCGCGTAACGCTGACCCTTCTGTTTCGGCGCGCTGGCCTGTGTGCATTTCTGGCGGGCTTCGTCCTGGTCGCAAGGCGTGAAGTGACCATGCACGAATCGCTGATACACGGTGCCGAGTGAGCCGAAGCGGTTTTTGGTGACGATGATTTCTGCGAATGGTGCTGCCGGGCTGTTCTCGTCATACACCGCCTCGCGGTAGAGCATGATGATTGAGTCGGCGTCCTGTTCGATGCTGCCGGAGTCGCGCAGGTCAGAGTTGTTTGGTCGTTTGTTGGGGCGTTTTTCCACATCACGAGAAAGCTGGCTAAGGCAGATAACCGGCGTTCGCAGGTCTTTTGCCATTGCCTTCAGGCTTCCCGATATGTGTGCGATCGCCAGGTCATTACGCTCTGCCTTTGGCTTCTTAATCAGGCCGAGGTAATCGGCAAGAATCAGCGAAAGATTTGGGTGCTCCTGCTTGTGACGCTCTGCGATAGAGCGGATCTGCTCGATGGTCAGGCTTGATGCATCAACCAGCCATACATCCAGACCAATGAGCGCTGAAATGCCGTTAGAAATTCTGGCCCAGCCTTCATCGTCGAGTCGCGCAGGGTTACGCAGCGCGTTTACCGGCAACATTCCGGCTCCGGCGATGCTTCGCTCTGCTATCTGGAGGTTGCTCATCTCCATGCTGAAAATCAGAACTCCGCGACGCTCACCGCCAGGCATTGCGTGACTTGCAACGCCTTCGGCAATCTTCAACGCCAGCTCTGTTTTACCGCACCCCGGACGAGCCGCGATAATTACCAGGTCCTGCGCGTTCATGCCGCCGGTGATCGCATCCAGCTCATAAATCCCGGTCTTCAGCGTGTCCGACTCTTCCCCGTTGCGCTGGCGCTTTTCCAGCACATCGGCGTACTCGTTAATCACATCTGCCAGATGAACAGGCCGGACTTCGTCGCGTGGCTTGCGGATAGCCGATAGCCGCTTTACCAGCTCATCCATCGCCTGGCCGGATGCGTCGATAGTGCCGTTCTGGATTGGGCCTCGCATCTCATCCATCAGCTGCAAAACCAGGCGCCGGTGATGGTTGTCCGCGACCATGCCAGCATACCCTTTCAGGTTCGCCGCGCTGGGGCATGACTTTGCAGTCTCGATGATGTCGCCGAAATGCTCGTCGCCGCACTCTTCCGCCACCATGAGCATGTCGATGAGGTTCCGGTTGCGGGCTTGCTTCTGGATAACGCGAAAGGCTTTCTGGTAGAGCGGGATGGTGAACGACTCAGGCTCCAGCGTCGCTAGAACCTCGCTCGCCATCGGCGTCAATCCGCCAATCAGCAGGCCACCGATAACGCTCGCTTCGATATCCTGTCTCATGCAATCCCCCTGTCTGCAAACTTCCCTTCCCGAACTCCCGTTAACGAGTCTTCCCTCAGCAGGTAATCAAAATCAGCCGTCCAGCCCGTGTCGTTGTCTCCGAAGTAAAACGGCTTGGCCTGATGCACAAACGCCCTGACATACGCTCTGAAACCGTCCACATTTGGCGTTTTCAGTTGCGGGATGATTTTCTTCAGGCGGCGTTTACGTTTCTCGTTGACCGCAACAGCATGTGGAAGTCTGTCACCGACTTCGGTGTTGTAGGCGTTCAGGAAGGATTCGTAGTCGATGCGTTCTGCTTTTCGCTTTTCAGGTTTAGAAACCTGCCCGTCTCCCCCTCCAGGGGGTAAGGGGGTAGTTTCTTTATTTTCTTTTGTAATAGTTTCTTTTGTGTGACTCTGTTTTGGTGACAGCGCTGTCACCGTTTTGGTGACAGCTTTTGTCACCATTGCAGTGACATTATCACCAGAGTAGTGACACCCTTCGATTTGCCACTCACTGATTTCCTTGTTCGGACCGATTAAGTGCCCGTCACGCTTGATAACTTTCATTGCGATCAGCTCATTCTTGGCCTTGTTGACTTTCTGTCTTGGCAGCCGGGTAAGTTGAGCTAATTGGCTGTCGGAGATGCGGTCCATTTTCTTACCAAAGCCGTATGTTTTGCGACAAATGGCATGAGCAACCTTGCTCTGGTTCTTCGTTAAATCTGCGCCGATAAGCTCGTCATACAGGGCATTTGCAAGACGGGTATATCCATCTTCAATTTCTGCCACGCGACGCTCCGCAGGCCGCTCTACAGGCCTTAACTGAGTTACTGTTGCGAGATTACTCATGACCTTTACCTCTGAATAACTGTTTCACCCGTTCCCACTCAGCCCGGAATCGACCAGGCTGCTTAAAACTGGACAGGTAGCGATCACGAATAATGTTTTTGTGTAATTTGTCCTGGTCAGGACTGAGTGTTTTTGACATAATTACTCCTGTTACTTGGCGTAACACAGTGTTCTTAAGCCTCTAAGAATTCGCCGTTCTTCGGGGCTTTTTCTTTGGTAATTCCTTCCAGTGCATGCCTGAATGCACGACTGATCGGACTGATATCTGAATCCATCCCAAACGCGCACAGAACTGATGCTATGAAGCGCCAGTCTGTCCGGCTTATCTTCGATTCATGACACCCCACCATCTTCGCCAGGCCACGCTGTGTGACCGTAGAGAGATTGATGAGTAAATCTGTCTCTGCGCGGTCGATGTCGCGCTGGGACGGCTTGCTATAACTTGCGTTTTCCATTCGGTATTCTTCCTTTGTTGTTTAGATAGATACGTGCGCAGACCGTGGGGTCTGCCACTTGGTTTTGCTTACCCGGTTAGAGGTGAGCGGCCAGAACTGTTAAAGAGCGTTATTACTTAGGCGGCCTGACAATCACGTTTAATGCTGGGGAAAGGCTTAAGTTCCTCAGCGAACACTTTTCCATCTTCAAGAATCGTGACCGTGATGTTTCTCCCAGAAGACAGGGCTTTACTGATTGCGCTTTGACGTACATTGAATATCTCAGCGGCCTTTTCTTGCCCGTTCCGGGAAACAAAGACTGACAGTGGCAGTTTTTCCATATGCGTCTCCTTAGAACATGAAATCATTATCACCGCTAGTAATGAATTAGTCAACACTAACGGTGATTGGTGATTATTCCTAGCGGTTATAAAATGTCAGAATGAAAAAGAAGCCACTAACACCAGAACAGATAGCTGACGCCTCAAGGCTGAAGGCTATCTTTGATAGCAAAAAGAAAGTCCTCGGATTGTCTCAAGAGACACTTGCTGAGCGGTTGGGTATGGGGCAAAGCGGTGTGGCGCAACTTCTTAATGGTTCGAACGCAATAGGCCCGTCACATGCAGCCAAACTGGCGAAAATTCTTGGTGTTTCGGTAGAGGATTTCAGCCCAACTATTGCGGCAGAGATTAAAGAAATGTACGCCTCGCTTGAAGGTTCCGGACCAGCGAAGCCACATTTTGAGTACCCGCTATTTACAAGCGTTCAAGCAGGGGAGTTTGCTGAGGTGTCTTCGTACACAGTCAGTGATGCTAAATGCTGGGTACCCACTACCAAGAAGGCCAGTGCAAGGTCCTTCTGGCTTGAGGTTAAGGGCCATTCCATGACTGCGCCGCAGGGTGTGCGCCCTAGTTTCCCGGAAGGCATGCTGATTTTGGTCGATCCAGCAGAACCGGTAGAGTCCGGTGATTTTTGTGTGGCTTCAGCCAATGGCGATTCAGAGGTAACTTTCAAGAAGTACGAAAAAGATGCTGGGGTTAGTTACCTGGTGCCTTTAAACCCGGCATACAGAACCCTGGATTGCGACCATAGCTGCCGCATCATAGGCAAGGTAGTTAAGGCGCAGTGGCCTGAAGAGACGTTTGGGTGAGATAAAATATGGAGCAGGATATGACTGAGCAGCTGGAAGAATCCAAGAATGCAACAATGCCTTCGCTTGCGGCTAAAGTAACAATTGACGATTTCGCCACTTACTTTCGACTGCTTAGCGCCACATCAGACAAGGTTAAATGCCCTGTCTGTGGTAGTGGAAATTGGGATGTTCCAGCCTCGCATGAAGACAAAAGCAAGCCAATGATATTGACTCTTCCTATCCCTAACCTTAAAGGCAAGGGCATTTGGCATTATTCCCTGATTTGTAGCAGCTGTGCGTATACGATGTTTTTTAACTGCGGAGCGGTTGTTAAAAAACTTCAGGAATCAGGGAAGCTATGATAAATCCCTCATATGATGATTTCGCATGGGCAGATACAGCGCCGACTAAAAAGACCTCACCAGTCAGATTAAAGGGTGGTAAAATAGAAAACCAAGACGGTAGCGTTATGTTCGTTGCCGAGGCCGTAACCATTGAGATTGAGGAGGAGCTTATGACAGATAAATCATACGGGCATGAGCTTTTGCACGCCCTCAAAATCAGCTGGCCCTTACTGGTTATTATCATTGGCGCTGTTTTTGGTTTTTTCCAGCTAACACAAAGCAGGATAGACACTCAGATGGCCGAGATAAGGGCTCAGATGGCTGCCGATAGAAAATCTGCATCTGATGACAGCGCGGCACTTCGCGGAGACATGACGCAGGGCTTTAACCGTGTGGCAGATAAACTTGATGATATAAATAAAAACCTGACAAACATTCAGATTGAGCAGGCTTCACAGAAAGCAAAAGACGAAGTATCCAAAAAATAACCCGGCCACCGCGCCGGGTTTTTTATTTCCCGCAGCATATCCCTCATCCCCATCCCCACTATCACCCCAACGTTTAGCGCCTCAAAAGCCGGTTAACCTCCCCTCTCTTCCCCCTTAATGGCTCGCAAGAGTTCTTTTTCACACAAAAAACAAAATTTATTTCCTTTTGATTCAACACCTTCATCACCTAGCGTAATTTTTTATCACCGCTAGTGTTGACTATAAAATTACTAACGGTGATACTAAATCCATCAGCAGGACGCTGGTAGCCAAACGGAACAGATTGGCATCGCTCTTTAACATCGATGAACTCTCAACCTAACCGTTGAGACCAGAACCCAGGTGGTTTTGGAGATGGCGCGAATTGCAGCTCACAGAAGCAACCAGAAGATAAGCATCTGGCGCGCCATGTACCTAAACCACTTAACCGGAGGTCAGCATGGCAACCATCATCTGGAAAGAAGCAAAAGGCACTGCCAAGAGCCGCTATAAAGCGCGCCGGGCCGCCAAGATTGAACAGGCACAGCAAGACGCTTCTCTTGCTCGCCTAATCGAACAGAAGCTATCTGGTTGCGTCAGAGCAGACCGAGCCACTTCGCTCGTAGCTCTCCGCGACAAGAAGCCGGAAGTAACCGAACGCAAGCGCAACCCGGCATACAAGAAGCCGGTTAACCACCCTACCCACTTGATTAACGCGCACCAGAAAATGCGCGGCAAATCGATTCCGGCCTCCTACGACTAATCAAAAGGATTAACAAAATGAACTCTGCTGAATTATCAAAAATTCTGGATGAGCACAAAGTGTGGATGACTTCGTTTGGTGAAAACGGATCTAAAGCCAACCTGTACGGTGCCAACCTGAGCGGTGCCAACCTGTACGGTGCCAACCTGCGCGGTGCCAACCTGCCTGATCTCACATACGTAATCATAGGTGAGAAATACTTCATCAGCATCACGAACGGTGAATATGTGCGAGCTGGGTGCCAGAACCACACCGCAGAGGAATGGCGTAAATACAGCAAGCATGAAATTGCTGAAATGGATGGTCGTAAGGCCCTGAAGTTTTACCCACGCTTGCTGGATATTATTGATTTCTATCTTGGCAAGGGTGAAAGACCAGGCTGGTTAACCAGCAAAGAATACGCAGATGAGGTCGCAGAATAAGCGGCCTTTCTTTTTGGCAGCAAGCCACTTATTTGAGGTGATATATGGAAGAAGATTTTGAAGAGTTCGATGAACATCCTCAGGATGTGATGGAACAATACCAGGACTATCCGTATGACTACGACTATTGATAAGAATCAATGGTGTGGGCAATTCAAAAGATGCAATGGATGCCAGCTTCAATCGGAATGTATGGTTAAGCCTGATGAAATGTTTCCTGTAATGGAGGATAGGAAATATGTCGATAAATGGGCAATAAGAACCACCGCAATGATTGAAAGAGAACTGGAAAAACTAAAGGCCGCATAGTCGGCCTTTCTTTTTGGCAGCAAGCCACTTATCTGAGGTGAGATATGAAATTCAAAGGTACGCCGGGGCCGTGGGAAGTAATGAACGCAACGGATGTGTTCACACAGCAAGGGTCTGCAAACGGAAGTGGTGTTGTCTGTGATAACGACGATGGATGGCAGGTTGCTGGATGCTTCAATGGGGAAACCTTTGTCCAGGGTGAGTTGGTAACACTCTCCCTTTCTGAAAAGGAAGCTAACGCCCGTCTGATAGCTGCGGCACCTGAACTTCTCGATGTCCTCCAGTTGATCCTCCTCTATCACGAAGACGGCAATTGTCAGCTTCACAAAGAAGACGTTGCGCTGGCCCGCGCAGCAATAGCTAAAGCCATCGGCGAGGAGGATTGAATGGAAGAGAAGAAATACATCGTAGAAGTCATTGAGCGCAAATCTGGTGAGGTGATTAAGCACTTTGAATATGACAACTACAGAAAAGCAGATCGCGTTGAAGAGGGGCTGCTGCGACAAACAAATCTCAGGGATTTCGATGTTGTGCTTCGCAAGGAATAGCAGCCGATAGCCGATTCATGTAGTCGGTTATCTGATGCAACCACCAATGAGCAGAAGGATAAAACATGACCAAAATCTACATCACAAAATATGCGCTTACCTCAGGAATATTTACAGCTGAAGCAAATGTGGATACTGAGAAAAGGATGGCGTCATTCCGTGTCTCTGAATCAGGATTCTTGCAGTATTACCATGGCGATGATTTCCATTTCAATAAAGAGGCCGCATTGGCTCGCGCCGAAGAAATGCGCAATAAGAAACTCAAGTCATTGGATAAGCAGATGAAGAAAATATCTGCCATGAAGTTTGAAATCAAAGATTGAAATCGCAAGCCGTATTCACAGAGTGCGGCTGACGATGCAATCCGCATCATAACCAAGACAGGAGACGAAGACCTGTTCTGGTTAAATGGAGAAATAACCCTTGTTGTCTGTTCGCCCCGCTAGTCGGGGCTTTTTTTCGCCTGCATATCAACAGCGCTTCATTCGAGGCGTTTTCGCTATG
>ERZ1108166.1094-NODE-1094-length-10522-cov-5.892042_pt1 | contig 10522 bp, 10 predicted proteins | sample MGYA00403702_ERZ1108166 | MGnify/ENA primary metagenome ERZ1108166 (study PRJEB35170, sample SAMEA104062401) | human gut metagenome | biome: human gut; feature: human-associated habitat; material: faeces | place: Denmark | collected 2012-05-01 ...
TGTTTTACTTAGAACAAGAAAAATAAATATCCATACTACCTTTTTATTTACTATTTTGCAGTTTTTAGTATACATGGAGAAAATGATGGTAAAAATACTAGTAAGAAAATTCTGAAAATTCAAACAAGTTGAAGAGGATATGAATGCTCTATATAGAATATATAAAATGTAATATCTTAGTTTCATTATAAGGCAAGGACTATTTTATGGAGTGATAACATAAAAATTATAGTATAAGTTAGCTCGTGATTTATATGAATCAAAAAGTCTATATATAGGAAAGGTGGGTGAAAGTCAAAGGTTAATGAATATTAATACTTTGACAAAAATGATGAAAGACTATTCTATTAACAATCTTAGAAATTTAGGGATTATAGGACACAGTTCTTCAGGAAAAACTTCACTAACAGAAGCCTTATTGTACTATTCCAAGGTTACAGATCGATTAGGTAGAGTAGAAGATGGAACAACAATATCTGATTTTGATCAAGAGGAAAAGAAAAGAGGAATATCTTTATCATCCTCAGTAATTCCATTGGAATGGGAAAAAGTAAAAATTAACTTAGTAGATATTCCAGGATATTTTGATTTTGTCGGAGAAAGCATTCAAGGTATGAGAGCTGTCGATGTCGCAATGATTGTAGTTTGTGGTGTTGCAGGCACTCAAGTAGGCACAGAGCAGGCATGGGATTATTGTAATAAGATAAAGTTACCAAGAACATTTTTTATAAATAAGTTAGATAGAGAACATTCAGATTTTGATAAGGTCTTACAAAACCTTAAAGATCAATTTGGAATTAGTGTTGTTCCTATACAATATCCAATAGGTAAAGAAGATAACTTTAATGGAGTTATTAATGTTATAACTAAGAGAGCAAGAATTTATAATCCAAAAACTAAGATGATGGAGGTAGCAGAGATTCCACCAGAATTAGTTGATAAAGTTGATGAATGTAAACAAATGATTATGGAATCAGTAGCAGAAACTGATGAGGTGTTATTAGAAAAATATTTTAGTGAGGGCGAATTAAGCGATTTAGAAATATATGAAGGCTTAATCAATGGATGTGCATCAGGTGATATAGCCCCTGTTATGTGTGGTTCTGCTACAAAGATTATAGGGATAAATACATTGCTAGAAGATATAGTTGAATGTTTCCCATCACCTAAATATGCAATACCACAAAAAGCGTTAAATATTGAATCAAATAAAGAAGAATTTATTCAATTAAGTGAAGATAAACCTTTTTCAGCAATGGTATTTAAGACTATAGCAGATCCATTTGTAGGTAAGATTTCATTGTTTAGAGTGATTACAGGTAAATTAAATGGAGATATGACTGTAGTAAATACTAATAAAAATAAGACGGAGAAATTAGCTCATGTATTTTTTATGAGAGGCAAGAATCAAGTCCCAGCAGATGAAGTTATAGCTGGAGATATTGGAGCAGTAGCTAAGTTACAATATACATCTACAGGGGATACTTTATGTGATCAATCTTGTAAAATAATTTATGATAAAATGAATTTCCCTAATACGGTAATGTCAATGGCAGTTTTACCAAAAAGTAAGGGGGATGAGGATAAGATATCTCTAGCATTAAGTAAGTTACAAGATGAAGATCCAGTATTTAATGTAAGTAGAGATATAGAAAATGCAGAAACAATAATTTCAGGACTTGGTGAAGTACATTTAGAGGTTATAGCCTCTAAGTTAAAAAATAAGTTTGGAGTAGAGGTACAGCTTAGAAGACCTAAGATTCCTTATAGAGAAACAATAAAAGGAAGTTCAGATGTACAAGGAAAGCATAAGAAGCAATCTGGTGGACATGGTCAATACGGAGATGTAAAAATTCTATTTGAACCTCGTAATGATGGTGAAAAGGATTTAGAATTTGTAGATAAGGTAGTAGGAGGAGTAGTTCCTAGAAACTTTATTCCAGCAGTTGAAAAGGGTTTAAGAGATTGTATAAAGCATGGTATTTTAGCAGGATATCCTGTTATAGGCTTAAGAGCAACATTACATGATGGCTCTTATCATCCTGTAGATTCTTCTGAAATGGCATTTAAGATTGCTGCATCAATTGCATATAAAAAAGGTTTAGAGGGTGCAAAACCAATTTTGCTAGAACCAATTATGCACATAGAAATTTTAATACCAGAAGAGTATATGGGAGATGTAATTGGTGATATAAATAAGAAGCGTGGAAGAGTATTAGGAATGGAGCCATGTGGAAAACTTCAGAAACTTGTTGTGGAAGCGCCAATGGCAGAGTTATTTAAGTTTGCTACAGATTTAAGGTCCATAACTCAAGGTAGAGGAAACTTTGATTTAAAAATAGAAAGGTATGAAGAGGTTCCGCCTACAGAAGCAATAAAAATAGTAGAGAAGGCCAACGAGCAAAAAGAATTGAAAAATGAAGCTTAATATCTATGGAGGGTGGTAAATTTTACACCCTCTATTTTTGTTGTCATTGTGAATATAAGTAAATACATAGGAGAAAATAGTTATATAAGGAGAATAAAAAAATAGTTGTAGAATATACTTATATAGATTCAGGGAGATAGGTACATTAGGAGGAGGATTATGTCAGATTATAGGATGGAAATAAAAGGCCAAATTGGACTAAGTGATTATAGTAATATATACGATTATTTAGGTATAGTTGAAGATGACGATGTTTTTACAATTAAATTTGATAACAGTAATAAACATGATATAGATATTATTAATTCAATGCTTAAGGGGAGTTCATTTAATATTAAAGAAGAAGGATACGATAATCTGGGAAATTATTATATTAATACATATAAAAGAAAATAATTTATAGATATAGGGTTTATTTATTATTTAAAAGGATTTAGAATAATAATGTAAACCCTTTAATATTTTGCTATATGAGGAGGAAAGTATGAAAAAGTATGTAATAGGTGTAGATTTAGGTGGTACGAAAATAAGTACAGCTATATCAACTATAGAAGGAAATATATTAGCAAATGTAGTATTACCTACTAAAGCTGAAGAAGGAGAAGTAGCTGTATTAGGAAGAATAATACAATCAATTGATGAAGTAATTGTTGGATCTAGTACTTCAATAGATGAAGTAGAAGCTATTGGAATAGGGTCACCAGGACCGTTAGATGCGAAGAAAGGAATAATAATAACAACTCCAAATCTTCCATTTAAAGATTACAATTTAGTACAACCCTTAAAAGAAAAATATAATATTCCAGTATACTTAGATAATGATGCTAATGCTGCAGCAATAGGAGAGTATATGTTTGGTGCTGGAAAAGGCAAAGAAAGCATAATATATTTTACAGTTAGTACTGGAGTAGGTGGAGGAGCAGTATTAGATGGTAAGGTATACAGAGGACATACATCTAATGCTTTAGAAATCGGACATACTACAGTAGATCCTAACGGCCCTAGATGTAACTGTGGAAATTTAGGATGTTTAGAAGCAATGTCATCAGGAACAGCAATAGCTAAAAAAGGTAAAGAAGCGGTTTCAACTAATGTTGAGACAAGTTTAAAAAAGTATGATACTATTACTTCATATGAGGTATTTAAAGAAGCAGAAGCTGGAGATGAAGTTGCAAAAGATATAATAGATAATGCATTAACATATCTAGGAATTGGTGTAGCAAATGCAATAGCTACATTTGATCCAGAAATGATAATAATAGGTGGAGGAGTATCAAAGGCTGGAGATATAGTCTTCGATACTGTAAAAAAGGTTGTTAATAAGAGATGCTTTAAGAGTATGGCTGAAAGTTGTGAAATAGTTCCTGCTGGACTTGGTTCAGATGCAGGAGTAGTTGGTGCAGTTGCATTAGCTATAATAGAGAGCAGGTAGTTATAAGAATCCCAATAGTGAATGCTATTGGGATTTACTATTGGGAGGGACATTATTATGGTTACAGTTTATTTAACTAGACATGGACAAACTGTTTGGAACTTAGATAAAAGGTTACAAGGATCTGGAAATTCTGAGTTGACTGATCATGGAATTGAGCAGGCAGAGCAGTTGAAAAAAAGAGTAGATAGTATCCAATTAGATACAATATACACGAGTCCATTAGAGAGAGCGAGAAAAACAGCTAATATAATTAGGGGAAATAGAAATATAGAAATAATAGAAGTAGATGCTTTTAAAGAAATAAGCTTTGGGGAATATGAGGGGCATACAGAAGAGGAATTATTAAAGATAGGAAGAGGAAAAGAAATAAAAGAAATTTTTAATGGAAATATGGATATAAAGGCTCCAGGTGGAGAATCTTTAAGAAATCTATATAAGAGAGTAGGGGAAACCTTAGAGAATATATTAAAAAATAGCATAAATAAAAATATATTAATTGTAGCTCATGGTATGACATTAAAAGCTGTAATGAATTACTTTAATAAAGAAAATGGATTTTATAAGGAAATAATGGGACAAGCATCTCTTACAAAAATTAATTGTTATAAGGATGAATTTCAGTTTGAGTATATAAATGATACAAGTCATATTAATAAAAAAATAAATTCAGGTTGGTAGAATGCTTTTGTGAATAATTTTCCTAGGCACTACATATGTTAGAGATGTAGGTACTAAATTCTTTTTCCTCATACATATTTTTCTTAACTATTTATTAATTAATGTTGTAAACTATTTTACTTTACACAGTAATGTAGTGGGGAAAAGAATTTTTTATATATGCTATCCCTAATTATTATTAGGGATAGCCCATATGTTGAAGGTTTAGGGGAGTCTATGACTCCCTTAAATTATTTGTGTTATAATGTATGTTAATAAAAGGAAGAGGTGAGGTTTTAATGAAGGCAGAAATATTAGCTGTAGGAACAGAGATATTATTAGGCGATATTATAAATACTAATGCACAATTCATATCTAAAGAATTAGCTTTATTAGGAATAGATGTATACCGTCAAGAAGTAATTGGTGATAACGAAGATAGATTATTAGAGGCAATAGGAGAAATATTTCAGAGAAGTGATATTTTAATATGTACTGGTGGACTTGGACCTACGGAAGATGATTTAACTAAAGAAACAATATGTAAGTTTTTTAATGCTGACTTAGAGTTACATGAAGAATCTCTTGCAGAATTAAAAAAATACTATAAAAGGCTAGATAGACCGATGACAGAAAGTAATCTTAAACAAGTTTATTTTCCTAAGGAATCAAAAGTTTTATCAAATCCAAATGGGACAGCTCCAGGAATGATTTTAGAGAAGAATGATAAAGTGGCTGTTATACTTCCAGGACCACCTAGAGAAATGAAACCTATGTTTTTAAATTATGTAAAGCCATATTTAAAAGATAAAGGTAATGGAATTATAGTATCTGAAGTATTAAGAGTATTAGGTGTTGGAGAAAGTACAGCAGCTAATATGATTAAGGATTTTATTAATAATGGAGTTAATCCAACAGTTGCACCTTATGCAAAGGAAGATGATGTAATATTTAGGATTACTGCTAGAGGTAATAGTGAAGAAGAGGGAAGAAAACTTATAGCACCTGTAAAAGAAGAAATAAAAAGAGTATTTAATTTAGATTGCTATGGAGAAGGTGAAGAGCTAACAATTGAAGAGGTTCTAGGAAAATTGTTAGTAGATAGAAAACTTACCATATCAACAGCTGAATCTTGTACAGGTGGAATGATAGCTAGCAGATTAATTAATTATCCAGGAATATCTGAGGTGTTTCTAGAAGGTGCTGTAACTTATTCTAATGAAGCAAAAGAAAGAACTTTAAAAGTAAAGAAGGAAACTTTAGATACTTATGGAGCTGTTAGTGAGGAAACAGCAAAGGAAATGGCTATTGGTATATCAAAGAGAACTGGTTCAGATATATCAGTTGTTACAACAGGAATAGCAGGGCCTGGTGGTGGTTCAGAAGAAAAGCCTGTTGGATTAGTATATATAGGACTATATTATAAAGGAAATGTAAAAGCATTTAGATATATATTTAATGGAAATAGGCATAATGTAAGAGCTAAAGCTACTGTTACAGCATTAGATTTAGTTAGAAGGGAAATTTTAAAGGATAATTAGTTATTAACATGAAACAATCCCTCTCATGTTTGATAAAACACAAAAGGGATTGAAACGTATATAAATAAAATGGGGGAGAGGCGATTATAAAAAGCGTCTCGCTTCATATATAATTATTTCCTCAGTATACAAGAATTATTCATAAAATAGGAGAGAGAGATGAGTAAATTACAAAGATCTAACATATATTTCTTAATTTTAGTGCTATTAACAATATTTTTACCTGAATATTTAATAAAAACATATTTGTTAATAGGGATAAAAGATATAAGAGTAATGCAATTTTTAAACCATGTTATTTTATTTTTAGTACCTGCAATAATTTATATTATTGTTACTAAAGTAAATATAAAGGAAACATTTAGGTTAAATAAAATACATTTAAAAGACTTATTGTTAATAATTTTAATTTCATTTGTTTGCTATCCGTTAATGGGATGCATATCTGCTATATCTCAGATGTTTTTTACAAATAATGTAGGAACATTTATGGCTGCTATTGCAGATACTCCATATTGGGCTATGTTATTACTTATGGCGGTTACCCCTGCAATAACAGAAGAGGTAACTTTAAGAGGAGTTGTTCTATCAGGATATGATAACCAGTCTAAATTTAAAGCAGCACTAATAACAGGTGTTTTATTTGGTATATTTCATATGGATTTTCAACAGTTTTTATATGCTGCAGTATTAGGATTCATTTTTGCATATATAGTTAGAATTACAAATAGTATTTTTGCATCAGTAATAATGCATTTTATAATTAATGGAATATCAGTAACTGCTCAAAAGGTGTTATTTTCTGCAGAAGAATTAATTTCTCAAGTAGTAGAGGAACCATCTTTAATGGATTTAAGTTTTAATATGAAACTTACTTATATGTCAACTTATATATTAGTAGGAGTAGCTTTCGGAGTATTGGTATATAAGCTTATTCATAAACTTGAAGTGTGGAACATAGAAAGACAAGGTGTAATAGCTGAAATTGGTGAAGCTAATTATTTAAGAGATGTAAGTGATAAACCTAAGGAAAGTGTAATCAATTGGTCTTTTATATTAATTGTAGTAATATATTTAAGCTTTATGATTTATGATGTATATATTAGATAATAAAAAAGCTATCTTTTATGATAGCTTTTTTTATATTTAAGTATTGACTAAGATTATACTTAGAGATTTATTAATAACTATTGTGGGATAGTATTAAAACTAAAAACTTTTAGTAATATTTCTTGAATTATTATAAAACAAAGAGAAATCACTTTGCTTTACCCAACCTCTAGAGTTTATGTTGCTATCTATAGGCAGTGCAACATAGAACCATGTATCTCTTAGAACTTCAGCTTTATCTAAAATTTTGACTTCCATTTTTACCTGTGTTGTTTGAAGTAGGTTTGAACTTTCTATAGGAGCAATCAAAACATTAGATTTTTCTTTAAGTAAACCAGCATAGTTCGTCGGTATAAGATATTTTATTTGAATAGATTCCTTAGTCCTAGTAAATTTGGAAAGTTTAGATCTTAAGTTATTATTTTGGCTATTTGCAACTAAAAGTTGATGCTTTAAGATTGATTGTTTTCTATCAAAATAAAATATTGTTATAATAAGTGCTATAAGTAAAATTAAAAATATAATATACTTCATAGAAATGCTCCTTAATAGCTATACAATATAAATATATTTATTTATTAATAAAACATACCTAAAAGATAAGCTACTATTTTAAAAAATTAACTGCTTTCCCCAATACTTTTCCAATGGATTCATGAATAACAAGGTCAGCTTTATTATCAGCTGTAGTTGAGCTCTTATTTATAAGAATTAGATTCTTGCCTTTAAAATAATTTATAAGGCCAGCTGCAGGATATACAACTAAAGAAGTACCTCCAATTATAAGTGTATCTGCCTTAGAAATGGCATCAATAGCACCTTTAATTACAGTGTCATCTAATCCTTCTTCATATAACACAACATCAGGTTTTACAGCTCCACCACACTTAGGGCATGTAGGAACTCCATCTGATTCTAAAATAAACTTTTCATTATAAAATTCATGACAACTCATGCAGTAGTTTCTTAAAACAGATCCATGTAATTCATAAACCTTTTTAGAACCAGCAGCCTGATGTAAACCATCAATGTTTTGAGTAATAATAGCTTTAAGTTTACCGATTTCTTCAAGTTTAGCTAAAGCTATATGTGCCTCATTAGGTTTAGCATTAGGATATATAAGTTTTGCTTTATAGAAATTATAGAATTCCTTTGGATATCTTATGAAAAATGTATGTGAAACCAGTTGTTCAGGGGTAAATGTAATATTTAACTTTTCATTAAAAAGACCATTAGAACTTCTAAAGTCAGGAATTCCGCTTTCTGTTGATTCTGATAACGAAGTCCTTAAGTCTGACATAAATATTCCTCCCGAACTTCTAAAGTCGGGGATACCACTTTCGCAACTACATCCAGCTCCACCAAAGAATACAATATTATCACTATTGTTTATTATATCTACAAGTTGTTTAATCTTATCATCCATAAAAACACTTCCTTTTTTCTATCATTATATCACTTTATACTAAATATTTTTACACCAATACTACACGATTTTATGTTTAATACTGCATAAAATCGTTGAATAACTTACTTATAAGACCTACTTTTAAAATCTACTCTTAAAACAACTACTATAACTATGGCTGATGATGTTGTTGTATAGAATTATGTAGTTTTATTTTGGAGAATAAATTGATACAATACTAGTATAAGATTCAGATTATGACTATTGGAGGAAGTAGGAAATGGATAATCACTTAATGTTAGATTTAGATATAATTAAAGATGAAAGACTTAATGCAAGTACACTAGCTTTATTTATCTACTTAGCAAAAGAAACTGACAAAAATGGTATTCTGGTTGCTAGTGGTGAAGAGTTAAAAGTAATAGGAAGAAATAAGGATTTACAAACGCTATTGAGCAGAATCAATACATTAGAGGAATATGGTTACTTAGAAAGATTGGATAAAGTAAACAGAAAGAGTTGCTATAAATTAAATAGGAATTTTTACTATAAAGGTTAGTGGTATAGAAAAATATCACTAATTTTTTTATCACAAAGTATTGTGAAATGACAATACTTTGTGTATAATAAGTATATCAGATAATCACTTCAAAAAAATCTAATGAAGCTATAAATCAATTCAATCCTATGAACTTTCAGATTTTAAGCTAAAAGACAAACCAATAAATGATAGAATGAAGAAACTTTAAAAATTACTAAAACAAACAATGGAGGAATATAAATGGGATTTTCAATATTTCAATTCAATAAAGTAAAACTACAAAATTTAATGTTTGGTGAAAATGGTATAAATCTAAATTGTGGAGATTTAGGGTTGCTTAATGAGATTGTAGACAAATACAATTCACTACCTAAATATGATATAGATGGAAATGGAAAAATTTATGTGTGGATTAATTATGAAATGCTTAAGAATGACTTTCCAATCTTATCAATGAATATCGGAACTTATAGAAATGTATGTAGAAAATTAGAAAAGTTAGGTTTTATCGAGAAAGAAGATAGAGCAATAAAGTTACAAGGGGGAGATTGTAAAAAGAAAACATTCTTTAGACCAACAGAAATGACTTTAGGGTTAATTACAACGGAATCAGATATTAAAACAGAGTTAAAGGCTCAAGAAGGATTACAACCAGTTGCAGAAGATTCAATAAATAAAGTGCTAGTAAAGAACAAATCATCTAAGAAGAAAGAGCAAGCTGAAAAGATGGAGGTTTTAGATGGACAAGTTACAGTTGAAGAAGCTTTAGAACAAAGAAAAAAAACAGATATAGAAAATGTTACAAATGCTACTGGATGCACTATAGAAAAGGCAGAAGAAGTTTTAGATTATGCAGTTGCTTGTAAGAAGGATAATCCAGTTGGATTTGCTATAAGTGCTATAAATGGAAATTGGAAGCTTAAAAGTAAAGAAACTAATGGAGTAAATCCAAGAAGCTTCAATAATTTTGAAGGTAGAGAGTATGATTATTCAAAACTTGAATCAATGCTTTTAGGGTATAAAGAATATAGCGAAGAAGATATTCATAAAGTGTTGAGTAATACTAGAAGTGGAAACTACAAATTAAATAATAGTAAAAGATTTAATGGAGTTGAAATTGGAGCTGATGTGGCAGTTTAATAAAAAATTAAAAATAAAAAAGCACCAACCTAATTTGGTTAGTACTCTTAACTCGCAATTAAGATTATACCAAATTGGGTTGAGAGATTCAAGGAGGATATAAAGAATAATGAGCATATATGTATTGGAAGATTTTATAAAAGTATGTAAAATATTGGGTGTAGAACCGACTTGGGATAGACTACACAAATGGAAAAATCAAATGTGGAAAGATTAAGATTCTGAAAATAATTCAAATGTAGAAATACAAGATCGGAAGAGC
>ERZ1108166.1099-NODE-1099-length-10427-cov-5.207000_pt1 | contig 10427 bp, 8 predicted proteins | sample MGYA00403702_ERZ1108166 | MGnify/ENA primary metagenome ERZ1108166 (study PRJEB35170, sample SAMEA104062401) | human gut metagenome | biome: human gut; feature: human-associated habitat; material: faeces | place: Denmark | collected 2012-05-01 ...
CACTTTCTCCTTTTAATTTTAAGAATTAGGAATATATATTCTTTTAAAAGAAAAATAATATTAATAATATAAATAATTTATCTTTTAAAAATATTATTATTTATTTTAATTTGTTTTTTAAGTAAAGACTAGTTAAGCAACAAGCGATTGTTATTGTAACAGAAAAAATTGCAACTAATGTTTTCATCTTAAAGTTCCTCAATAAATATTCTATATTTTATTTTATGATAGAGAAATTAATGGTGATAAAATAAATTTCTATTAGAAGTTAAATATTTAGTTCATAGAATAATAATATAGCTTTAATTCAATGAGGAGTAATATGTATACTAAAGGAGATTTTCATATACATTCAACTGAATCAGATGGTGAGCTTAAGCCAGGAGAAATTATTTTATTAGCTAAGGAAAGAAAAATTGATATAATTGCTTTAACAGATCATAATACTGTATCAGGAAATAAACAAGCAATAAAGGTTGGAAAGATTCATGGAGTAAAAGTCATTCCAGGTATTGAACTGTCAACTAGATATAAAGGAAATAGAGTTCATATACTTGGATATTTTAAAGATGGTAGATATGAAGATGAAGAGTTTAAAAAGATGCTTAACTCTATGAGAAAAGGAAAATTTAAAGAGTGCCAGATATATCATAAAGGAAAACTAAGTTTCAAATCAGAGGGAGGGAAGATAAGCACCTCTGCTGGAATAGAATTTTTACATCATTATGGAGCTTTTGTTGTTTTAGCACATCCAACCTTATTAAAAAGAGAAGCTTTTAATGGATTAATTAATTTGAATTTTGATGGCATTGAAGCTAAATATTATAGGAATAAAGAAAATGAAACTGAATACTTTACTAATATTGCAAAACAAAGAGGAATTATATATACAGCAGGTTCTGATTTCCATTCTTTAAGAAAAGTGGATTTAAAACATGGAACTTTAGGACAAATTTTCTTAGAAGAGGATGAAATAAAAGTTTTTTTAGATAAACTATATGAGAAGGGTGTATAATCTTTCTCTATACATATAAAAGGAGAGCAGGAAGAATGCAAAAGATTATTATTGTTGAGGATACAGAGAAGATTAGAAACGAGTTAAAAGAGTTTCTAAGCAAATATGGTTATGATGTTAAAGTGCCTGAAGATTTTAATAATATAATTAATTATATTTTTGAGGAAAATCCAGATTTAATATTGTTAGAGATTAATCTACCTGTTTTTGATGGATATTATATTTGTAGAGAGATTAGAAGTAAGTCAGATGTACCTATTATTATTGTAACAAGTAGAGATAGTGAGATGGATGAGTTGATGAGTATGAACCTAGGGGCAGATGATTTTATAACTAAGCCATATAATACACAAATTTTATTAGCTAGAATAAGTTCTATATTAAGAAGGGTTAATAATTCAACATCTCAATTATTAACGCATAATGGACTTAATTTGAATTTATCTAGTGGGAGTATATCTTACAACAATAATATCTCAGAGCTTACTAAGAATGAACTAAAAATATTGAATTATTTAATATTAAATAAGGAAAAGATAGTGTCAAGAGATGAACTAATGGAGTATTTATGGTCTTCAGAAGCATATGTAGATGATAATACTCTTTCTGTAAATGTAACTAGATTAAGAAAGAAATTAGAGGAAATAGGATTGAAGAATGTTATAGAAACTAGGAGAGGATTAGGTTATATATTAATATGAGTTTGAAAATATATTTAAGAGATAAAGGAATGTTTTTAATAGTAAACTTATTTCTTCTATTAACTTTTTCGGCATTTTTATTATTTTTAAATATAAAGAGTGAATATGTAATTATAGTAATTTTAGCCTGGAGTATGCCAATTACATCACTTTTAATAATTGAATATTGGAAAAGGAGAGAATACTATACTTCAACAATAGAACTTTTAAATAATTTAGATAAAAAGTTTTTATTATCAGAGCTAATACATAAACCAGACTTTATTGATGGAGAAATTTTATATGAAATTTTATTTGATACCAATAGAGATATGCATGAATTTTTAAAAGAATATGAAAGAAAGCAAATAGAGTATAGAGAGTATATTGAGACATGGGTTCATGAAGTGAAAACGCCTTTAGCATCTAGTAAACTAATAATAGATAATAATAGAAATGAAATAACAAATAGTATAAAAGAAGAAATTAGTAAAGTAGAAGAGTATGTGGATCAAGTATTATATTACTCTAGGAGCAAGGATGCCAGTAAAGATTATATAATCAAAGAGTTTTCATTAGGAGATGTAGTTAGAAAGATAATAGGAAAAAACTACAAAGATTTTATTAATAAAAATATCAAGCTAGAGTTAAGTGAAGTTAATGAAAATGTATTTAGTGATACTAAGTGGTGCGAATTTATAATAAATCAGATATTAGTTAATTCTATAAAATACTGTAATAAGAATGATCCTAGGATAGAGATAAAATCTATTTCAAAAGATACAAAAGTGATTTTATCTATAAAAGATAATGGTGTAGGAATTTCAGAAAAGGATATAAAAAGAATTTTTGATAAAGGATTTACAGGAGAAAATGGAAGAGTCTATGGTAAATCTACAGGTATGGGGTTGTATATATGTAAAAGTCTTTGTGAAAAGTTATCTATAGGGATAGAAGTGTCATCAGAAAAGGATAAATGGACCAATGTAGATATAATATTTCCGTTGAATAAGAAGGAGCTATTTAAGTAGCTTCTTTTTTTATCTTTCAAAAATGAAAGATAAGAGTAATGTTAATCAATACTACAAAAGATAAAATAATTATAAAATATGCTTAAAGATGATAGATGGAGGAATTAAAATGAAAGAGATTTTACAAGTTAAAGATATAGAAAAATATTATGGAAATAAGGGGAATGTTACAAAAGCTATTAATAACATTAGTTTTAATGTAGAAGAGGGGGAATTTGTTGGAATAATGGGACCCTCAGGAAGTGGTAAAACTACATTGTTAAATTGTATTTCTACTGTTGATAATGTAACAACAGGAAATATTAAAATAAATGGTAAGGAAATAACTAAGTTAAAGTCTAAAAGTATAGAAAAGTTTAGAAGAGAAGAATTGGGTTTTATATTTCAAGACTTTAATCTTTTAGATACTTTAACTGCTTTTGAGAATATTGCATTAGCATTAACTATTCAAGAGGGGAAAAAAGCTAAGAATATAAGAGATAGAGTTTTAGAAGTTGCTAGAAAGTTAGATATTGAAGAGGTTTTAAGTAAGTTTCCATATGAAATGTCGGGTGGACAAAAGCAAAGAGTTGCAGCAGCTAGGGCTATAATTACTAATCCATCTTTAATATTAGCTGATGAACCTACTGGAGCTTTAGATTCTAAAGCTTCAAGATTATTATTAGATTCCTTTGAAAAGTTAAATGAGGAAATGAAGGCTACAATACTTATGGTTACACATGATGCTTTTACAGCAAGCTATGCCCATAGAATTCTATTTATAAAAGATGGAAGAGTATTTAATGAGTTAATTAGAGGAAATGATTCTAGAAAAGAGTTTTTTAATAGGATTATTGAGGTTGTAACCTTACTTGGAGGTGACACGAATAATGTATGCTAAAATGTCAATTAGAAATGTAAAAAGAAGTTTTAAGGATTATGCAATATATTTCTTAACGTTAACTTTTGCTGTATGTATATTTTATTCTTTTAATTCTATATCATCACAAAAGGCAATGATGGATGTTACAAATAGTAAAGCTGAAATAATACAAATGCTTTCTGAAATAATTTCTATGACATCAGTGTTTGTATCAATTATATTAGGATTTTTAATAATATATGCAAATAATTTTTTAATAAAAAGAAGAAAAAGAGAAATAGGTTTATATATGACCTTAGGTATGGGAAAAAGAAAGATATCCTATCTATTAATAAAAGAAACCTTTTTAATTGGACTCTTATCACTTGGATTTGGTCTTATAGCAGGAGTAGTGGTATCTCAAGGATTATCTTTATTTACATCAAAACTATTTGAAGTAAATGTGTCAAAGTTCAATTTCGTATTTTCCCCTAGCGCAGCTATAAAGACGTCCTTATATTTTGGGATAATATTTATACTTGTTATGATATTTAATACTTTGGTAATTTCTAAATATAAGTTAATAGATTTATTAAGAGCAGGAAGAAAAAATGAAAGTATAAAAATAAAGAGTACGAAAGTATCGTTTTTATTATTTCTATTATCAATAATTTTAATAGGAGTAGCCTATTTAATAATTTTAAAATTTGGATTTGATAATGGAATTAGCTATGTTCAAGTTTCTGTTATCTTAGGTATAGTAGGGACAGTATTATTGTTTTTATCTTTATCTGGTTTCTTAATTAATGCATTAGAAAAAAGTGAGAAATTTTATTTGAAGAATCTAAATATGTTTGTTCTAAGGCAGATAAATAGTAAGGTGAATACTACATATATCTCTATGTCAGTTATTTCTTTAATGTTATTTTTAACAATTACTCTTTTATCTACAGGGGTAAGTTTTAAGAATTCTTTACAAACAACTTTAAAAAATAACACTCCTTATGATGTGACATTCTATTCATTTTCAACGGAGGATGAGGAAATTACTAATATATCAAAATCTTTAGATAAAATAGGACTTGATTATAATAATACTTTTAGAGAATATCTTTCATATAACTTGTATACAAGTGATGAGGGAATTAAGCAGTATATATATAACTATGGAAATGATAAAGTTAAAAAGAATTTGGATTTTTATGATAAGAATTTAGATTGTATTGCAATATCAGATTATAATAAGTTAAGAGCAATGGCTGGAGAAAGTACATTTAATCCACAAAAAGATGAAGTTATTCTAATATCAAATGTGAATGATTATGATAAGGCTGTGAATAAGTTTATAGAAAATAATAAAACAATCAGAATTAGTAATAATGATTATAGGATTATAAATGAAAAAGCTTTGAAAGATAATTTAGAAACAAGTGCATTAGCAACGAAGTTTATGGTAGCTGTATTACCTGATGAAGTAGTAAAGGATATGGAGATAAGTACTACTTATTTAAGTGGTAATTATAAGGAGAAGTCTGAAAAGATAGAGAATGAAATATATGATGTATTTGCGGGATTTACAACAAGAAAATATAGCTATGATGAATATGGATTTGTTCTAGGGGAAACTAGAGATATGGCTTATGACGCAAGCGTTGGAATGTCAGTTACAGTAATGTATATAGGTATATATCTAGGAGTAATATTTTTAATATCAAGTGCAGCAATATTAGCACTTCAACAATTATCAGAAGCAAGTGATAATATAGAAAGATATGAAGTGTTAAAGAAGATAGGAACATCGAGTAAGGATATCAATAAAGCAGTGTTTTCACAAGTATTTATATATTTTATGATGCCTCTTACGATTGCTATAATTCACTCTATAGTAGGAATTATAGTAGCTAGTAAAGTGATATCTATGTTTGGGGCATCAAGTATTTTAGTATCAGCTATAATTACTGCAATAATAATTATAATGGTTTATGGAGGATACTTCTTAACTACATATGTTGGATATAAGAATATAATTAAGGTAAGAAGGTAAAGAGGTAAGAAGGGAAAAAGTAGCTGTTGAATTAATCAACAGCTACTTTTGTATTAAATACTTAAATTTTTTTCTGCATTTTTTTCTTCAGATCTATCACTATCTTTAGCAAATACCTTGTACACTTGAATTATAAGTGTTGGGAAGAAAGCTAACAAGTATATAGCTAAAACTAATGAACCACTTAAGCTAGCAACTTGGAATAAGTTTTGTAGTGGTGGTATAAATAGTACTGCATTTAAGAATACTAATCCAGCTCCAAATGCATACCAGCTAAACTTGTTAGAGAATACTCCAAGGGCAAATACAGATTTTTTACCTCTGCAGTTAAATCCGTGGAATAATCTAGCTAAACATAAAGTAGAGAATGCCATTGTGCTTGCCACTTCCTTGTTTCCAGTAGATAAACCAATGTGGAAAGCAATTATAGTAAATAGTGCAATTAATAAGCCTTCAAATGCTATTTCTATCATAAAGTCTTTTGTTAAGATAGATTCTTTGCTATCTCTAGGTTTATCCTTTAATAGATCCTTATTTGATTTTTCCATACCTATTGCAATAGCAGGAAGTGAATCAGTTAATAGATTTATAAATAATAAGTGAACAGCTTTAAATGGTACTGGTAAAGCCATGATTGAAGCATATAAAACAGCTATTATACCTGACATATTACCAGATAGTAAGAACTTAATAGAGTTCTTTATGTTTCTATAAACATTTCTACCATTAGTAATAGACTTAACTATTGTAGCAAAGTTGTCATCTGTAAGAATCATTGAAGCTGCATCTTTAGAAACTTCAGTACCGGTTATACCCATTGCAATACCAATATCAGCTTGCTTTAAAGCAGGAGCATCATTAACACCATCACCTGTCATAGCAACAATTTTTTCTTTATTTTGCCATGCATCTACTATACGAATCTTGTTTTCAGGTGAAACTCTAGCATAAACAGATATATGAGAAAGTTTTTCGTTTAATTCTTCATCAGACATTTTATCAAGTTCAAGACCTGTTACAGCCATATCACCTTCTTGAAGAATACCAATTTGTTTAGCAATAGCAGAAGCAGTAATCTTGTGGTCACCAGTAATCATAATTGGTTTAATACCTGCCATGATACAATCCTTAACAGCTTCAGCAGACTCAACTCTTGGTGGGTCTATCATTGATATTAATCCTAAGAAAGTATAGTTGTTTTCATCATCTAAACTTAATTCTTTTTCAGAATCTAATTCCTTATAGGCAAAAGAAAGAACTCTAAGACCATTTTCTGATAAGTATTGGTTTGTATTTAAAATTCTATCTTTATCAGATTGAGTTATTTCTTTAACACCTTCAGAAGTTCTTATATGAGTAGTTCTATCAAGAAGAACATCTAATGCACCTTTTGTATACATAACATACTTATTATCTATGTAGTGCAATGTACTCATTAATTTTCTGTCTGAATCGAAAGGTATTTCTTTTAATCTCTTAAATTCATCTCTTACATCCTGTTCCTTTAATGAATGAACATGTCCTAAGTTAACAAGAGCAACTTCAGTAGGGTCACCTATTTCTTTACCATCTACAGAAGTGGAGTCATTACAAAGAATTGCGGCTCTCATTAAATCCTTTTGAACTAAGTTATCATTGAACTTTATATCTTCTGATTCAATTAAGCTATTATCAACAAAAATTTGTTTTGTAGTCATTTTATTTTGAGTTAATGTACCTGTTTTATCTGAACAGATGATAGATACACAACCAAGTCCTTCTACAGACTTAATGTTTTTAATAATTGCATTTTCTTTAGCCATTTTTTGAGTACCTAAAGCTAGTACAATTGTTACAATAGAGCTTAGAGCTTCAGGAATAGCAGCAACAGCAAGTGCAACAGCAAACATTAATGATTCTAATACAGGAGTTTGTCTATATACGCTTAAACCAAATACAATAATACAAATTATTAAGATGATTGTAGCGAGTTTTTTACTGAAATCATCTAAAGTTATTTGAAGGGGAGTCTTCTTTTCTTTAGTTTGCTCCATTAAAGTAGCTATTTTTCCAAGTTCAGTTGTCATACCAGTATTTGTTACTACAATAAGAGCACGTCCATAAGTAACTAGTGAACTTGAGAATACCATATTCTTTTGGTCACCAAGTGCAACTTCCTCACTGTCAATTACATCTTCAAATTTATTAACACTTTCAGATTCACCAGTAAGTGCACTTTCATTTACTTGTAATGAGAAGCTTTCAATTATTCTACCATCTGCAACAACTAGGTCTCCAGCTTCTAATACAACTATGTCTCCAGGAACAACTTCCCTTGAAGGTATCTCTATTTTTACACCATTTCTTATAACCTTAGCGTTAGGTGAAGAAAGTGCTTTTAAACTATTAAGAGACTGTTCTGCCTTTACGTTTTGTACTGTACCTAAAATAGCGTTCATAATAATAACAGCAAAAATTACAAGGGTACTTTCAGCATCTCCTGTAGCCATAGAAATAAGTGCAGCTACTATTAATATCCCTACTAAAAGGTCTTTGAATTGTTCTAAGAAAACAACTAATACACTCTTTTTCTTTTTTTCTGTTAATTCATTAAATCCATTTTCCTCTCTTGATTTATTTACTTGTTCAGTAGATAAACCTTCCTTAGTCACGTTGAAGCGATTTAAAACATCCGTGGCTGATTTTGAAAAAAACTTGTCCATAATATCTTCTCTCCTTTTTTGAGTAATAAAAAAAGACCCCTAATATAATTTACGCGTTGCGAAAATTATATTAAAAGTCTGGTAACCTTGATTATTAGGCATATAACACCAGGTTAAAATAACCGCGATTGTTGATGCTATATTTTAAACTACTCCCTCTTAATAAAAGAAATTTATATTTGATTATATTTTTATAATAAATTGGAAAGGTAAAAATGTCAAGAATCTAAAATGAAAATGGAAAAAATTATTAAATACACAAAGTGATAAATAGTTCATATACTATAATATAACATTACATGGAGTTGAAAAGTTGTGATATACGGGCTGATTTTAGCTGGAGGAAAGGGAAGTAGGCTATACCCCCTATCAAGAGCCGATCAACCAAAGCAGTTTTTAAAGCTAATTAACGATAATAGTTTCTTAGTTAATACTGTGGATAGGATCGTACCTTTAATAAGTAGAGAGAATATTTATGTAGTAACTAATAGAGACTATGAAGATAAAATAAGAAACGAGTTAAGTGATATTAAAGAAGAAAATGTTTTTACTGAACCAAGTAATAAAGAAACTGCTTTATAGATGATATAGGTCATTAAATAGTGGATAGATAGTGTTAAAAATAAAGGTGAAACTCTCTTATGAAATTTCGTGTTATTCAATAATTAGTAAAATATTTACAATATTTTCGCAAAATATGGTAAAATAAATTGGAAAATATAAATTAGGAGGGGTTAAAGTTGAAGGTTAAAATGTTTAATGTTGATTTTGGTGAATCTATAATGATAAGTAGTTTGGATAATTATGAGAATTTATTAATTGATTATGGTAGTGAAACTAATACAAACATTTCATATATAGAAAGTCAATTAAACTCAATAAAATCAAATGGTGGGAATATTGACGCAATGATAACACATTTTCATGATGATCATATAAATGGATTTATAAATTTATCTAGAAAAAATCCTAGTTTATTTAATAAAGTATACATTCCTAATGTTTTTAGCCCATATCTCGAAAAAGATTTTAATACTATATCATATGTAGAAATAGAAGTGATTTTATTTTTCTTGATAAAATGTAAATTTAACAAGGGGAGATTATCACTATTTGAAATGTTAAAGTCCATTATAGTGATTGATGGAGAATTACATATCGTACAAAGAGGTGATATATTTACTTTTGCCAATATTAAATATGTTACATTATGGCCTAATATAAGCGAAATTAAGTTTATGAAAGATTTTACAGAAGATGATTTAAAAAAATTTTTAAACATTATAGGAGAGGATTTAGATGAACCAGTTAATTTATCAGATGAAATTAATAAAATAAGTTCTCTATTAAGTAATACATATTTTAGTATGAGCATATCTGATCATAAAATGGAAGTGAAGGGGAATATTGAAGAGTTAGAAAAGAGAATAGAGAAATTATCTAAAAGTGCTGAAGAGTTAAATGGGAAATTAATATATAAGACTAAAAAAGATAAATTAGATAAATGGATAAAAAAATTAGGAAGTAATTTGAATAAGATAAGTATTGTATTTCAAAATGAAATTGATAAACTTGATAATAACATTTTAATGACTGGAGATATAGATTCTTGTAGATTAAATTGGATAATAGAAAATAAATTAAATCGAGATATTCAGATACATAAATATTTTAATATTATTAAGGCACCTCATCATGGAACTAAAACTCATTTTATAGACAATTTACCGACAAGTAAAAATATTATAATTAGTAATGGGAGAGCCCGTAACTCTAAAAGAGGAAAAGTTTCATCATCTTATAATGTTTATAGAAAAAAAGGAGCCCTAATACGATGCACAAATTCAATTAAAGAAAGATGTGAATTTTTAGATTCTGGGTCTAAATGCAGAGGTATATGCAATAAGCACTATCATAGAAATGAAATTTTAATTTACTAACTATGTAACAAAAATTAATTAAATAAATTGTTTGCTTAAAGTATACTCTAAATAAATTTTTAAATTAGCGCTGACATTGTTTATCTAGAGCAGTAATATGAATTTATAAACAAGTGTTTATGGAAGTTTATAAGTTTAGATAAACAAAGGAGGACATCGAAGTGAAAATAGGTT
>ERZ1108166.1102-NODE-1102-length-10363-cov-4.243888_pt1 | contig 10363 bp, 8 predicted proteins | sample MGYA00403702_ERZ1108166 | MGnify/ENA primary metagenome ERZ1108166 (study PRJEB35170, sample SAMEA104062401) | human gut metagenome | biome: human gut; feature: human-associated habitat; material: faeces | place: Denmark | collected 2012-05-01 ...
TTTATTATAAAATATTGTACCATAGTAGTTTTTTTACAAAGGAGAAACAACATTGAATAAACAAATTACTAAAGAAGAACTATCAAAAATTTACGGAAAGATTAGTCCTTTTGAACTAAAAGATAAACTTATATCCCTCGCTAAAGAAAATAATAAAAATATACTAGATGCTGGTAGAGGAAATCCTAATTGGACAGCCTCAACTCCTAGACAAGCATTCTTTACCTTTGGTCAATTTGCAGTAAAAGAAACACAAAGAACTTGGCAAAAAGAAGATCTTGCAGGAATGATACAAAAGAATGGAATATACCAAAGACTGACAGAATTTATCAGTGAAAATCACAGCTTACCTGGAATAGAATTATTAAATGAAATAATTAATTATGGAATAAATACCTTAGGTTTTAAGGAAGATGATTGGGTATTTGAATTAACTGATGGAATAATTGGAGATAACTACCCTTTTCCAGATAGAATTTTAATACATATTGAGAAGATTGTTCATGACTATTTAATAAAGGAGTTATGTACAAATAAAGAATTTAATACACCTTTTGATGTATTTAGTGTTGAAGGTGGAACTGCAGCTATGTGCTATATATTTGATTCATTAGTAGCTAATTCCCTTTTAAATCCTGGTGATAAAATAGCTTTAATGACTCCTATATTTACTCCTTATTTAGAGATTCCACATTTACCTCACTATAATTTTGATGTTATTAACATTCATGCAAATGAAGTAGATAATGAGGGAAATCCTACATGGCAATATCCTAAGGAAGAACTAGAAAAGCTTAAGGATAAAAACATAAAGGTTGTCTTTGTAGTTAATCCAAATAATCCTGCATCTATTGCTCTAAGCAAGGAATGTAAAGATAACTTAAAAACTATAGTAGAAAATCATAATCCAAACTTAATGATTATAACTGATGATGTTTATTGTACCTTTGTTGACAATTTTTCATCAATAATAGCAGATATTCCTTATAATACATTAGCAGTATATTCTTTATCTAAATACTTTGGGGTTACTGGTTGGAGACTTGGAGCTATTATGCTAAACCAAGACAACATATTTAACAAGTTAATTAAAGAACTTCCTAAAGAAACTAAAGAAAGACTACATGAAAGATATAAACATCTTTCATTAAAGCCTGAAAATCTTTCCTTTATGGATAGAATGGTGGCAGATAGTAGACAAGTTGCTCTTAATCATACAGCAGGACTTTCTACCCCTCAACAAGTACAAATGGCATTCTTCTGTGCCTTTGCCTTAATGGATAAGGAAGATAAATATAAAAAACTAACTAAGGATATATGTAAAAATCGTAAGAGATTATTATTTGATGGTTTAGAAATAGAACTAAAAAATCAACCTCATGATGCTGCATACTATACTGAAATTAATCTGCTTGATTTAGCAAAATGTAAGTATGGGGAAGATTTTAGTAGATATATAGAGAAAAACTTCAAACCTTTAGATATGATTTATAACCTTGCTAATAATTACTCAATAATATTACTTAATGGGGATGGATTTGCATCATCCCAATGGTCACTAAGAGTATCCTTAGCAAACTTAAGAGATGATTCTTATTTTATTATAGGTAAATCCCTTAAAAATATGATTGATGATTTATCTTATGACTGGAAAAATAAACTTGAATTATCTATGTAAATAAACTCAAGCATTACGCTTGAGTTTTTTACTATTCCTTCACCCAGTATGCACTACAATCATTTGAACGTTCAATAAATCCATACTCTATTAATGCTCTTCTAATTGTTACATAATCATCGTATACTCTCTTTAATATTTTATTAATATCCTTCTCTGTATATTTTCTTCCCTTAACAAAATTCTTAGTAACTTCCCCAAGAATTATAATCTTCTTCTTCTCCTTAGATGGATAAGTTTTTATACCACCTGTTTCATCCATATAGTTCTTTATAACTGTTTCTCTTTCCTTCTCTGTTATATTATATCTATCATCTATAGTTGTTGCAGTTTTATGGGCATCGCAAAGTTGTTCATTATCTAACTTTGTAATCTTTTTATTTGTATTACTAGATAATAGCTCCATCATAGCAAGAAATAATCTAGCTTGCTTTTCCTTTTCTCTTAACTTATATCTATGATTTCTTATAGTAGACTGGGCTACCCCCATCTTTATAGCAATTTCTTTATCAGATAATCCATTAACCATTAATATTATTAAATCTCTTTGTACCTCAGAAATACCAATAAAATTATTATTCATATTTAACAAGTATTGCAACATAGAGCCATGCTTATCTCCTATATGAATTTCAGTTGCCTTTTTTGCATCATATAGATTTTCATTCAAATTATATATTCTTCCCTTTTCAAACTCATCTTCGCAAACAAGGCATCTATAACAATTTTCTTCTTCCATATACCCTTTTTTAACTTCTTCAATTGATGCCTCCCAAAATAATTCTTCTCTACCCTTATTCATAACAATTCTTCCTTTCAAATTTATTCCTTTAGTTATAATTATAATCATATTTATATTTTTGTCTATATATTTATAAACTTTTTTTCACTTAGTTTGTTATTTTAAAATATTATAATTTCATAAAACAAAAAAGGAAATTGATATTTCAACTTCCTTTTTTGCACACAATATTAAAAAACAACTCTTATATATTAAACTTAGCCACTAATTCAGTTAACTTTTGCGCTGACTCAGCCTGTGTCTGAGCTGTCACTGCAACTTGCTCCATAGCCTCAGTTGCTTCTGAAATATAATCCTTTATAGAAGATACATTTTCAGCAGAATTTTGTGCCATTCCTGCTACTTCCTCTACAGCAGAATTTATATCTTTAGTTGTTTCATTTATTTCTGTACTCATAGATGCAATATCACTACTCATTTTATTCATGAATATTCCATCCTCTTCATAATCATTTCCTAATTCTAATAATTTATATCCTTCTTTAGAAACATCTTCACTTATAAAAGTAAGCAGCTTATTACTACTACCAGCAATTTTATTAAATGCTTCACGTACATCCTTTATAGTAGTTTGTACATCTTTAACAGCCTCACTTGATTGTTCTGCTAACGTTCTTACCTCGTCAGCTACAACAGCAAAACCTTTTCCTTGTTCACCTGCTCTAGCTGCTTCTATGGCTGCATTCAAGGCTAACAGATTTGTTTGTTCTGCTATTTCATTTATAGTATTAGCCATTACCATTATTTCATCCACCACTTTTGCCTTATTCATGGCTTCAATAATTTCTTCTTTAACACTTAAAAATACTTTCTCATTATTATCTAATAATGCCTTTGTACTTACTTTAGTATCGTGGGCCTTCTTACTTATTTTTTCTGCATTTCCTCTTCCCTCATTAGCCTTTTCTTCTAATACTATAGTCCTTGAAGATACTTCTGATATTGAAGCATATAACTCTTCTGCAGTTGCACTAGTTTCTTGAACCGTAGAATTAATATTGTTTGCAGAAGCACTTATTTCCTCAAGTTGTGATGTCATTTCTTCAACAGTAGCATATAATTCCTCGCTACCTGCACTCATATCCTCTGTGCTTTCAATTAAAACTTTTAATAATTCTTTTATATTATCTTGAGCTTTATTTAAAGAATTTGCTATAGTACCAAACTCATTCTTTCTCTCTATATTTATTTCTTCTGATAAATTATACTCTGCCATTCTATTTGATAATAATCCAATCTTCTTTAGGTATCCTCTTATTTCTTTAATAATTAGAAAGGAACATACTATAGAAAAAATAATTGCTAAAATTAAATACGTATTAGATATGAAAATACTTCTTTTATATCTCACTTTACTCTCTTCTACAGATTGAACTGCCCAAGTTTCATTCATATCTACAATTTTATTTAAATCCCATGTATAAGCTTCTTTTTGCCTATTTAACTCTGGTATTAACGCCTTAGCACCTTCTTTGTCCCCCCTCATACTTAGTGCTACTATATCATCAACAACCTTATTATACTCACCAAAAGAATTTAAAAATATATTAGTGTATAGGTTGTCCTCATCATCTCCAGAAATTGTTTCTTTATACTTTTCAATATAGTCATTGCATTTAACCCTATTTTCTTCAATAGTATTTATTATTTTCTCTTTATCTCCACTATTTTCATCATTACATAAAAAATTAGTTATTAAATAATTTTCTAATGCTATTTCACTAACCTTACCTATATATAATATTCCCTGTGTATCTTCGTTATATAAAGTTAATAATTCATCATTTGATACTTTCATATTATAAGTATTAAATATTGTTAAAGAAAACATCAATAATATTATTACAGAAAAAACCGCAATTAACTTTTTTGATATGTTAGTATTTCTTATTATGTTCATATTATTCCTCATAATATATTTTTTTCATATTTAACCATTTTTAAACATAAGCATTTGTCATTATATCAAATTGATATAAATAATCAAATATCATTCTATTAAATCATTCTCGTTTTTTTCACCTTTTTTTATTATTTATTTAATTATCACCCATTTATTTTAACAATTTACCATATTATCATTATCTTCTACTTTGAACATAATTTTTTTGTTTTATTTGTAATTATTTTTTTCAACAAATAAACACTATATTTATATTAATTTTGATATAATTCACTTGAGGTGTTGATATGAAAAATTTAAAGATTTATTTTACTTCAGATATGCATGGCTTTGTGTATCCAACAGACTATACTAATAATGATGATAAGCATCTAGGAATGCTAAATGTAATTAACTCTTTCACAAAGGATGAAAACACTTTAATAATTGATGGAGGCGATACTATTCAAGGTTCTCCATTTACAACCTTCATATCTAAAAAAGATTTTGAAGTTCATCCAATTGGGAAAGTTTTAAACCAAGGTAAATATGATTTTGTTACCTTAGGGAATCATGATTTTAACTATGGATATGATTATCTTGCTAAATACCTAAATACACTAGATGCAACTTGTGTTTGTGCTAATGTAGAAGATAAAACAGGTAAACTTCCTATCCTTCCATATGCAATTAAAACACTAGGAAATGGATTAAAAATAGGAATATTAGGTTTTACAACAGATTTTATAAATATCTGGGAACAACCACAAAACCTAACAAACTTTAATATAAACAATACCTATACTTCAGTAAAAAAAGTATTTGATGAAGTAAGATCTCAAGTTGATATTTTACTTGGAGTTTATCATGGTGGTTTTGAAAAAGATCTAGATACCGAGAAGATTTTAAGCACAAGTAATGAGAATATAGCTTATAAGATTTGTGAGGACTTTAACTTTGATATCCTATTAACTGGGCATCAACATATGGATATTGGTGGACAATATATTAATGGAACTTATATAGTCCAAACACCACAAAATGCATTTAGGTTTATAGAATTAAACTTAGAGTATGAAGAAAAAATTATTTCAATTAAATCAGAATTAAAGACTGCAGAAATAAATCCAAATAAAGAAATGTTCAATGAATTATTACCTTATGAAAAAGAAGTTCAAAAGTGGTTAGATAGCCCTGTAGGATTTTTAGATATTCCACTTAATCCTTCTACTCATATAGAAATGGCTTTATCAGGCTCAAATCTTGCTAACTTTATAAATAGAATTCAATTAGATGCAAGTGATGCTGATATAGCATGTACATCCTTTGCTAATAGCATAAAAGGATTTAATACTGATGTAACTGTTCGTGATATTGTTTCAACTTACGTTTATCCAAACACTTTAGTTGTATATGAAGTTACTGGAGAAATATTAAAGAAAGCCTTATCAAGAAGCGCTGAATATTTTTATTATGACGGAGAAGAAGTAAGAATTTCAGACTCATTCTTAAAGCCAAAGGTTGAACATTATAACTATGATTATTTTTCAAATATAAAATATACATTTACTTTAAATTCTAATGGAAGAAATAGTGTAGATTCTGTTAAATTTAACGGAAAAGAAATAAGTGATAATGATAAATTCACATTAGTTATGAATAATTACAGAGCTAGTGGTGCTGGTGGATATGAATTCTTTAAGGATTGTAAAATCATAAAAGAAATTCAAATAGAAATGCCAGAGATTATAATAAATTATTTTGAAAAGCACAAAAAAGTTATTGTAGATAAAACCAAATACATCCATGTTAAGCTAAATAAATAATTTTAGAATAGAATGAAGAAGTTGTAGCCATCTTTATTCTATGAATAAATATATAAACATATATTTATGTATTTATATATTTATTGCACAAAGAACCCTATTAAATAGATTTTTTATTCTCTACTTAATAGGGTACATTTTAATATAAATATGTATGTATAAGATTAAATTACAGCTCTATTATCTTCAACATAGTTAATTGCTTCCACTGCACTCCAAAATATTTTGTCTTCTCCAATCTTATCCTTAAATCCTGACTTTTCTACCGTATCCTTAACTCCCTCCTGTAATCCACATAAAAGAAGTCTGCAATCATTGGATATAAGTTCCTCCATTATTTCTTCTAGTGCTTGAATCCCTGTAATATCTATTAAAGGAACTCCTCTCATAGATAGTATTAAAACCTTAGCATCCTCTAACGATTCAATTTCTGATCTAAGCTTGTCCACAGTACCAAAGAATAATGGCCCAGTAAAATAAATTACCTTTGTTTTTCCTAAGAAATTATTTTTACTTATATTTCTATTTAATTTGTTCTCATCAACGTCACTAATAAAGATATCTGCATTTGATATTTTCACCATAAATAATAGGCTTGCAAAAATCACTCCTATTAATATAGCTTGTGTTAAGTCAAAAACTATTGTTGCCATCATAGTTATAAAGAATTTCATAATAGATCCCTTAAATCTTTTAGTGAACATATATTTAATATTTTCCCACTCATTCATTCTCCAAGCAGTAATCATCAAAACTCCTGCTAATGCTGATAGAGGAATTTTTGACATTATAGGTGCTAAAACAAACATTGATATTAATAAAAATATAGAGTGAAAAATACTAACCAACCTAGTTTGAGCACCTGATTTTATAGCTACACTTGTTCTTGCTATTGCAGCTGTAGCAGGTACCCCTCCAAAGAAAGGTATAATCATATTTCCAATCCCTTGAGCAACAAGTTCTCTATTAGGATCAAAGGATTCTCCCTTCATTTTCTTACCAACTTCACCACAAAGTAAACTTTCAATCATTGCTAAAGCAGCTATACTAATAGCAGGAACCACTAATCCCTTAATAGATTCTAAATTAATACCTGCAAAAGTTAATCTATCATCTAAAATCAATTTTTGTGGGATATCTCCTATAACATCAACTGGTAAATTAAATAACATATTAACTATTAAAGCAACTATAAGTCCAATTAAAGATGATGGAACTTTTGCATTCCACTTTTTAGGCCATAGAATCATTATAGCTACTACAAGTATTCCAATTAATAACGCATACATATTAAGATTTATAGGTCCTCTTACAAAGTTAAACACCTTTATAATTGCACTATCAGAAGTTTTTGTAGTTACTCCCAAAAAATTATCTAGTTGTCCAATTGCAATAGTTAATGCAATACCAGATGTAAAGCCTGTAATTACTGGTAGTGGAATATAAGACACCACTTTTCCTAACTTAAATACACCTGCAACTATTAGAATAAGACCAGCTATTAAACTAGCTACCCATATTCCTTCTAATCCATATTGTTGTCCAAGCAATATTAATATTGCACTCATAGCTCCAGTTGGTCCTGAAATTTGAAAGGAACCTCCAGAAAGAGCACCAATTACTAAACCAGAGATTATTGCTGTTATAATTCCTGCACCAGCTGATGCTCCACAACTTACACCAAAGGCTAATGCTAAAGGAAGTGCAACTGCTGTAACAGTTATCCCTGCCATTAGGTCCTTTTTAAACTTTCCTCCATTGTAGTTCTTAAACTCTTTGATTAAATCATTTTTGTAATTAGTAAACATTTTTTGCCCCATTTCTTATACTTTTTTTAAAACACATCAACTATTCTATACCTTAATGTAAATAAAGACAAGTTTTACATAGAAGAATAAAAAAGTGGAGGATATTTATTTTGCTCCATCTCAAAACAAATATCCCCCACTACTAAAAGTAAGAAATTATAAAACTATTATTCTTGATTTTATATATGTTACTATACGGCTTGAGTTTCAAGATCAATAACTAGCTTTTTGCATTGTTGGCAAACATAAGCTTCACTTCTAGGTCTTCCAAAAGCTGAATTAGTCTTTAACTTTATGCCCCCTGTTGACCATATACCTGCTACTAGCTTCTTATCTTCTGCTTGCCATTTTAGTGCATATCTATCACCAAAAAGATTTCCCTTTACCATTTCATTACCACAACTTGAACAAACCATCTTTCTTCCTCCCATAATATATAAAAAGTTAATCACTTAATATATATTATTTATATCCCCTAATAATAACATCTAATTTCTTGCTTTTAAGTGAATGGCTAGTCCATGATTACAATATTACCTATATAGCACTTGATACTACATCTATTTCATATTTACTAAAATCTTTCTTTATTAGCATAATCTTTACTTCCCTTTTTTCTCCTGGCTTTATATCAGTTTCATTTGTAAATGAACTCTCAATAGTAACCCCACTACCATCGTATAACTTATAATTAAATTGGATGTAATCTATTGTTTCACCTGAAGTATTCTCAAACACCCCTACGATTTCACTTGAATACTCCCCTTTTTTAACTTCCCAGTTAACCTTCTTTGCCATCTCATTATATAATTCATCTTTAGATTTTTTGTCATCTTCCATTTGATTTATTGTGTCAGAGGCTGATTTTGCCATCCCCCCCATTAATGCTGTACATCCTCCAACTAAAACAATAAGTGTTATTACCACCCCAATTAGAATCTTCTTCATTATTATTCCTCCTTTAAAACCAAAAATGATACTTGTCCATTTTCTTGGACTAGTATCATTATAAAAATATTTAGAGTTTCATTGGTATGCTATCAGCATACACCTATTGAAATATGTTTAACATCATGCCAGCAAAGATTATAATTAATATAGTATAAATAGTAACCCCTACTTTTCTAATACTTTTATTATTTCCCTTTAATAAAGGTAACATAGATTGTATATTATTGTAGTTTCCATAAAGAAAAGTCAACCCGAATAATGCTATAACCATACTAATATCACCAATAATATAAGAGAAACTTTTTGTACCTATATCAATAAAAATAGCAAATACTAAAAATATGTACCATAATGATGCAGCTAAAATATAAGAAGGCTTTCCTCTTCTAAATCCAGGTAAGTTTCTAATAAACACTTTACTCTTTCTATATTTTATTTGTTTGCCACTACATAACTCTAGATCTTCCTTAAGTTCAAGGCATGTTTTATATCTTTCATTAGGAGAAATCTTAACACATTTTTCAATTATATTAGCTAATTTTTCATCATTCTTTTTATCCCTTGGTAGTTTTCCTGTTGTTAAAACATTCATTAAAACACCAATGGAATAAATATCACTTCTACTATCTGTTTGGTTAAACCCAAATTGCTCTGGGGATGCATATCCTTCTGTTCCTAATATCTGAGTATCCCTATTTTCATCACTTTTATGTATTCTTGACACATCAAAATCTATTAACTTAACTATACCATTATTATCTACAATAATATTAGATGGCTTTATATCCCTATGTATTATTGGACTATTTAAATTATGTAAAACCTCTAATATTTCGCAAATCTTTATACTATATTCTATAACCTTATCCTCTGATAATACTCCTTCCCCCTGGATTTCCTCTAGAGTTTTACCATTAATAAATTCTTCAATTACATAAAGTATCCCCTCATCCTCAATAACTTCATAAACCTTTGGAATACCTATATTATCAATATTCTGTAATTCTTTAAAAACCTCTATTTTATAATTTGACAATGTCTTTTTTACATATATCTTATTATCCACTATATTCTGAACTAACTCTATCTTACTTTTATCTGATTCATTTATTACCGTTAGTTCTTTATATAAGGATAATTTATAACCAACATTATAATTCATCTCCATGTCCCACCTAAACTTTCACTTAACTATAATATACTATATAATATTATTATCTCATTTTTTATTTAAGGATGGAATAACTATGAATGATAAAAAGACTTCTGAATTATTAAATACTCTTAATTCTATAGATAATTATAAAAATTTAAAAACATATATTTCTAAGGATTTAGATGTTAAGGAACTAACTATTTCTGAATACTTAGTTAACCTTTGTAATAAAAAAAATATAAGCAAAAGTACTTTAATTG
>ERZ1108166.1104-NODE-1104-length-10314-cov-4.103519_pt1 | contig 10314 bp, 12 predicted proteins | sample MGYA00403702_ERZ1108166 | MGnify/ENA primary metagenome ERZ1108166 (study PRJEB35170, sample SAMEA104062401) | human gut metagenome | biome: human gut; feature: human-associated habitat; material: faeces | place: Denmark | collected 2012-05-01 ...
TGATAATTATGAAGAAGCTCAAAGTAGAATCTCAAATTTAAAAGAACAACTTAAGAATAATGAAATACTAAGTGTTACTGAAGGAAAAGTAATTGTAACCAGTAGAACACACAAAGATCTTTATCCTGATCAATTACAGATTATTCTAAAAAACAATGGAAATTCAAATATAAGAAAATTTGAGATTACCATATTTGGATATGATGAAAATAACAATCCAGTAAAAATTAAAAATAAAGAATCAGAAAGTGAAGCATATCCATTTCTAGGACTTGCAGACAATATAAGTATCAATTCTGGTGATACTTGGGGGTACGAATATGGATGGAGCGTTTTGAATGATAATATAAGGAAAATTGAAGCGTGTATTGAATATGTAGAATATGAGGATGGATCAACTTGGGAAAATCCTCTTTACATGGAATGGAATCTGTGTGGAAGAAATCACATTCAGTCTTCCAAAATAATCTTTGTAACAACAGGCGCGGAAAGTCTCCATCATCGTCTGCTGATTTGCCTTTGTTCGATAAGTGCGCTCGATTGTGTATTTACAGGAAGAAAGAACAGAGTCCACATCTCCCTTTTCCTCCACATTGGAAGCGCATAAATTCCGTTTGTTATCTGCTCCTACAGGAACTTTGGAAAGCCAGTCTTCCTCAGGATGAACAAGAATGGGATTGTCTTTTGCTTTATGAAAATCAAGCACAGGAGCTTCCACTCTGTAATTTATTTTAATGCGTTTTAATGCCTTGTCAACAGCAGCCTCCGTCTCTCCGGCTACAATTGCAACCGCATCTCCCACAAATCTTAAATGGCGGTCAAGAATATAACGGTCTGCCGGACTTAATTCCGGAGCGGTCTGACCTGCCAATGTAAAACGCTTTTGAGGAACGTCTTTATATGTAAGAATACAGGCAATTCCACTTACCTGCTCTGCTGTTCCTGTTCGGATTTCTTCCACCCAGGCATTTGCATAAGGACTTCTGAGCACCTTTACAATCAGACAGTCATCCGGAGCAATATCGTCTGTATACACCGGCTGTCCTGTTACAAGAGCCATCGCATCTTTTTTGCGCACCGGCTGATTTACGTATTTCATACTTCTCCCTCCTGTGCTTTTTTATATTTCAAAAATTTCAGAATACTTCTTGTCTGTGAAACAAAGCCTGAACAGCGGCAAAGATTTCCTGCCAGATATTCCTTTATCTGTTCCTCTGTTGGATTCTTAATCTCTTTTAACATGGCAAAGACATTCATAATAAAGCCCGGGTTACAGAACCCGCACTGTTCTGCGCCTTCCTGTGCCAGAAAGCTTCCAAACTCCTCTGCCTCTCTCTGCATTCCTTCCATTGTCACAATTTTCTTTCCATCTGCCCGTACTGCGAGAACAGAACAGGAAAGCACCGGCTTTTCGTCCATAAGCACCGTACAGAGACCACAGTTTGCAGTCTCGCATCCTCTTTTTACACTGGCGCAGCCTTTTTCTCTCAGAAAATCAAGGAGCATCACTCCCGGTTCCACCTCTTCATGGCGATACACACCATTTAACCAGAAACTAATCTTCATCTGCCATTCCTCCTACTGCTTCCCATGCTCTTTTTGTCAGTACCTTAACAAGAAGCGTTCTGTATTCTGCAGAAGCACGCATATTGGAGCCTGTCTTTACATGCTGTGCCGCATATTCTGCAAAATCCTTTGCTGCTTCTTTCTTTTTGTCCTTTGACATGTATTTGAAATTTTTAAGAATTCCCTTTTCATCTTCTAAAACAACAGAACGGGCAGGTCTTGCACCGATTACTGTGCGCGCCTCCTCTCCCACAAGCGATGCCGCGCAGGTGAGAACCGGGAAGTCTGTGCTTGTGTTTCGCTGGCTGAGATAACAGACAGACAGAGGCGTTTTCTTTACAATAATATTCACCAGAATGTCTCTGTCCTTTTTCATCTGTGCAAATTCGGAAAGAGGAAGTCTTCCTTTATCATAAAGCTCCACATATGTATCCATTGCAAGAAACATGGTAAGTACATCAGAAAAGCCAAAGCGGCCAAAAATACTGCCTCCCACTGTAGCGCAATTCCGAAACTGTACGCCTACAATGTGACGAAGACTTTCTTTCACAGCCCCTTTTGTGTAGCAATCCAACCCCGGGTGGATTTCCAGGTCACGGAGAGATGTCATTGCACCAATTACAAATTCCTCCTCTGTCTCTGTGATAGTATCCAGCCCCAGTCCGGAAATATCAATGGCTGTGGATACGGTTTTATCAGACATTTTCAGCCATACCATACCGCCCAGTATACATGCTGTTTTTTTCTGATTCAGTTCATATGCCTCTGCCAGACTTTTGGCTTTTACATAATTTTTTATCTTCAGCATCTTATATTCCTTTCTCTTTTTCGTTTCCTTTTGTCTGTTTTTATATTTCATCCCATAGTATGGGCTATTATAATTTTATTTTAACAGATGCTTTTCGTTTTTTCCAGTCTTTCTTTTTTCATCTTTTCTGCATTTTTTGTTTATTTTGCTTATTTTTTTATATTTTTATAGTATTTTTCATACAAATATGCTATAATAGTCGCAACAAAATTACACAGGGAGGTATGGATATGTCAAAAAAAATCATTACTATCAATCGTATGTTCGGAAGCGGCGGACGTGTCATAGGAAAAGCCCTTGCCGAAAATCTGGGCATAAGCTTTTACGATAAGGAACTAATTGACATTGCAAGCAAGGAAAAACAAATTCCGTTTGATACCTTCGCCAAAGTAGACGAAAAGAAAGCAAACCAGTGGCGTTTTCCTATTGACCACGAAATTCAGATTGACAAAGATATGCACTTCATCCCCATGAATGACATTCTCTTTGATATTCAGCGCCAGATTATTTCTGATATAGCGCAAAAAGAAGACTGCGTAATCGTGGGAAGATGCGCCAACCACATTCTGACAGACAAAACTTTAAGCGTTTTTATTTACGCGCCCTTTGAAAAGAGAGTAGAAAACGTTATCGCCCGTACCGGCCGTGAAGAAAAAAGCGCAAGAAAACTGGTAAAGAAAATGGACAAGGAGCGCCGTTCTTATTACGAGTATTTCACAGATCACAAGTGGCTGGATATGACACAGTATCAGTTGTGTATCGACAGCAGCCAGTTTTCGCAGGAACAAATTATAGAAATCATCAAGAGCAGCTTTTAAGAGCAGTTAAGGGAAGGTAATCTGCCTTCCCTTTTTTCATCTCCTCTTATTTTTCTTTTGAATATACTCTTTCAAAAACTCATAAATCTGCCCCTCTGTAGGAGGACATCCATCAAGATGGCAGGCGAATCCTTTCGTACAATTGCCCACTCCAAGAATCCCTGTCTTTCCCCGAAATCCCTGTCCAATACTTATCTTTTCTCCCAGATGTTCAAAAAGACCATCTTCTTTCAGCATTTCCAGGGCAGGAATGAGATACCCGTAACAGGCGCTGCAGGATTCCACTTCTTCTACTGCATCCTGAAGCTCCACAACCTTTCTGGACAGAGGAATTTCTCTTCCCGTCTCCTCTCCCACTGTACGTATCACCGCTTTTTCAGGATTTGCGCATCCTGCTCCCAATTCTTCTGAAAAACCAATATAAGGAATCTCCTCTGTCTCATAGTGCATCATGCGGCACATAACAGCATCTATCAAAACAGGATCTCTGCCTGCAAAAATCCGATTCATTTCCACAGGATTTCCCCCATCCTCAAAGTCAAGGTCTCCGCAGATATTATCTACCACAACAAAATCCTGACAAATCCCCGCGTTCAGATGAGCAATGGGACGGTGAAGCCCCATTGCATGAAATCTTCTTTTTTCTTTATTTGGGATAAGACCTTTCATATTTTTCAGGGCGCATGTTATCTTTGTCTGGCAATGGCCTTTTAAAACCGGCACATTAATTAAAAAATCCAGTTTTTCTACGCTTTCGCAAATATGCAGTTCAAGACCTGCACATAATTTTAACACACCCTTATCTTTCTGTGTGTCCCAAAAAGGAACGCCATATTTTTCAGACAGTTCTCTGTAACCGCACACCTCATATGCCTCTTCTGTTCTGTCCCCTACCCAGGAGCCTTCCAGCATTACAAGATTCTCAAACCCAGACTCCTTCAGATATTCAATAATTCCTGCCACCACTTCAGGATGTGTCGTCGCTCCATAAGAAGCTTCTGTCGGGGAGACAAGATTTGGCTTAATTCCGATTCTCTTTTCTTTTAAACCGATAAGCTCATGTAAGCGACACTCCTTTAAAAGAGTTTTTGTCATCTCTTTATATTCTTTTCCGCATATTGCGTAAATCTCATGTTTTTCCATATACTACCATTCCTTTTTTTCAAAAATCCGTATGCTGACAAACAGCGAAATAAAAAATGCTGCCAGCACAAATAAAAGCACAATTCCCGCATACGCAAAAGGATAGTCATTCAAAAAAGAAATCAGCTTCATACCATCCGGAAAAACTGCTTTTTTTATATTAATAAAAAGCCACGTCACTCCTGCAACTCCTACCATAATAAGAAGCATTGCTATTTTCGCTTTCTCTGCTCCGAATTTCAACTGTACAGGAATGATGAGGCTGCTGGTAAAAAGCAGAATTCCCAGACTCATAAGACAGAGAAACAGCCATTCTCCCGAATCTCCCTGATTTCCGTGAATCACATTGGACAGAGTACCCATAACACAGGAAAAAATCCAACAGAGAAATCCTGCTCCTGCACTAAACACATATTTTGAATATACATACTGTCTTCTTGTAACAGGAAGAGTCATAAGATATTCCATTCCATTATCCATATCATCATAGCTTATCGTACTGTTTATCACCATCGGAACAAAAACTGCCATATACGACATAATAAACTGGCCGCCTCCGCTTCCCATAAACGCAACTGCTGCCAAAACAATAATTGCCGCAATAAGCATGGCTTTGTTGCAAAATAAAATAGCCAGGTCTTTTTTTAATAATCCTTTCATACTGTCTCCCCCTTTACCATAATAGAAATCACTTCATCAAGAGAACATTTCTCCACCACAGCAGAAGGATAATTTTCCATATAATAATGCTTCTCTTTTGTCAGGCAGCTATATCCGAAATTTTCTTTTTTTCTTTTCAGGAGAAAGCTTTTGTCAAGTTCTCTGTATTCGTCTGCGCTCACCTTTAAAATTCCATATTCATCCAGAAGCACATCTGTCTCCTCATACATTACAATTTTCCCCTGATCAATCATGTACATATCGTCACACAGTCCCTCCAGGTCTGAGGAAATATGCGAGCTGATAAGAATCCCTCTCTCTTCACTCTCCTCCATATATTCCCTGAGTACAGTCAGCAGTTCATCTCGTGTCAATACGTCAAGCCCTGAAGTAGGTTCGTCTAAAATGAGGATCTTTGGATGATAACTAAGCGCCAGAAGGATTTTAAGCTTTGCCAGCATTCCTGTGGAAAATTCCTTTAAAATCTTATCTTCCGGAATGGAAAATCTTCTGCACTGTTCCAGAAAATATTCTCTGTCAAACCGGGAATACAGTTCTTTCATAATCGGAATAATCTGCTTCACCTTCAGATACCGGCTGAACGTGCTTTCCGGAAGAACCACTCCGATTTCTTCCTTTGTTTTCCCTGTAAGGTTACCTCCCTTTTCTCCCAGTATGGTAATTTCTCCCTCCTCCGGTCGAATCAGACCGAGAATCGCCTTAAAAGCCGTACTTTTACCTGCTCCGTTTGCTCCTATCAGCCCTGTAATACAGCCCTCTTTTAATTGCAGGGAACAGTCCAAAGAAAAATCCCGGTAATGCTTTTTCACATATTTCATTTCCACTAACATATATTTTCCTCCATAATCAGCTCAAACAGCTCTCTGATTTCCTCATCCGAAAGTCCGCCCTGACGGCTTCTTCGGATAACCTGCTCCAGTGCAGCCTCCGTTTCTTTTCTGCGTTCTTCCATCATAAGATTCTGATTATGCTCTGCGATAAAGCTTCCTTTACCGTGGACTGTTACAACAAAGCCTTCCTCCTCCAGGAAATCGTATGCCTTTTTCACTGTAAGAGCGCTGATTTTCAGTTCCTTTGCCATTGTCCTTACAGAAGGCAGCATTTCTCCCTCTTTTAAGCTTCCTTCCATAACCATACCCTTGATTCGCTCCGCAATCTGTTCATAAATGGGCTGCATCGATGTGTGATTGATAATAATATCCATAATAGTCGGCCTCCTATTTGATAACAGTATATAACAGTCTATAACTGTTGTCAAGTGTTATATACTGTTTATCAAAGAAAGTTTTTCTGTTTTTATAAAAAGATAAAAAAAGCCCCCGGCATTTCTACCCGAAGGTATTTCTGCCGGAGCCTTCTTTTTTATCAATCTTTCAGATTTTCCAGAACTTTTACAAGATAATTCCATACTCGTTCTACTGACGCAATTTCAAGCGTCTCCTCAGAAGTATGAATATCTTTCATATTTGGTCCAATGGATACGCAGTCAAGACCTTCAATTTTTTCATAGAAAAGTCCACATTCCAGTCCTGCATGAATGGCAACAACATTTGGCTTCTCTCCGTACATCTCTTCATATACTTTCGCCATTTTATCACGAAGCGGAGAATCCTTACGGTACTCCCATGCAGGGTATGCACCCTGAATTTCAAATTCGCCGCCCAGAAATTCTGTAAGATATTCCAGCTTATCTGCCACAGCGTCTCTTGCTGCCCCTACAGAACTTCTCACACTGGAAACTGCCAGAACTTCACTGTCATCTGTTTTTAAGATTCCAATATTGTTGGATGTCTCAACGAGTCCCTCTATTGTTCCGCTCATTTTTAATACACCGAAAGGAACATTCATAAGATAGAAAAGAACTCTCTCCCTGCTTGTAGGGTGCATGATTTCTGTCTTTTTCACACCCTCGTTTTCTACAGAAACAGTAATTCCCTCATCACTTCCTGTATATTCTTCTCTTAATTTGCCCTGAAGCCAGGAAGCATAGGAAAGAATTTCTGAAACGCTCTCTTCCACAACTGCAAGGACAGCTGTACATTCTCTCGGAATGGCATTATCTTTCTGTCCACCATTTACAGAAACAAGCTCGTACTCGCATTTTTTCTTAAGTCCGTATAAAAATCTTCCCATAAGAACATTGGCATTTGCACGGTTTTTATCAATTTCCGCACCGGAATGTCCGCCCATAAGACCGGAAATCTTTATTGTAAGGAGTGTTCCCTCTGCCTCTACTCTCTGAACAGGAATACGGCTGTATGCGGAAAGACCGCCTGCACAGCTAATCCAGATACTTCCTTCTGCCTCGGAGTCCAGATTAATAAATCTCTTTCCCTTTAAAACGCTGCAGTCGAAATCTTTTGCTCCAAGAAGTCCTATTTCTTCGTCTACTGTAATAAGAACTTCAAGAGCCGGATGCGGAATATCTCTGCTTTCCAGAAGCGCAAGCCCATAGGCAACTGCAATTCCGTTATCTCCTCCAAGAGTTGTTCCGTTTGCAGAGATGCATCCGTCTTTTACAGAAAGCTTCAAACCATCTTTTGTAAAATCATGCTCAACGTCCGGACGTTTTTCACACACCATATCCATATGGCCCTGAAGAATTACAACAGGAGCATTTTCATATCCTTCCGTTGCTTCTTTATAAATCACTACATTATTCAGCTCGTCCTGCACATATTTTAAGCCCTGCTCTTTTGCAAAACCTACAAGATAATCACTAATTTCTTTTGTATTTCCTGAGCCGTGAGGAATTTTACAAATCTCCTCAAAATAATGAAACACTCTTTTTGGCTCACATTGTTCCAGTACTGCCATAAAATGACACCTCCAATTTTATTAATCATATATCCTCATAAAACGCCATATATTTAAGAAAAAACAAGCAGGCGCATATGAAACAGCGTATCACAACAGCCGGCGTTATCTGCCTTCTTATTTTCCTCCTGAAATACCCGGAGGAATCTCTTTTTGCTGCCAGAGACGGAATGAAGCTGTGGCTGAACACTTTACTGCCCACGCTTCTTCCCTTTCTTATTTTAACCGGAATTCTTCTGCATACAAAGGGAATCGAAAAAATTTTAAGCCCTCTTTCCTTTTTCTGGAAAAAATTTCTGGGGCTGACTCCCTGCGGTGCTTACGTCTTCCTTCTGGGTATACTCTGCGGATACCCAATGGGTGCAAAACTTGCCTCTGATTTATATCAGAAAAATAAAATAAGCAAAAGAGAAGCCTCTTACCTCCTGACCTTTTCCAATAACCCAAGTCCTGTCTTTCTCACTGCTTATGTATCGCAGATCTGTCTTGGCGGAAGAACAAAGATAAAAGAAATCACAGGAATTTTACTTCTGGCAAACCTTATGTGTATGCTTTTTTTCCGTTTTATCATTTATAAAAACAAAACCTTTACTCCCATATCACCACTAAAAAAAGAGACATCCGCTGTCAGCTCGCCAGGAGCTGTCATAGACGTCTCTATTATGAACGGTTTCGAAACCATCACCCGTCTCGGCGGATATATTCTTCTTTTCTCTATCCTGGGAGCAGTAGTCGGACATTTCTGCCCGTCACAAACAGAAGGAAAGTACATATTTCTCGGCATCACAGAGCTTACAACCGGACTTCACCAGCTTGCACTCTCCGGTGTCTCCTACGGAAAGAAATATCTCTATGCCATGACTATGACTTCCTTCGGAGGCTTATGTATCCTCGCCCAGACAAAGAGCGTGTTAAAAGGACAACTTTCTGTTCTCCCTTACTTTACTGCAAAATGTATTCATGCAGCTTTTACTGCTCTTCTCGTCTTAGTTATCTCCAAGGTCATCTAACAGTTCTTCATCAGCAGAGCTGTCTTCTGCATGGTAGGAGCTGGACATAGCTGCAGCCTGAGCTGTCTGCGGCGCAAGCTCCTGTCTGTTCTGGTTTACTACGTCCAGACAGCTCTGAAGAGCATCGATAAACATCTTATATTTACCGCCTGCATCTTCCAGTGTCTGGTCAAGTACAGAACCGATATTTGCCATCATTTCATCTGTATATGTGATTGCGCTGAGACGAATGCTGTTCGCATCCTCTGTAGCGGAATCCAGAATTTCCTGCGCCTGCTTATTTGCTGCATTAATTGTCTCATTTGCCTGCGCATAAGCCTTCTGCATAATCTCATGCTGTGTTACCAGTTCCTGTGCTCTTGCCTGTGCATCTGCGATCAGTGCATCTGCCTTAGTCTGAGCATCCTCAAGGATAGCGTCCTTATTGTTAATGATCTTCTGATAACGTTTAATCTCATCCGGAGTTTTCAGGCGGAGTTCTCTCAGAAGTTCCTCAATTTCTTCTTTATTTACCACAATCTTAGTAGTTGACAGTGGCTGGAATTTACAGCTGTCCACATATTCCTCAATCTCACCGATAATCTGTTCAATTCTGCTGCTCATAGTATATACACTCCTTATTTTCTATTTCTGTTACTGTACGCTCTATGTGAACAATAACTTATTTGTTGTCTGCTGTAAGACGAATCTTCTCAATAACTGCATCCGTTATCTCGGCCGGTGCAAACTTACTCAGGTCGCCTCCAAAATGTGCAACTTCCTTCAATATTGTAGAACTCAGGTATGCATATTCCAGACTTGTAGTCAGAAATACAGTATCTACATCCGGTGCAAGTACACGATTGGTCTGAGCCATCTGGAGCTCATACTCAAAATCTGTAACTGCACGAAGTCCACGTATGATCACCTGAGCGTGATTCTCTCTGGCAAAATTCACAGACAATCCCTCAAATGGTTTTACCTCGACATTAGGAACGTCCTGAGTCGCCTTTTCTAATATATTAACACGTTCCTGCACAGAAAACAACGGACTTTTTGAAGAATTATGTAAAACGCCCACTATCACTTTGTCAAAAGAAACTGCTGCTCTCCGGATCACATCAAGATGTCCATAGGTAGCCGGATCAAAGCTGCCGGGATATACTGCTATTTTCATTTATTTTTACTCTCTCTTTCCTCTGGCACATACACATATGCATAACAACACGAATGCTGCCTGCAGGCAGCAATCTTATGATAATTTCAGGAAGCAATGCATTCATTCTGAAATTATTATAGTTAATTATGCACGTTCTAAAAATACATGCTTATTTGTTTTATACTCTTTCGAACGCAGCTGCCTGTAACCGAGAGATTCCACATAACTGAAATCCGTCTGAAGATCCGCTTCCACAATAATAAGTGTATTCTTATCTGCAACTGTGCTGTCTTTCAGATATTCCAGCACCTGTCTTTCCAGTTCATTATTATA
>ERZ1108166.1106-NODE-1106-length-10300-cov-6.369058_pt1 | contig 10300 bp, 8 predicted proteins | sample MGYA00403702_ERZ1108166 | MGnify/ENA primary metagenome ERZ1108166 (study PRJEB35170, sample SAMEA104062401) | human gut metagenome | biome: human gut; feature: human-associated habitat; material: faeces | place: Denmark | collected 2012-05-01 ...
GCAATGAAGAAGGAGTATCTATGAAGGGTACTCCTTCTTCTTTTGGGTTAAGAAATGTTGGAATAAATACATTGAATTTAGATATTGCAATATAAGTTAAAATGTTATAATTATGGTAATAAGAAAGTTTGAGTAATTATATGTACAATTTAATAAAAGGAGAGAAAATATGGCAATACCTACTTATGAGCAATTAATGCTTCCTTTATTAGAAATATTAAGAAATAAAAATATTTATACAAATAAAGAATGTATAGATATATTGGCTGAAAAGTTAAATATTACAGAGAAAGAGTTAAGAGAACTTTTGCCAAGTGGAAAAAAGAAAGTCTTTTATGATAGAGTGAATTGGGCAAAAACATATATGAAAAAAGCAGGATTAGTAGAAGCACCTAGAAGAGGAACAATTAGGATTACACAATTAGGATTAGAGTTACTACAGGAAAATCCATTAGAGATAAAGTCAAAAGATTTATTAAGATATAGTAGTTTCAATGATTTTATTAATGCTAGTAATAGAAATGAAGAAAATAGTGCAATTAATGAAGTATCATTAAATGAAAAAACACCCTCAGAAGAAATTGCAAATGCTTTTGAAAACTTAAAAACTTCATTAGCAGATGAAATATTAGAAAAAATTAACTCATGTTCATTTGATTTCTTTGAGAAATTAGTAATAGAACTATTAATAAAGATGGGGTATGGAGGTTCAAGAGAAGAAGCAGGAAGAGCAACTAAGAAAACTGGTGATGAGGGTATAGATGGAATAATTAATGAAGATAGACTTGGACTAGATAGTATATACATTCAAGCCAAGAGGTGGAAAGATACAGTAGTTGGCAGACCAGAAATTCAAAAATTTTCTGGAGCATTAGATACTCCAGGAGCAAGTAAGGGGATTTTTATAACAACTTCAACCTTTTCTAAAGAAGCTAGAGAATATGTTAAGGCTATAAATACGAAAAATATAGTTTTAATAGATGGAATACAGTTAGCACAGTATATGATTGAATTTAATGTTGGAGTATCAACAGAAATAATATATGAAGTGAAAAAAATAGATACAGATTACTTTATTGAGGAATAAATTTTTAGTTATATAAATTGGAATTCAACATAAAGAATATGAGTAATAAATTTCTAATTATAATGATGAAAGGATGGTATGTATGACAATTTACATTACTAAAGAATGGAAAGGTTATGGTAAGCAAAATTATTATTGGAATGAGTACAGACTTGAAGGAGACGAAGTTGTTAAGTACAAGTGTAACAGGCAGAAGTTCTTCGATGGTGATGAAAATAATTGGCATGAAGATGAGCAGATTGAACAATCTTGGAAAATTGATGACCCTAATATGCCAGATTGGCTGAAAAAGTATATATAATTTAAATAAAACGAAATTTTGAACTTTTTATAATAGATAAAAAACCTCACTTAACATCGATACGGAGAACCGTATCACAAGTAAACCTCTAAATGAAGATGAGTAGTGTGTTTCGTTTTGCAAATTAGGTTTATATTTATGGGTATCTCAGTATTAGACATTAAAGACAAAATTACTAATTGTAATTAAGTAATGTGCTTTATTTGAAAAGAATATAGTAAATTTTTAGTTAACGAATTGATTAAAAGTATATATACTGTGAAAAGCTAAAGCTGAATAAATATAAATTAAGAGAATTTTGGGAGGGCGAAAATGTCTAATAAAGAAAAGCTATATTTTAATGGAGATATATTGACACTTGAGGATGAACTATATACTGAAGCAGTACTAATTAAAGGAAGAAAGATATACAAGTTAGGAAAAAAAGAAGATTTACTTAGAGAAGCAAGTAAAGATGTGGAGATGATTAATCTACAAGGAAAAACATTAATGCCATCATTCATAGACGCACATAGTCATTTTTCTGGATACGCTAGTTCCTTTACACAAGTAGATTTGTCAGAAGTAGTAAACTTTAATGAAATCGTTGATGCTATACAAAGGTTTATTAAAAAGAATAACATACCTGCTGGAATGTGGATTCAAGCAAATGGCTATGATCAAAATTATCTAGAAGAAAAGTCTCATCCAACTAAGGATATTTTAGATAAAGCAGCTCCTAACAATCCACTTATTGTTAAACATAAGTCTGGACATATGGGTGTATTAAATACTATGGGAATAAAGGCTTTAGAGATAACCATGGATACACCAAATCCAGAAGGGGGCATTATAGAAAAGAAGGATGGAGAAGTTACTGGATATTTAGAAGAAAATGCATATATAAATTATATTCAATCTATACCAGTTGTATCTAATGAAGAATTTATGGATACTTTAGTTAAGGCTCAAAGTGCATATGCTAGCTATGGTATTACAACTGTCCAAGAGGGGATGGTTGTAGATGTATTAGCAGACATATTTCAGTATTTAATACAGGCTAAAATTCTAAAAATAGATTTGATTGGATATTTAGATATAAGGAATGCTGAATTATTAAAAGAAAAGTTTGCAAATTGCCTTCAAAGATATGATAATCATGTGAAAATGGGAGGATATAAAACTTTCTTGGATGGATCCCCACAAGGTCGTACTGCATGGATGAGAACTCCATACTTAGGAAGTGAAAAAGATTATTATGGATATGGAGTACAAAAAGATGAAGAGATAGAAAGTAAATTGGAGAAGGCTTTAAGGGAAGATATGCAGATATTAGTTCATTGTAATGGAGATGCTGCTTCTCAACAATTTATAGATCAATATAGAATTGCAAAAGAAAGAACTCATTCAAATAATAATATAAGGCCTATTATGATACATGCTCAATTATTAGCTGAAGATCAATTAGGTGATTTAAAAGCTCTAGGTATAATGCCATCCTTCTTTGTATCCCATGTCTATTACTGGGGTGATATTCATATAAAGAATTATGGAATGGAAAGAGCAAGCAAAATAAGTTTGGCAAAGTCGGCGCAGGATGAGGGAATACTATATACATTTCATCAAGATGCACCTGTTATAGAGCCTAATATGTTAGAAACTATATGGTGTGCTGTTAATAGGATAACTAAAAATGGGGGGTTATTAGGAGAAGAGGAAAGGGTAAGTCCTTTAGATGCATTAAAAGCTGTTACAAAAAATGCAGCATACCAATATTTTGAGGAGGATATTAAAGGTACCTTAAAAGAAGGTAAGGTAGCGGATTTAGTTATCTTAGATAAGAACATACTAAAGGTTGACCCTATGGAAATAAAAGATATACAAGTTCTTGAGACTATTAAAGAGGGCGAAACTATATTTAAAAAGCAATAGTTGTAAATTTAAAAAAGGTGGTTTATCCACCTTTTTTATTTTAGGTTACTTAAAGGTGAAGGTGATACACAAGGTTTCTAGGTAGAATATCTCTATTATATTGAAATATGTAAAATTTAATAGAAAATATACTTGGAAAATATTATTATTTTATATATATTATGTAAAACTATGGGGATAAATAATGAGGGGTGACATGAGAAATAAGAAGGTAAAGGTAATAGTATTTAGTACTATTCTTTTATTCGTTTTATCATTGGGGGGAATATTTAAGTTCGTAGAGACTAAAGAAGTTCAAGCTATAGAAAGAGAAAAACAGATTGCCCTTGAGGAAAAAAGACTAAAGGCAGAGGAAGAGGCTAAAAGGAAGTCAGAAGAAGAAAAGAAGAATGAACAGAAGCCACAAGATAGTCAGACACAGCAAGGTACGAGCTTTGAATCTATATTAGAATCTAATCTTCCTATTAAGGAGAGAATACAAAAGTATTTAGGATCTTATATAAATAGGTTTGGATTTATTTTTTATGATTTAACAAGTGGAGAAAAGATAGCAATAAATGAAAATAAGGTTTTTACAGCAGCAAGTACATATAGGGTTGGATTAAACATGGTAACATATGAGAAAATAAGAAATGGTTCATTAGATATTAATAAGGGTATTACATATGTAGCTAGCAATGATTATGAAGGTGGGACAGGCGTACTTCAAGGTCAAGTAAATACTACTTTGGCTAAACCAGTACCTGTAAGTAAGTTATTAGAGTTATCTATAACTCAATCAGATAATATTGCCACTAGGATGCTTAATAGAATATTAGGTGGAGCTAAAGGCGTAAGACAGAATATAAATTCAATGGTAGGATTAAGTTGTGATACATCAAGTAATAAGACTACACCTGAGATTCAATTTAGGCTATTAAAGAAGTTATATGAAAACAGAAATGATAAGTACTATTGGCAATTAATAAATAATATGAAGAATACAATATTTCATGATAGATTAGATAAATATCTCCCATACAATAAGGTTGCGCATAAGATAGGCAATTATGGTGGGGCTGTTAGTGACATAGGAATAGTGTTTACGGACAAGCCGTATGTAATAGTATCATATGCAGAGGGGGTAAGTGGACCAGCTGAAAAAATATCTAAAATATCAAGAATGATATATAATGAACAATTAAAAAAGTAATTAATCAAGGGGTTGTATTAGATTAAGGTTTTTACCTTAGGCTTATACAGCCTTATTTATTAAATGTGAAAAAGTATGTTTAATAAATTCTTTTGTGACAATAATTAAAAAAGGAGTTATTTTGCTAAAAATAATGTATAATAGTAGTTGTAAAAACCTTGGAAAGTGGCAATATTACTTGCCTTGACAAATAAAATAGCGAATACTATAATGTATTGAGCAAAAAAATGTACAAGTTTTTTACTTTTAAATATTGAGAAAAGATGGTGAGATAAATTATGAAACAAAAGGAAATAGAATTTATGCCACTTTTATTTGGTGGAGATATCAATGTTTATAGTGTGGCTAGAGCTTTCCATGAAGCATATGGAATAAAAAGTACAGTATGGGGTAAGTATGCAATAGGTCCTTGTTTTAATAGTGATATTATAGATTATAATGTGTGTGAGAAAAATGATGATCAAGAAAACTTCATTAAACATGTAAGAGAATTTGCGAATAAGCATAAAGATAAAACAGTTATATTAATTGGATGTGGAGATAGTTATGTAAAACTATGTGCTGAAAATTTAGGAAATTATCCAAGTAATGTAGTAGCTCCATATGTTAGTAGTGAAATGATGAATACATTAATACATAAGGAAAAGTTCTACAATATATGTGATAAGTATGGAATAGATTACCCGAATACATTTATATACCGTAAGGAAATGGGAAATGACTTTGAACTTCCATTTGGAGCACCATATATCTTAAAGCCTGCTAATAGTGTTATGTATTGGGAATATCCTTTCCCAAGTCAAAAAAAGGTTTATAAGCTTGATACAAGAGAAGAATTAGAAGAAACATTAAAGCAAATATATGATGCTGGATATACGGATTCAGTAGTATTACAAGAATTTATAAATGGCGATGACACATACATGAGAGTGTTAACAAACTATTCAGATAAGAATGGAAAAGTTAAGTTAATGGCTTTAGGACATGTTTTATTAGAAGAACATACACCTCATGGAATAGGGAACCATGCTGTTATAATAAATGAATATAATGAAGATGTTACAGTTAAAATTAAAAAATTCCTTGAAGATATCAACTTTGTAGGATTTTCAAATTTTGATATAAAATATGATGAGAAAGACGGAAAGTATAAAGTATTTGAGATAAATGTTCGTCAAGGAAGAAGTAATTATTATGTAACAGGTAGTGGAAATAATATAGTTAAATATTTAGTTGAGGATTATATAGAAAATAAGGATATTCCTTTTAAAATAGCAAAAGAAAGATGCTTATGGAGTGTAGTTCCAAAGTATGTAATGTTTAAATATATAAAACCTCAACAATATAAAGATGAAATGAGAGAACTTATAAAAGAAGGAAAAGTAACAAACTCACTAGATTACAAGGTAGACAATGGGTTTAAGAGAAAAATGAGTTTGTTTAAATCAAAGTTAGGGCATGTATATAAATATAGAAAGTATCTTGGAGGAAAATAGTAGATGTCTTCAAATACAATTTATAATAAACTAGGTGTTATAGGTGGGATGGGACCTAAAGCAACTCAATTATTTATGGGAATGGTTATTGATAAAACCAATGCAGATAAAGATCAAGACCATATACCAATGGTTATATTAAATGATACTACAATACCAGATAGAACTAGTGCTATTCTTAAAAAAGATGAAGGTACGGTATTAGATAAACTAGTGGAAGATGCAAAGATATTGGAAGCTACTGGGTGTAGCGTTATAGCAGTCCCTTGTAATACTTCACATTATTTTATAGATAAGGTCCAAAGCGAAGTAAGTATACCTATAATAAACATGATAAAAGAAACAGTTAAATATATATATAACCAAAAGAAAGATATAAAGAAGATTGCTGTCTTAGCAACTGATGGAACAATAAGTGTTAGAGTATATCAAAAGGAACTTGAATTATTAGATATAGAAAGTTATATCCCTAGCAAAGATAAGCAAGCCATGGTAATGGATATAATATACAATCAGGTTAAAAAGGGTCAAATAGGAAATTATGATATGTTTTTAGAGATAGAAAGAGAACTTAAAGAAGCAGGATGTGATGGTGCTATACTAGCATGTACAGAATTATCTTGTTTTAGAGAACAACATTGTCTATCTGATTTCTATATAGATGCAATGGATATTTTAGTCGATAAGTCTATAGAGATGTGTTCAAAAAACTAAATAATAAAGAAAGGGAGCAGTTTATGAGTAATATATGTAGTTTAGAAGAATACCTAAAGCTTTTAAGAAAACATAACTTAGTATTGGAATATAATATAAAAGGTAAGCAAGAAAATTGTATAGAATACGTTTCATGTAATTCTAAAGATATAAAAAGAAATACTTTATTTATATGTAAAGGGGCACACTTTAGAGAAGAATTTTTAAAGGACGCAATAATAGGTGGAGCAGTTTGCTATATAAGCGAAAATAAGTATGAATTAGGAAATGATTGTTCTTATATAATTGTTAATGATATAAGAAAAGCGATGGCGTATATATCAAATCATTTTTATAATAAAGCTTGGGAAAAGTTGAACTTAGTAGGAATTACAGGTACTAAAGGAAAGTCTACCACTACATATTTTATAAGATATATATTTGATGAATATCTAAGAAGCATTAATGAACCAATGAGTGGAGTTATATCTTCTATAGATACATATGATGGTATTATAGATATAGAGTCACATATTACTACACCAGAATCAATTGACTTACATAAGCATTTTGATAATGCTGTTAGAAGTGGAATGAAATATATGGAGATGGAAGTATCTAGCCAAGCATTGAAATATAATAGAGTATTAGGTATAGAATTTAATGTTGGATGTTTTTTAAATATAGGTTATGACCATGTAAGTGATATAGAGCATAAGGATTTTGATGACTACTTTAATTCAAAGCTTAGGATATTTGAACAAAGTAAGATATCTTGTATTAACTTAAATACTGAGCACTTAGAAGAAGTATTAAAAGCAAGTAAGAAGTGTTCTAATGTAATAACTTTTGGCTTAGATAAGAAAGAAGCAGATGTATATGGTTATGATGTTAGAAAGAAAGATAATAATATATTATTTAGGGCTAGAACCAAGAGATTTAATAAGGAGTTCCAATTAACTATTCCAGGGTTATTTAATGTTGAAAATGCATTAGCAGCAATAGCAATATGTGAGGCGTTAGATATTCCTGAAAAGTATATATATGAAGGCCTTAAAAAAGCTAAGGTTAAGGGAAGAATGGAAGTTTACAACAATGAGGATAATAAGGTAATCGCCATTGTAGACTATGCTCATAATAAGTTGAGTTTTGAAAGGCTATTTGAATCTGTTAAAGCAGAGTATCCAGAAAGAAAAATAATTACTGTTTTTGGATGCCCTGGTAAGAAGGCTATAGATAGACGTAAAGATTTAGGTGAGATTTCAGGAAAATATTCAGATACGGTAATAATTACAGAGGAAGATCCAGGAGAAGAATCAGTTGTAGATATATGTAATGAAATATCTACATATATTAAAGCTCAAGGATGCAATTATTCTATAGTTACGGACAGAGGAAAAGCTATAGAAAAAGCCATTATGGATGTAGATGAAGATAGTGTAATTTTAATAACAGGAAAAGGAGATGAAACAAGACAAAAAAGAGGTCTTGAATATATAGATTGTCCTTCAGATGTTGATTATACTAAAGAATTTTTATATAAATATGATAATAGGTTGTTTAGGAAAGACAGAATAAAAAAATTTTAATAAGAATAAATAATAGTAATAAATCTTATATAATTAAATAAATATATAGTAATAGATTAGTTATTAAAAAACCGCACTTCTTAAATTTTTTATAGAGGTGCGGTTTTTTAATACTTTTCTGTTATTTATTAATTAGTTTTTATAAAAGTTATGCTTAATTAAAGATTGGAGTTATAAAAAAAACTTTAATTAATAGATAATAATATAGCATGATGAAAAAGAGGTAATTATGGATTCAGATAATTATAATGAATTTGAAGAGTTTTTTTATAATATGTTTAATTTTACTGGGGTTTTTGATGAACAGGGATGTTCAGATATTCCAGGAGGATTTCAAGATTTAAATCCACAACTTTTTTCTGTAATAGGACAAGTAGTTGGTATGGCGATATCAGGTAACCTTCCATTTAATATTCAAAATGCTGTAGGTAACTGGCTAATGCTAGTTGGGCAGGTTATAATAACATTTAATGCACAACAACAATATTTCCAAAGTGGGCCAGGACGTTATTATGATCTTAAATATAAAAATGTAACTAATCCGTTTTGTCCACAAAGTAATAAATCCAGTGCATATTCACAAACAGGGGAATCAACATCAAAAAGTACTAAAACAGCAAAGACTTCTTCTGATATGGAGCACCTTAGAAAAGAAGTAGATAGGTTATCATTAGAACTAGAGAGGTTGAGAAAGGAAGTTCATGGAGAATAAAATAAAAGTATTTACTAAAAATGTATAAGTGATTTATAATTAATTAATCAATTTATAACAATAAATATTAATTTTATATTAAAGGAATAGGGATGATATATGAAAGAAGTTCTATTAAAGGATATTATAACTATTATACATAGAACAATAAATGAAATAGATAATAGGCTACTAGAACATGGTGAACAGGTAGCGTATATAATGATGAATTTATTAAAAGAAAAAGGAACAAATGATGAAAGTGAGATAATAGATTTGTGTATAATATCCATGTTTCATGATATTGGTATACATAAAGTAAGTGAAGTAAGAAGGTTATTAAATGTAGATTGTTATAGGACCTGCAACAGTACACTTTATAATGGCAAGGAAGTGACGAAATTGCTAAGTATTGATTCTCTTAATCCTTTTGAACATGCAATATATGGAGCATTGTTTATTAAATACTTTTCACCATTAAGTAAGTTATACAAGGTTGTTTTAGGACATCACTTTACATATAAATATATAAAATTTAAAAATATAGATATACCTATAGAGGCTCTAATGCTAGGTTTATCGGATTATTTTAGTGTACTAGTTTTAAATAATAAAGAATTAAGTAATTATGAAATTAAAAAGATGTCTAAGATATATACTTTAGAAAATGTACAATTACTTTTAGATGCAATTAATAAGAATGATATTAATACAAAACTTAGAGATAAATCATATAAATCTGAGTTATATGATTTCTTAAAAAATAAGAGGCTAAAAAGAGAAGAAGTACTTTATTATGCTAGAATGTTAGCTTATGCTATAGATTTTAGAAGTGAAGTTACAGTTAAACATAGCATAATAGTAGAGGCTATAAGTTATGAAATTGGGAAATTACTAGGACTAGATGAAAAATTATTATATAAATTAAAGATATCTGGTATATTGCATGACATAGGAAAGATATCTATACCTGTACATATATTGGAGAAGGATAGCAAGTTGACTGATGAAGAGTTTGAAGCAATGAAAGAACATGCTATTATAGGATATGATATTTTAAGTGGATTAAATATAGACGATATTAGAGATATTGCTACTTTACATCATGAGAAGATTGATGGAAGTGGGTATCCATTTGGTCTTAAGGGTGATGAGCTATCTATAGAAATAAGAATTTTGGCTATAGCAGATATATTAAGTGCATTAGTTGGAAGAAGAAGTTATAAAGAATCTTTCAGTAAGGATAGAGTGATTAATATACTGAAAGAAATGAGTAATAATAATAAAATAGATAAGGATATTACAAATCTAGTTATATTAAATTATAGATCGGAAGAGCA
>ERZ1108166.1112-NODE-1112-length-10196-cov-9.095849_pt1 | contig 10196 bp, 9 predicted proteins | sample MGYA00403702_ERZ1108166 | MGnify/ENA primary metagenome ERZ1108166 (study PRJEB35170, sample SAMEA104062401) | human gut metagenome | biome: human gut; feature: human-associated habitat; material: faeces | place: Denmark | collected 2012-05-01 ...
CATGATACAGTGCATGAAATGGCACGTGATGAAGCACGTCATGGAAAAGCGTTTGAAGGATTGTTAAACAGATATTTTGGTAAATAATAATTGGATATTAGATTAAACTAGGGTGACAAACCCTAGTTTTTTACATCTAGACAGAAGTAGATTTAAAAATAAATATTTTAATTTTTTAGCACTTTAACCTTGACAGTGCTAAAAAGAGATGTATAATATAATTAGCACTTAGGGATATAGAGTGCTAAAGGAGTGATAGACATGAATATTGAAAAATGGACTGCCAAGATGCAAGAAGCAATTCAAAAAGCAATAACAATGGCTAGTGAAATGGGTCATCAAGTAGTTGATGTAGAGCATTTTCTATTAGCTTTGCTGGAAGACAATGCAGGTATATTATATCGAGTCTTAAGTAAGGCAAATGTCAATATTGCCGATCTACAAAATAAATTGAACGTAAGGTTGCAAGGTAAGCCGATTGTAAGTAATGTGGATATAAATAGTATTCGAATCTCATATGATTTGAATCAACTGCTTAGTTTAGCGGATAAGCAAATGCATAATTTTAAAGATGAATATCTAAGTGTAGAACATTTAATTATGGCACTATTTGAATTAAATAGTAGCTGGTTAAAAGAAATATTAAATGGTTATAATTTAAATAAGAAAAATGTAAAGAAAATTATTGATGAAATGCGAGGTGGAAATATGGTCGATAATCAAAATCCTGAAAACCAATACGAAGTATTGGAAAAATATGGACGTGATTTAACAAAAGATGTTGCCGATGGAAAACTTGATCCAGTTATTGGGCGAGATGAAGAAATTCGTCGTGTGATTCAGATCTTATCACGAAAAACAAAAAATAACCCAATTTTAATTGGTGAACCTGGTGTGGGTAAAACAGCAATAGTTGAAGGATTAGCTTGGCGTATCTTTAAAAATGACGTGCCAGTTTCTCTGCAAAATAAAACACTATATGAATTAGATCTAGGAGCACTAGTTGCAGGAGCTAAATATCGTGGTGAATTTGAAGAAAGATTGAAAGCCGTTTTAAATGAAATTAAGAAGGCTGAAGGAGATATTATCTTATTTATCGATGAAATCCACCAATTAGTTGGTGCTGGTAAAACTGATGGGGCAATGGATGCTGCAAACTTATTAAAGCCAATGTTGGCTCGTGGTGAGTTGCATTGTATTGGAGCAACAACATTAGATGAATATCGGATGTATATTGAAAAAGATGCTGCCCTTGAAAGACGTTTCCAAAAAGTTCAAGTTGATGAACCAGATCAAGATGATACAATTGCCATTCTTCGTGGTTTGAAAGATTCATTTGAATCACATCATGGAGTACAAATTACTGATAGTGCAATTATTGGTGCTGTTAATATGTCACAACGATATATAACTGACCGTTTCTTACCTGATAAAGCAATTGATCTAATCGATGAAGCTTGTGCTTCTATTCGTATGGAAATAGATTCATTACCAGAAGAGTTAGATGTTATAACACGTGAGAAAAATCGATTAGAAATGGAACGAATTTCAATTGAAAAAGAAGACAAAAATGAAGATAATGAAAAACGTTTAAATGAGATTAAAAGTCGGATTGCTTCTTTAGACGAACAAGTAAAAGGTTTAACTGACAAATGGCAAGAAGAAAAGAAATCATTGGATCATATTAAAGAATTAAAAGACCAAAAAGTAAGATTAGAAGCTTTAACGGATAAATATCAGACAGAGGGTAATTTGGAAGAAGCATCAAGAATCAAATATCAAACATTACCACAAATCGAAAAAGAAATTAAAGAATTTGAAGCTTCTAAAAAAGAAGATGACTTATTACAAGAAAAGGTCACTGTAGATACAGTTAGCGAAGTAATTGCTCGCTGGACAGGAATTCCAATGAATAAATTAATGGAATCTGAACGTGAAAAATTATTAAAGTTAGATACTGCGTTAAAGGTACGGGTAATCGGTCAAGATGAAGCAATTGAAAAAGTTAGTGATGCAATTTTAAGATCAAGAGCAGGAATCAATGATGAAAATCGTCCAATTGGAAGTTTCCTATTCTTAGGTCCAACTGGAGTTGGTAAAACAGAAGTAGCTAAGTCATTAGCTGAGCAATTATTTGATACAGAGCGAAATATAGTTAGAATTGATATGTCAGAATACATGGAAAAATTCAGTGTTTCTCGTTTAGTTGGAGCGCCACCAGGATATGTTGGATATGAAGAAGGTGGACAATTAACAGAAGCTGTGCGTCGTCATCCTTATAGTATTGTTTTATTGGATGAAATTGAAAAAGCACATCCCGAAGTATTTAATATCTTGTTGCAAGTGTTAGATGATGGTCGAATTACTGACTCTAAAGGAAATCTAGTCAGCTTTAAAAATACGATTATCATTATGACTTCAAATATCGGTTCAAATTACTTATTAGAAGGTAATAATAGTGATACAAGAGCAGCGGTTGATAATGAATTGAAAGCACATTTCAAACCAGAGTTCTTAAATCGTATTGATGAGATTGTTTATTTTAACTCATTAGATCAAGCGGTTGTTAATAAAATTATTGATAAATTTATTAAACAACTATCTGATCGTTTAAGTGATAAAAAGATCACTATTACAGTAAGTGATAGAGCTAAAGCTGTAATTAGTGAACAAGGTTATGATGTAACATTTGGTGCACGACCACTAAAACGTTTTATTCAGTCACGAATCGAAACATTGGTTGCTCGTGAAATGATTAAAGGTGATATTAAAAATGGAAGTCATGTATTAGTTGACTTTGATGATGATTTTAAATTAGCGATTCAATAAGTTAAAGGTGTTCTTTGAACACCTTTAACTATTTTTTTGTATGCATTTTTGTGATATAGTTAACAATAAAGAGGGATGGTGGATTATGGAAAGATTTCAAAGAGTTGTAATGAAATTTATTTCGCCCCAGGGAAACTTGTTTCGTTATTCGTTAAGTTTTTGTGTTTTGTTAGCTTTATTGCCGGCACTGATTATTTTTTTAAAGGTTTTTCAAACGGATATTTTAAGTGCGCCTAATTTAATTAATTTACTATATGATTATGTTCCTGAAACAATTTTAGCACCTTTTGTTGAGTATGTAATGTCACAAGAATATACAACATTTGTATCATTGATTATTTCAATGGGATTTTCTATTTATTTAGCGAGTAATGCTTTTTATTCTTTTATGTTGATTTCAATGACTGATGAAGGTTTTGATACTTATGCGATTTTAGTGCGAATTAAAGCTATCGTAGTTTTTGTTTTGTTAGTAATTGGTTTAGTAGGATTAACATTATTTAATTATTTAGTACCAATTAACAGCACAATTGTTATGTTGGCTGGTTTATTTATTGTATTTTACTGTTTTTATCGATATTTATCATTTGAAAAAAAACCATTATCATATGGCTTGATTGGAGCTGCTTTTACTAGTGCATGCATTGTTTTAATTGGAGTATTCTTTTTCTATATTGTCAATCATTATACACGATATAATGCTTTGTATGGGCCGCTTGCCAGCTTAGTAATCATGCTGATTTCAATTTATTTAATTTCTAGTGTAATATATTTTGGTTATTGTTTAAATCATGAGTATGGTAAGTCTTTTTCTAAAAGAACTTACAAACATCAAAAGTTTTATGATTATGGAAATAATTTTTTGGATAAAATCGTAGAAAAATTTGGAAAATTAATTTGAAATTTTACTGAAATTGGATTATATTTTTATTAATGGTTTCACTAAAAATATTGATAATATTCATTTCCGTGTTATATTTATACCATAGAAGGATTGTTGCTTTGAGGAGGTAAGACCAGATATATTTTTGTGTTTTTAGGCAAAATTATATTTGGTTTTTTTATTGGGAGGGAGTGATAAGAGAGCTATGATATCATTAGATGGCAAAGGGTAATTTCACACTCAGACAGTTAAATTATTATCTAAAGTAACGAATGAAACAGATAGGTCATCATTTATGACGGAAAAGAATGCAATGATAAAAATTTCTGCTAAAGAAACAGAAATAACTGGTAAAAATGCCAAACCACAAATAATTCCAGAGTTACGTGAATAGGTAGCGAGTGACTATCGAGTTTTAACAAGTTGTGAAATTGTAATAGGGGACAATAATAATTTAAAAAAGGTGATATTTGTAGTGAACTGAATAAGTTGTGCTCCAACTTATTCAGTTCACTACATTTTGCTTATGGAAATCAACTTTTTAATTTACTAAATTAATACTGATAAAAATAGAAGAAAAAAGTAAAAAAAGTGATGTCGTTTATTGCTTTTCTCTGTCGATAATTCGTGTTAGAATGTTAGCGGAGGTCTATTATGCAACGATATTTTATAAATGAAGATTTAACAAGTAAACAACAACTAATTTTACCGGATGATGATTTGCATCATGTTAAAAAGGTAATGCGAAATATAAATGGTGATGAAATTATCTGTATAGATAATGCTGGACAAGTATATTATGGCGTAATTGAAGATATTGAGATAGGTTTAGTTAAAATTGATAAGCAGCTTGAAGAAAATAATGAATTAGATGTCGAGATAACTTTAGTTTATGCTCTACCCAAAGGGGATAAATTTGAATTAGTATTACAAAAAGCTACAGAACTTGGTGTCAAGCGTATTGTTCCAATTCAAACAAAGCGTTGTGTAGTAAAGATGGATGAGCAAAAGTTTGCTAAAAAAATCACTCGTTATCGAAAAATATTAAAAGAGGCTGCAGAACAGTCATGGCGTAATTTTATTCCAGAAATTACTAATGTAATCAAACTAGAACAGCTTGATCAATATTTAGGTGATCATAATCTAGTAGCTTTTGAAGAACTTGCTAAACAAGGTGAACATATGGTGCTAAAACAAACATTAGACCAATTATCTTCAGGTGATAAAATTACTATTGTAGTTGGAAGTGAAGGCGGCTTTGAACTTGATGAAATTGAGATGATGAATAAATTAGGAATTAAAGCTTGTTCACTAGGAAAAAGAATTTTGAGAAGTGAAACAGCTCCATTATATTTTTTAAGTGTAATTGGTTATGCTAGGGAGATTGGATAATGAGTATATTGGATTTATTAAATAAATATCGTTATGAAATAAAATTAAATAAGACAGGATTATATAATTTTGTGACTGGTGGTAATAAAGAGCTGGCAGGAGAAGGCTTTAATTATAAACTAAAGACACCGGAAGATTTATTTGCATATGAAGTTATTTTAAATGGAATTAGGACAAAAATAGCGATTGATGAGTGTTATAATAAATTTATGGCAGCTAATTATGATATTTTTGAATATGTGAATTATGAAGAAAAAAGAAAAATGTTTAATCATGATGAAGAAAAGATAATTAATAATTTCCCAAGTTTTCAAGATCATCAAAGTGGAGAAATAATTTATATTCCTTATTTAGAACCGTTTATAAACAGATATTATGCTAATGATTATCAATTAGTAACACTAAAACAACATCAAGTTTATTTAAATAGTTATGCTAAAACAATAGATAAAGTTATTGAATTATATGGAATACAACCATACAATTCACAATTTTCATCGTTGCAGCTGGTTGGTCAAGATGATGAAAGTTATTATTTTTATCATGATGATTTTAAAACGGTATATCAATTTAATGGACAAAATTATCGTATTGCAAATGAAATTAATTTAATTGATCGATATACAAAAGAATACCCTAATCTTAATTTGATTAAGGAAGCAATGGTTAAATTAGCTAATAGTCAGGATGATGAAGAAATATTAGAGTTTTTATATGAGAATAAATTTGTTGGTGATAAGACCTACAAAAAATTAATAAAGAAATTAAAAAAGGTGAGTAAATGAAGACAGTAGCATTTCATACATTAGGATGTAAAGTAAATACATATGAATCCAACGCAATGTTGAAGATTTTTAATGAAGCAGGATATCAAGAAGTTGACTTTAAACAAGTTGCTGATGTTTATGTTATCAATACTTGTACAGTTACAAATACGGGTGATAGTAAATCACGTCAAATGATTCGCAAGGCAATTCGCAAGAACCCTAAAGCGACTATTTGTGTAGTTGGGTGTTATAGTCAGACAGCCCCGGAGGAAATTGAAAAAATCGAAGGTGTTGGTGTTGTTCTTGGAACTCAATACCGTAGTGATATAGTCAAATATGTTGATGAGCATTTGGAAACTGGAGAAATGGTCATTAAAGTTGATAATGTAATGAATCTAAGGAAGTTTGAAGATCTAAATATTGATCGATTTAAAAATACACGGGCATTTTTAAAAATTCAAGATGGATGTAATAATTTTTGTACTTATTGTATTATTCCTTATGCTAGAGGAAGAGTGCGTTCAAGAAAAAAAGAAAGTGTGTTAAACCAAGCCCAAAGGCTAGTTGACAATGGATATGTTGAAATTGTCTTAACTGGAATTCATACAGCTGGTTATGGTGAGGATCTAGATGACTATAGTTTTTATGAACTGCTAGTAGATTTAGTGAAGATCAAAGGCTTAAAGCGATTAAGAATCTCATCGATTGAAACAAGTCAAATTAGTGATGAAATTATTGATTTAATCGGCTCAAATGAGATTATCGTAGATCATTTACATGTTCCTTTACAAGCTGGAAGTGATGCTACTTTGAAGCGGATGAATCGTAAATATACAACAGCTGAATATTTAGAAAAAATTAATAAGATTCGCAGTTATTTACCAAATATTGCTTTTACGACAGATGTAATAGTTGGTTTTCCTGGAGAAACGGACGAGGAGTTTGAAGAAACATATAACTTTATTAAACAAGTTAATTATAGTGAATTACATGTTTTTCCATATTCACCACGAAAAAATACGCCAGCAGCTAAAATGAAAGGTCAGGTAAATGATCAAATTAAGCATGAACGAGCTAATCGTTTATTGCAGTTATCGAAAGAGCTAAATCATGAGTTTGCTTTAAAACAGATCGGAAAAACTTTAAAAGTTTTATTTGAAAAAAGAGATGGAGAATATTTAATTGGTCATGCTGGTGATTATTTAAAAGTTAAAGTTAAAACAGCTGATAATTTAATTGGTGAGATCGTAACGATCAAAATTGATAAATATGATGAAATTTTGGAAGGAAGGGTTGTTTAATGAAACGCTTAAATGAATTGTTTGATACTGACAACGATATGAAAATCTATTCAATTCATAGTGATTCAAGATATGTAAAACCTTATTCGATTTTCTTTTGCATTGAAGGTTTAAGTGTTGATGGACATCGTTATGTTGAAGATGCTGTTTTTCAGGGTGCAAAAGTAATCGTTCATTCCAAAGATCTTAATTATTACCATGATAAGATTATTTATTTTCGGGTTGAGAATACTTTAGTAGAACTTAATCGTGTTTCAAATCTTTTTTATGATTGTCCAAGTAATAAAATGAAAATTATCGGAGTTACTGGCAGCAGTGGTAAGACGGTAGTTGCTTCAATGATTAAAGATGCTATGGCAAAATATTGTAGTAGTGGATATATAGGAACGATTTCATTAGAATATAATGGCCGTAAAGAGGAATGTCCTTATACCACTCCAGAAGCTCTGTATTTGCAACGAAAATTGTTTGAAATGAATAGAGCTGGGGTCAAAGTTGTTGCAATGGAGGCATCAAGTCATGGTTTGGCTTTAGGACGTGTTGACGGGATTAATTTTAATATTGCTGTAATGACTAATATTGGGGCTGAACATTTAGATTTCCATGGAACAAAGGAACAATATGTTTTAGCTAAACAAAAATTATTTGAAATGATTAAACCGACGGGATGGGCGATTTTAAATAGTGATGATTTAAATTTTATGACTTTAAAAAATAATACCCAAGGACGCATTTTGACTTACGGAATTGAAATTGAAAGTGATATTATGGCTAAAAATATTCAATTACATTTAGATCATAGTGAGTTTGATATTTCATTTAAAGGAAATACTTTTCATGTTAATTCCCCAGTAATCGCAATGTTCAATATTTATAATGTCTTGGCTTTAACCGGTGTGTTGATTGCTATGGGATGTGATGATAAGATGGTCATTGATGCAGTTGAAAATGTAAAACCGATCGAAGGGCGAATGGAACTGATTCAAACAGAACAACAGTTTGCAGTTATTATTGATTATTGTCAACACATTAGTAATTATGAAGCTATTTTTGAATATGTTGATGGAGTTCGACAAGGGCATGGGCGAATTATTGCGGTTTTAGGGGCTCCTGGGAAGCGTAATTACAAATTACGTAAGGAACTTGGGCAATTAGCGAATCGATACTTAGATCATGTTATTTTGACACAATTGGATGATCGTGGTGAAGATGTTTATGAAATTTGTAAAACGATTCAAAAAGAAATTGTCGATATTAATAGTGTAATTATCGAGTCACGTCAAATTGCAATTGAACAGGCAATCGAGATAGCTTGTAAAGATGACATCATTTTGATTCTTGGTAAGGGACATGAAAAGTTCATTTCACTCGATGTAGGACAAGTAGATTATCCTGGTGATAGCCAAATTGTTAAAGAGGCACTTGAAAGAATATATTATAAAGGAGAAGATGAAGATGAATTATAATAAAATGATTGACCACACTGTATTAAAAGCTGATGCAACTAAAGCAATGGTTGCTAAAATTATTGATGAAGCAAAAGAGTATAACTTTGCTTCAGTATGTGTTAATCCAACCTGGGTAGCTTATTGCGCTCAAGCTCTAGCTGATAGTGATGTTAAAGTATGTACTGTGATTGGATTTCCTTTAGGAGCTAATACAAGTGCCGTTAAAGCGTTTGAAACAAAGGATGCTATTGCTAATGGTGCTGATGAAATTGATATGGTTATTAACATTGGAGCACTAAAAGATGGGAATACCGATCTAGTCTTTAATGACATTAAGGCAGTTGTTGATGCTGCTGCGGGTAAATGTGTAAAAGTGATTATTGAAACCTGTCTTCTTACCGATGAAGAAATTGTTACAGTATGTAAATTAGCTAAGGAAGCTCAAGCAACATTTGTTAAAACATCGACTGGTTTTTCAACAGGAGGGGCTACACCTGAAGCTGTTTCTTTGATGAAACAAACTGTTGGAGATGATTTAGAAGTAAAGGCATCTGGTGGAGTGCGGACAATTGAAGACATGGAAAAAGTTGTAGCTGCAGGAGCTACAAGAATTGGAACTAGTGCGGGATGTAAATTGGTTAAAAATAATAATTCATAACACGAATAAGTGAGTTGGTTATTTTAAATAAATAAAAAATATCTTCATTTATTACTGTTTAGTTAGAAAACTGACTAAGCACAACGAAATGAAGATATTTTTATTTAGATATTTATTTTATTCATCGATGCGATTATTAGCAACAACAAAATGTAATGCGATAAAAGCTAATTCATCATCATCGAATGATAGATTTAAATCATGTCTAACAACATCATTTAAAATCTTACTATAATTAAATTCCTCTTGATGACGTTCGATTATTTTTTCTTTTAAAGGATTTTCAACAAGTTGACCATTTGCAAGACGTTCTAAAGCTGGTTCTAAATGTAAACCGATAGCAACGAATAATTTATCATCATTTCTAAAGTCTTTATGATAGTCTTGATAAATTGTATACATTGTTTCTCTTAAAATCTTAAAAACTTGATCGTCAAGTAAATCAAAACCAGAATTTATTTCTAAATCTAATTTTTGATTTTTTGATAGATACATGGAAACCAATGAAATCTCAGCTTCAGGAAAATCAATTTCAAATTCACGTGCTAAACGGTCGCATAACATTTTTGCATATGGATAACTATGATCTTGTTTATATGAAGCGATTTGACTGTTACTCATGGGAATATAATTATTTGATTTGATCCGGATAATTGCAATGGTTAAATGTACTGAGAGATTATTGATTGAATTTTCTGAAAGAAATAAATCATAGTCATCAGCAGTATTTTTAATGATATTAGTAATTAGTACTTTTGTTTGATCAAAATCAGTATTGGTGTTGAATGTTAAATCCATTTTGTACCCTCCTAACAACTAGATATTACTATATAATAAATTGAAAAAAAAATCTACTATTTAATAGATTTAATTTTTAATGTAAAAATATTTTTATTTTATTAAATAGATAATAAAATC
>ERZ1108166.1123-NODE-1123-length-10131-cov-4.597956_pt1 | contig 10131 bp, 12 predicted proteins | sample MGYA00403702_ERZ1108166 | MGnify/ENA primary metagenome ERZ1108166 (study PRJEB35170, sample SAMEA104062401) | human gut metagenome | biome: human gut; feature: human-associated habitat; material: faeces | place: Denmark | collected 2012-05-01 ...
GGTCATAACCTTCAGAAAAGGCGCTCTGTAAAAACCGGCAATACATGTATAAAGTGTCTGTGCCAAAATTGCATTGATTGCCATGTTCTTTAAGAAAGTAGATTTACCGGAAGCATTCGAGCCTGTTACAAGAGTTCCTCCCTTTGCCGCAATACTGTTCGCTACCGGTTCCTGAATCAGAGGATGATAAAGATCTTCTACGTTGAGTTCTATCTCCTGTCCTGTATAAGGTACAAATTCCGGCTTACATTTAAGGGGAAGAAGTTCCCGAAAAGAGGCAATAGAAATAGCGGCATCAAGCTCTCCCATATTGTCAATTAGGCTCATAATCACATCTGCCTTATCCTTTGTCTCCCTGAGAACAGAATTATACGCAAGAAAATCAATATGGGTAATCATTCTTACATAATCAAGAAAAGCATCCAGAAAATTATCAAATCCTTTTCCTGAACCTGTTACAAAAATCGCTTTTTTTCGAAGGCTGGAAAAAATTTTTCTTGCCTCCCGGATTGCCTTCATCTGCGGCTCTACTTCTTTCCAGGAAATATCTTTCATCTCGTCTGCCGTTTTCAGCATTCCCAGAAGATTCGAAAAGCAATCCATATAAATTTCCGTTATTTTATGAGATTTTCCAGCATAATAGGCAGAAACATTTCCTATACACAGCACAAGAAAAGCGAGCATCCCCTGAAGAGGCGCAAGAGGAATCACAACAAATAAAGTAAGAAGGATAACAATAAGCATTGCTACATGAACTCCTGTTTTAATTGTTGGCGCTTCCTTGAGAGCCAGAACAGTATCGGAAAGAGAGCCAAGTCTTGTTTTCCCCACGCGGAAAAGACACAGCTGCATCTCCACACGCTCTTTTTCGTGAGAAGCAAAAAATTCTATCAAATCATCTCTTCGCCTTAATTCTTCTTCTGAAAAAACAGGGCGGCGCATCATATCGTAAAGAACATCTTCTCCAGGTGAAGAAACAGTCTGATTTACCAGCATATAAACCCTGTCCATATCAAGGTCATTCCAGGTAATATCATCAATCGTAAAACCTTCTTTTTCTCTTCTTCTGAAATAGTGAGAAATTCTTTCTATATCCCCTGTCTCATATTCCTGTTCCGGCACATTTCCATAAATGCGCCGCACCTTTCTCTCAATGTTTCGTTTCTGTTTTCTGTTCTCTCGAAAAATTAAAAGTGCAAACAGCAGGACAAAGCCTGCTGCGCACAAAACCGCTATTAAATTTGAATTCAATTTTTTTCCTTTCCGGCACTTACACCCAATCCACAAAAAACATATGATCTTTATAAAGGAACTTGTCCACCCTCTTAAAATCTAATGGCTGCTTCCAGAAGCTTTCTTCCATCATAAAGTACTTGAAATTAAAGTCCTTTCTGTCAAATCCCTCTAAAGTTCTCGGTTTTTTATATTTCACATAATTATCGAAGATTTCAAGTGCCTCATCTGCAGCCTGATATGCCAGCGTTCTGTTGTAAAAGCTTCCATTCAGACGTTTTAAAAGTGCTCCGTCCCTTACAGGGGAATACTGCGGATATTTATAAAGCTTTGGATCTCCCTGTTCGTAAAGAACCATTCTGAAATCAGACGGAAATTCCCTTGTGGAATCTATCGTTCTGTTCAAAATACAGAGTGCAACTGCTTCCATACCAATCAGCCCCTGATCTCCCGCTTCTGCCTCGCAGATAGCAGCCAGAAGATCCCTGTCCGTCTTTTCTCCGTTTGCCACGCCTGGGTGAGTCGCAAACTCTTTTGCAAGATAATAATATCTTCCGTTTTTCGAATCATATGCTTTTACATAGCCGCCGTACTCATCATATACCGTATACTGGTATTTGCCTCCGCCTCCGGAACCATTTACTTCCGTTACAATTCCGTTTTCATCCGCAATATACTTTTTACCTCCCATATTGAAGGTCTTATTTACATACATGACGCCTTTTTTGTCGAAATAATATCTGTTTCCGTCAATGGTGGACCAACCAATATGAGCATGTCCGTCTTTTGGATTAAAATAATACCTCTTATCTCCAAGCTGGGTAAAGCCCTTCTTACAGCGGTATCCTGCTTTTGCAGGGTCTGAATGTCCCATAAAGTAATAATAATACTTATCTACCTTGCGGACTCCCCTGTACATAATCCCGTTATCTCTGTCAAAAAAACGATGATTGCCGTTGTCATATGCCCAGCCTCTTGTCATCATTCCGTTTCCGGGATTAAAATAACGGACATTTCCTCTTCCGTCTTCCCAGAATCCGGTTGCCATATATCCTCTCGAACCATACTGTCTGGAAAAATACCGGATATTTTTTCCCCATTTGTCTTTCTGCCAGCCGATTACCTGCTCACCTGTTTCAAAATCAAAAAGGTATTTTTTTCCGTTTATGTTCTTCCAGCCTTTCAATTTAGAACCGTCTTTCTTTATGTAATATCCTTTTCCGTTGATTGTTTTAAATCCTTCTGTTGCTGCCTTTACTTCCCGGGGCTGAGATGCCACAGCCAACACAGAAAACATAAACAGTACAGCCAGAAAGACACTTCGAAACCATACCTTCCAGATTGTCTTTTTTGAATTACAGCTTTCTTTTGAATTATTCACGCTTCCTTCTCCCTTTCCAATCTCATTTATTACAAAAATGTTACAATCATTATACTAAACTCTTATATCTCTGTCAATGAAATTTCTTTTTCCTTTTTCGTCACACATTTTCCCTTTCCTCATAAGATAAAGTGTACACCAATTCTGGAGGCTTTAAATATGAGTGATTTAGCTGCTACAAACTGTGGATGTGCAGAAGAAAGAACAAACTGTGGCTGCGGCTGTGAAACAAACTGCGGCTGTGGATGCGGAAATAACGGCGGAGGCAGCAACTTCCCCGGATTCGGAAACAACTCCTGCAGTTGTATTCTCTGGATTATCATTCTTTCCTGTCTGTGCGGCAACGGCGGTTGGGGAAATAACTGGAACTGCGGCTGCGGAAACAGCGGCGGCTGTGATTCCTGCTGGATTCTTATTATTCTCCTTCTTCTGTGCGGAAACAATGGCTGCGGCTGCTGATTTCCATTTCTGACCAGTGGGGCAGAGGCTTAACTCCTCTGCCTCCTCTTTTTTTGTTCCTGAAATATACGACGCTTTTTCTGTCTTTCCAGACATTCTGTGTCCAGCTCATAAAAGGCGTTCCCCTCTATGACGAGTTTTCCTTCTTTTCTGGTTTTTTCTTTTTCTAATTTCTTTTCCATAAGATTCTCCATTGTCTTCTTTATATATTATATGAAATTGCAGATACCAGAGTCAAAATCTAATTATATCCCCGGTTATATTCCCTCTTTTTCCAACATACAATGAAGGAAAAAGGAATTTTTATGGAACAGAATTTTCTCTCTCAGACAGCACTTGACCAGATAACAGGAAGTGATACCACACAGCTTTTAAAAGCAGCTGTTCCTTACCTGCCGCCGAAAGCGCAGCAGTTTTTTTCTGTTTATGCCAAAGCCCGGGAACTTTCCAATACCATCAATGCCTTTTCCGGGCAAAAACAGGACAGCCAGATTCACGCCGCTTCTCTTAATGCGACAGATCCTCTTGATGCCTTAAATGACATTCGCCGTTTTTGTTACGGAAAAAGCCGGCAGCAGCTCGACCAGATTTTAAATACTATGGCAATTTTCCAAATGGCACAGCTTATGAAATAAAGGAGGCTTTTATATTATGAATGAAGACCTGAAAAACAATCCAAACCTTTCCGGCATTGACCCGGAAAAACTTTCCATGCTCCAGGGGCTTGCACAGAAAGGCGCTGGCATGAGTCCTTCTGACCTTTTGCCTTTTCTCATGCAGTCCGCCAGTCAGGGAAAAAGCAATGGGCTTCATTTTAACCAGCAGGAAATTTCCGCTATTCTTAACGTTATGAAAATGGGAAAATCTCCTGAGGAGACAGCAAAAATTGACAGGATTGTAAGTATGATGAAGATGATTAAATAAAAGTATATAAAAAAGAAGCCCCATGAATTTCATGGGGCTGTACGTCAATCTTTTCTGTATATTCCTTCCATAATGCACTCTCTTAACATTACAAGAGCGTGTGCTGCTGCCTGTTCTCTTATCTTTCCTCTGTTTCCTGTAAAATGAAATTCTCTTGTCTCCACTTTTCCATTATAACAGCATCCCATAAACACAGTACCCACAGGCAGTTCCTTTGTTCCTCCGTCCGGTCCTGCAAGCCCTGTAACAGAAAGACAAATATCTGCTCCGGAGACTACGCAGCCGCCTTTTGCCATTTCCTTTGCACATTTTGCAGAAACAGCGCCCTCCGTTTTCAAAGTGGATTTTTTCACTCCCACACATTTACGTTTTGCTTTGTTGCTGTAGGTTACATATCCATGTGAAAATACCTGGGACGCTCCCGGAACATTTACAATCCTTGAAGCCACTGCGCCTCCTGTACAGGATTCTACAAGAGCAAGTCCTAATCCCTGGTCTTTAAGCATATCTACAACAGCCTCTTCCAGAGTTTTGTTTTCCTCTGTTGCAAAAATATTTTTACCGAATCGTTTTTTCAGTTCCCGCACAACCGGCTTAATCATCTTTTTACATTCTTTTTCATCTGCACCCTTCGCTGTAATTCGAAGATGCACTTCTCCTGTCTTTGCATAAGGGGCAATAGTCGGATTCGTCTGTTTTTTAATTAAATCCTGAATCTCTTCCGCTACCTGACTCTCTCCGATACCACATATTTTTACCATCTGAGAGTAAATAATTTCCGGCTGTTTTTTTCGAAGGAATGGATAAACCGCCTCCTCAAACATTGGCTTCATCTCATTGGGAGGGCCTGGAAGCAAAATGGCTGTTTTGCCGTTTTTTTCAATAATCAGTCCCGGCGCAGTTCCGTTGTGATTATCCAGAACAAGCGCTCCCTCCGGAACAAGAGCCTGCTTATAGTTATTGGAAGTAATCCTGCGCTTTTTATCATTTTTCTCGTACTGCTTCATATATGATTCTATACGTTCTCTGGAATGAGCATCTTCTACAAGAGGAAGCCCCATCACTTCTGCAGTCACTTCTTTTGTAATATCATCTTCTGTAGGTCCAAGACCGCCTGTGAGAATTACAACATCAGAACGTTCAAGAGCAGTGCGGATTGTTTCCTTCATTCTCTCTTCATTATCACCCACTACTGTCTGATAATATACGGAAAGCCCAAGCAGTGCACATTTTTCTGAAAGATATGCGCTGTTCGTATTTACAATATTTCCCAATAAAATTTCCGTGCCTACGGATATAAATTCTGTAATCATTGGTACGCCTTTCTGCCAGGTATTACTCCTGCATAGACAGAACCTTTCTGTTCTGTAAAATATAAGTTAAAAGAGAAATTACAGTGAGAGCGACAGACAGCCATACAAATATTTCCTCTATCACACTCCAGATTCCGCCCAGATTGAGAATGAGAAGAATAATCATAATCATCTGAGATACCGTCTTAAATTTCCCCCAGTAATTTGCTGCGATTACCACGCCATTTTCCGCTGCAATTAAACGGAAGCCGCTGATAATAAATTCTCTTGCAATAATCACAATGACAACCCACGCCTCCAGACGTTTCATCTCAATGAGGCAAATCAGCGCAGAACATACAAGAAGCTTGTCTGCAAGAGGGTCCATAAATTTTCCGAAATTTGTTACAAGATTATGTTTTCTTGCCAGGTATCCGTCAAACCAGTCTGTAATACTTGCCGCAGCAAAAATCCCGAAAGAAATGTACCGGTTTGCTTCTCCTCCCCAGCCTGTGAGCATAAAAATCACAAGAAACGGAACCATAATCATTCTTGCTACCGTTAATTTATTCGGTGTATTCATCTGCCAACACTCCTATCAAATCATATTCCATTGCCCCGGTTACACGGACTCTTGCAAAATCTCCTGTTACAAGAAGCTCTCCTGTCTGTACAAAAATATATCCGTCAACCTTCGGTGCATCTCCGTAAGTTCTTGCAATGTAAGCGCTTTCTCCGGAAACTTTTCCCTCTATCATCACAAGAAGCTCCTGACCAATGCGTTCTGTTCCCTTGTCATAGGAAACTTCCTGCTGAAGTTCCATAAGAGCGTCTCTTCTCTCTTCTTTTATTTCCTCCGGAATCTGTCCCTCCATAGATGCTGCCGGAGTATCCTCTTCCGCAGAATAGGTAAACACGCCCAGGCGGTCAAATTCCATTTCATCCACAAATTCCATCAAAGTCTCATGGTCTTCTTCCGTCTCTCCTGGAAATCCGGTAATTAAGGTAGTACGAAGAACAATATCCGGAATCTCCTCCCTAAGCTTCTGAATTTTCTCAGTCAGCTCTTTTCTTGTTGTCCTTCTTCCCATTCTCTTTAATACCGCATCACTTGCATGCTGGATTGGAAGATCAAGATAATGACAGATTTTCGGCTCTTCTTTCATAGTCTGAATCAATTCATCATAAATCTCTTCCGGATAGCAGTATAAAATACGAATCCACCGGATTCCCTTTACTTTACACAGTTCTTTCAAAAGACGGTGAAGAGATTTTTCTCCGTATAAATCTTTTCCGTAAAGAGTCGTTTCCTGGGCTACAAGAATCAGCTCTTTTACACCCTGCTCCGCCAGATTTTCCGCCTGACGAATAAGACGCTCCATTGGAACGCTTCGGAACTTCCCGCGAAGCTTCGGAATGATGCAGTAGGTACAGTGCTTATCACAGCCTTCTGCGATTTTCAAATAGGCAAAGTGACCGCCTGTTGTAAGCACGCGCTTCCCCTGATCCGGCACAAGATAATCAATATCCTTATATTCCTGATAGTGGCGTCCTGCTACAGCTTCCTCTACAGCTTTTAAGATTTCTCCGTAGGAAGTTGTTCCCAGAACAGCATCTACCTCCGGAATCTCTTCTATAATTTCCTGCTTATATCTCTGCGCCATGCACCCTGTCACAATGAGGACCTTACATGTTCCTGCCTTTTTGTATTCTGCCATCTCCAGTATGGTTTCCACACTCTCCTCTTTGGCATCGTGAATAAAGCAACAGGTATTAATAATAATTGCCTCTGCCTCATTTTCATCATCTACAATCTCGTGCCCGGCTCTTGTAAGAACGCCAAGCATATCCTCGGAATCTACAAGGTTCTTGTCACAGCCTAATGATACAAATAATAATTTCATAAACTCTCCTAATGTACATAAAGGCTGCATAAAGCAGCCTTCTTTTTCTTATGCCTCCTGAGTTTCCTCTTCTGCTGTTACCTCTTCTGTATTTTCAGAAGCTGTTTCTTCCTCTTCATGGGTATCCTCAAGAATTTTTACCTTTCCTTTATAAAGCTCGTCAATGGCAATAGAAAGCGGCTTTTTGCCTGCTGCACCTTCTACCATAGGCTCTGAACCTGCAATAATCTGACGGGCACGCTTACTTGTTGCAAGAACGAGAGAATAACGGCTGTTTATCAGCATTGTGTTGTCATCGTCCTCTGTGTTTGTGTTGATTGCTTCAATTAACTCTGAATAAGATGGATGTATCATATATGTTCTCCTTTCATAATAAAAATACCACTATTTATTTAAACTGTCTGGACTCTTCCTGTATTCTGGAAATAAATTCTTTATTTCTCCAGGAACGTGCATGTTCACTCTGAATAATCTGGTGAAGCTCGTCCACACAGTCTTCCAGAACATCGTTAAGAAGCAGATAATCATAATGGTGCATTCCCTCTGCCTCCTCGCTTGCTCTTGCAAGACGTTCTGCAATAACTTCCGGCGTTTCTGTTCCTCTGTCTGTCAGGCGGCGTTTCAGCTCCTCCACAGTAGGAGGCGTTACAAATACAAGAACTGCCTCCGGATTTTTCTCTTTTACTTTCATTGCGCCCTGTATCTCAATTTCAAGAATCACATCTTTTCCTGCCGCAAGCTGTTCTTCTACATAAAAACGGGGAGTACCGTAATAATTATCCACATACTGTGCATACTCAATCAGGGCATCTTCCTCTATATACTTTTCAAATTCTTCTTTTGTGCGGAAAAAATATTCTCTTCCGTCCTCCTCACCTGGACGGGGATTTCTTGTTGTCACAGAAATGGATAACGCATAATTGTCATATTTCTGCAGCAGGCGTTTCATGACTGTTCCTTTTCCAGCTCCTGAAAAACCGGATACTACAACTAAAACTCCTCTACTCATGCACTTCTCCCCTTTCTTCATAATCATATATTTCTGCAAATCTTCTGGCAATAGTCTCAGGCTGCAGGGCGGAAAGGACAAGATAATCATCAGATGTTACAATTACTGCCTTTGTCTTTCTCCCCTGTGTGGCGTCAACAAGGGCTCTTGTCCCCTTTACGCTCTGTACCATACGCTTTACCGGTGCGGCATCCGGGCTTACCACAGCCACAATCTTCTGTGAGTTTACCACATTGCCGAACCCTATATTTATCAGCTTTGCCACTTGTAGTTACCCTCTTTATTCAATATTTTGAATCTGTTCTCTGATTTTCTCAATTTCTGTCTTTAAATCAATGGCAATATTGGAAATAGTCAAATCATTTGATTTTGACAGAATCGTATTCGCCTCACGATTCATCTCCTGCGCCATGAAATCAAGCTTTCTTCCAATTCCCTCGTTCTCTTCCAGCATTTTTTTCATGCCCTGAATGTGGCTTCTTAAACGCACTGTTTCCTCATCGTTACAGATTTTATCGGAAAACAGCACTACCTCCGCTGCAATGCGGGAATCGTCTATCTGACTGTCAGAAAGAAGCTCTTTTGTCTTCGTCTCCAGTTTCTCTCTGTATGCCTTTACAACTTCGGGAGAGCGCTCCTGAACAAGAACTACTTCTCTGTCAAGACCGTCCAGCTTTTCCTGAAGATCCTTCTTTAAATTTTCTCCCTCCCGCTTTCTTGTCTCCACAAAATGTTCACACGCTTCCCTAAGAGGCGGTTCCAGATAACCCCAGAGAGCCTCCTCGTCCACAGACTGCTCCTCCATAGTAAATACTTCCGGATACCGGGAAAGAGAAGATACAGTAACATCATTTTTCAGTCCGAAGTCTTCCTCCATGCTTTTAAGGTAGCCAAGATATTCTCCTGCAAGGTCTTTATTATATTTTAAAACTACTTTATTCAGGGTGTAATCCTCGTAAGTAATAAATACGTCTACTTTTCCCCTGTGTATATAAGTTTTCATCAGGCTGCGGATTTCACCTTCAAAAAAACTCAGCTTTTTCGGCATCTTGATATTCATATCCAGATACCTGTGATTTACGGATTTCAGCTCTACTGTGATTTTCCGCTCACTGGTTATTACTTCCGCACGGCCAAAGCCGGTCATACTTCTAATCATCGTCTGTCTCCTTGGCAACTTTACATACAGATTTATTATAATTCATTCTAAAACCCTAGTCAAACCCTTTTTTCATGTGTTATACTAAAGGGCAACGATTTATCGCTGTCAAATCAGCGGAATTTAAGCGAAAGGAGTATTATCATGGCTTTTGACGGAATTACCATCGCCGCAATGGTTCGGGAATTAAATAATAATCTCGCCGGAGGGCGTATCAATAAAATCGCACAGCCGGAAGGTGACGAGCTTATGATTACTGCAAGAGGCACAGAAGGTCAGAAACGCCTTCTTCTCTCTGCAAGCGCCTCTCTTCCTCTTATATATTTTACAGAAAAAAACAAAGTCAGTCCCCTCACTGCCCCAAACTTCTGTATGCTTTTAAGAAAACATATCGGAAGTGCAAGAATTGCAGGAATCCAACAGCCGGGACTGGAGCGTGTCGTGGAATTTGACCTGGAACACCTAAATGAACTGGGCGATCCATGTAAAAAAGTGCTGATTCTTGAACTTATGGGAAAACACAGCAACCTTATTTTCTGCGATGACAAAAACATGATTCTTGACAGCATCAAGCATGTTTCCTCCCATATGAGTTCTGTGAGAGAAGTTCTTCCCGGAAGAGAATATTTCATCACAAAAACCCAGGATAAATGGAATCCTCTTACGATTACTCAGGAGGAGTTTCTGGAACATGTGTGCAAAAAACCGGTTTCTGCAGCAAAGGCGCTTTATTCCTCTCTTACAGGTTTAAGCCCTGTTATAGCAGAAGA
>ERZ1108166.1125-NODE-1125-length-10130-cov-6.720993_pt1 | contig 10130 bp, 7 predicted proteins | sample MGYA00403702_ERZ1108166 | MGnify/ENA primary metagenome ERZ1108166 (study PRJEB35170, sample SAMEA104062401) | human gut metagenome | biome: human gut; feature: human-associated habitat; material: faeces | place: Denmark | collected 2012-05-01 ...
CTCCAACTGGTCTATTTTCTTTAGATTCGTTTAATAATCCTACAGCTCCACATGGACTTTTATCCCATGTGCTATGTCCTTTATCTATACCTATTATCATATATTTTCTTCCTCCTTCTTCACCCCGACATTAATGTCGGTACCAAAATTAAAAGAGTAGCCTATTTGACTACTCTTGTTTTAACTCCTTCTTTTCCCCTTCTTTAAGTTGTGCTAATGCATCCTTTAACTTTTCTGGTATTGGTAATCCTAAACCTGCACAATTCTCTAATAAGCTTATACCCTCGTTAGCAATGTAGAAATAACATACTAATGTTCTAAATACCCAGTTACCAGTATTCAATAGTCTATCTAATAATACTGCTACAATAAGAACCACAAAGATAACCGCTTTTCTAGCTATTCCTTTTAGTCCTACATTAGAACTTACTTCTTTATTTATGTAGGCTCTTAACAATCCTGTGATGTAATCTAATACTATAAAGAATATAAGTACCATTAAAGCTGTATCCCAACTTCCAAATAACCAAGTAAACATTGTACCTATAAAGGCAACTCCCATTTTAATACTGTTAAAAATCTTTTCCATCTTTCTTTACCTCTTTTCTTCTTTATTTTTATATACAAAAAAGAGAAGTTACAAAACTCCTCTTTCATGTAAAATCTCTTTAACTTTGTTTATATATTTATCTGGTACTTTCTTAATACCATTATTACCGTCAAGACTTCTTTCTCCTGCTTCTACTAAATCTGCATATATTTCAGCCATTATAATAAACCTCCTTCTACTATTTCAGCTAAAGCTAATTTAATATCTAGTAATTCTTTTGATACTTTTGGATTATCTTTATCACTTTCAGTAACAGGAACAAAAGATTTTAAAGTTTCATCATACCTCATATTGTGATTAGTAACTACATCATCTTTATCTACTATTAACTCTAAATAATTAGGAAACATTTCTTGTAAAGGCTTGAAGCCTCCTTCTTGAAAAATTATTTTTTCAACTAAATTATTAGTTAACTTATTTATTAATACATATCTCATAACACACCTCTAATAATATTCTATTAATGCTGTTAAGTTATCACACACATTAGTAGCATGGTCAAGATATACCATAAGAGTGTTAAGTTCTCCTATATATAGTTTAGAAGCACCATCACACCTTCTTGAACCTATACTTTCTCTATAAGTGTTAAATACACTAACTTCATAAAGCCATACAGAACCATCAGGCTTAATCTTTGTAAAGTCAAAAACATATTTAGCTTCTTGACTCATAGTCCAGCCATCTGTCCATTTACCATTTATAGCATAATGCCAAGAATCTGTACCCATTTTGTTGCTAGTCATAAAAGATACTTTTACACCATTCTTTAATTTAGTTTTATCAAAAATAACTGTTCCTGACTTTACATTTCCTAAAAATCTAATTTCTCTATTTGCTTCAGGGATTGCTCCTATTTCTGTTGGAGTAGGTTTATTATCAGAAGTATAAACTTTTTGCCAACCTGACCATGTACCATTGTATCTGTGTCTAGTATACATTTTTTGTTGATTATATCCATAAGCTATTTGTTTGATGTTTGTGTTATTATATTTCATATTAAATATATAGAAATAACCACTTGCTGGTTGATTAGTACAGTTATTATTGGTAACACCTTGTAGCCCTTCAGTAGTATAATTATTTAAATCTTTAGCATCAATAATTCCACAATTAAAGTGATTATGACTAGTTGGAGAAGCCCCAATATCTGCTGGAGTTGGTTTTCTTCCAGTATGATAAACATTGTTGCCACCTACTTGAACATTTGTAGCGTTTAAAGTTCCTGCAACATTAGCATTTCCCTTAATCTTTAATGAATTACTACTATCAGCAACAACACCATTAACACCTACCCCATATTTATTTATAAACATAATAGGTAGATTAGCACTAATCTTGATAGTTGTTACTTTATTAGTTGCCATATACCCAGTATCATCATTGTAAGTAACCTTTAAATCATAAGTATTTGCATCAGTTAATCCAGTTAATTTAAGAGTTTGTAGAGTTTGAGCTACTGATAAATTACCACTAGATACTACTGGAGTTGTTGTACCAGATTTATAAACTGCCCATGTCCCTTTAGTATTAATATTAGGAATAGATGAATTTGATTTTATAGTAACTATTACATCAGCAGTAGTTGCTGCCCTTGTAATAGTCCCTTGTGTCAAAGATGGCTCATTGTAATAATGTAAAGTTTGTGCAGATGTTGTTGCTTCTGAAAAGTTATCTGAATTATAAGTAGATATTACTCTAACCTTATACTTGAATTGTTGAGATACTGTCTGAACTGGTACTGCATGATTATAATAAGTTGTTCCAGTAGGTAAATCTGCAATTTTAGTCCATCCTCCAGAGCCATAAGCTACATATACTTGATAAGTTACTGCTTCCCCTAATTTACCAGTAACTGAACTCCACTTAACTCTAGTAACTTTAGTTCCATCTGGAATAAAATATTTGTTTGTACTTGATGCAATACTTAAATAGTTTGTAGATTCAGTTTGTACTAATGATATGGAAGCAGAAGTATTATTCGGATTTACTTGTAAATTAACATTGATAGCTTCTGACGAAGTTTTAGTAGTACCATTAGAGTTCCTACTTGTTAATGTAAAATTTAAAACTCCTTTACCTTTATTAGTAGTTGTAGCAAATACCTTTTTTATATCATCAAACCTTACGTATGGTTGAGTTGATGCTGGAGTTGCTTCTCCAGTTCTCCATATCTTTAGATTAATAGGTGATGCAGCAGTTATATTAGGATTATATACAGTTATCCCATTATCACAACTTAATGTTTTTGTAATTGTAACACCACTTTGAGTATTAGATGCTCCAGAATAAGTAAATGCAATGGTAGTTGTACCAAAAGCAATTGAAGATGTTGAAGAAATATTATCTTGTATGAATTTATTCTTAGTTATTGTTGGAGAATAAATATTAGCACTCCAAGCTCCTACACTATCATAAGCATCTACTACATATTTAAAAGTAGTACCTTCTCCATAACCACTAATATTATGAGTATAACTAGTTGAAGATCCTCTATAAATTTCAGTATATCCTCCACCATTTACAGACACTCTAAATCTATATCCAGATAAATTTGTATCAGATGCAGCTGGAGTTTTTATAACTAGTTGAGTAGTATTTTCTGATATAGTTCTATTTGAAGTTGAACCATCTATAGATACAGTTCCAGATAATGAAGGAGCAACATTTGTTTGCGATACTGTTAATGACCCAGTTTTTGAAAAATCCCAATGAGTATATCCTATACTATCAGTTTCAATTCCTACTGTTATTGATTTAGAACTGGTAGTACCAACATTAGTTGTAGCAGTATACGTAAATGTTCTAAAACCATCAGAACCTCTCCAAGCTTCACCGCCTTTTACAGACATCCACCCACTCCAAGAACCATTTACATTAGCTCTCCATTGAACAGGATAAGCGTAATATGATGTACTATATTGACCAGCTTTTAATTTTAATGTTATTTTTATTGTTCTATTATTACCACTCCCTGCAGTTTGTTCTGCATAAAATTCATAAGACATTCCAGGACCGCTTCCATGTATTCCACTTGCTATTAAGGCCATATATTTATCTCCTTTCTAAATCCAAAATAAAAAGGAAGGCTTATAACCTTCCCTTAATTAGCATAAAATCCCCAGCCATCCCAGCTAGAATTTTTAACACTTCTCATTTCAATTTGTTGAACTGTTGAATTAATCTTCTCACATATAGTTAAATCTCCATCTATATCAACTTTGCACTTTTCAGCATAGTTTTTCCTAGTGAAGCTAAAATCACCTCTTTGTCCTTGGTTTCCTTCTGCATCTATAACTAAAGTTCCCAACTTATCAGAAGCGGTGGAACCTCTAAAAACATGATGACCTTGTGAACATCCAATAACATTTAAGCCACCATATGCTCCAGAACTCTTATCTATTGATACAGAAGCTTGAGCTGAATTAACCATAAAATTAGTATCTTTTAATTCTAAAGAATTGTTACCAGTAGAATATTTGACTTTATTATTAATAGTAACATCTGTATTAAAACTACAACTTGTTTCTGATAGCTTTACTTTATCCTTAATAGTTAAGATACTATCTTTTACGTGTAGGTTATTACTTTCAATTTCTCCATATAGAATACCTGCTAAAGTTGCATTAGTTGCGTACAAATCACCATTCTTATTAACTCTGAATTTAGCAGATGCTCTATTTTCATAAGAACCACCAGCCCATATCCTAACATCTGTTGCAGCAGTACCAGTATTAGTTACCCCAGCATCTAATACATCTAAAGTACCTCTAATAGTTGCTTGATTAATTTCCGCAGTTCCATCTGTATTTATAGAATAACCAGACTTACCTTTTACATAATTAGAAGAATGTAACCATCCATTAATCTCTACAGTACCTATACCATCTTCTCCATCTACCTTACCTATAGCAAATACTGGTTTACCATCTGCCCCATTTACAGTTAATCCAGATAATAAATCTATCTTGTCTGCCTTTATAGTATTAGCAGCTATCATGCCACCATTTATATAAGTTTTATCTCCTTGAACATCAAATATAGGTTGAAGTGTTTTATCTAATGCATCAAAAGTAACTAATCCATTTATATCTAATCTTTCAGAACTAATTTTACCAGTTGTTATATTAGCAGCATCAATTTCAACTGCTTTCAAACTCTTAATAAATGCATTATCACCTACAAATAATTCATCTACATTTAATTTTGAACTTCCTATTGCTTCATCTTTAATCTTGTCTGTAGTTACTACATTATTATTTAATCCTTCTGGAGCTAATATCCCTCTTTCAGAATCAAATATAGCTTGACCAGATGCATTTAAAACATATATTCCATAGTTACCTCTTGCATCTAATCCTATTTGTACTCTTGTTTTAGGAGTAGCTTGATTATCTTTGATGGTAATTGTATTATCTGCTATTGATAACTTACCACTTGTTGAACTTATATTAACCTTTGTTGCATCAATTTTACCAGCAGTTATTTTATTTGCATTTAAACTTTTAATAGATGCATCTGTAATAGTTGCCTTTGCTATTTGAGCTTCGGAAATAGATGCTTTTGCTATTTTGGCTCCAGATATAGTACCATCTACTATATTTGCATTACCTACTTTTATTTCACCAGATGCTATTTTATTAGCTACTAATTCCCCAGCACTTACCTCTATTGCAGAAATGGTTTCTGAATTTATTTTTGTAGCATCTATACTTCCTGCTTTTATTCTATCCGCAGATAAAGTACCAGTAGTTATTTTACTTGCATCTAAGTTAGCTATTTTGGCAGCAGATATAACCGCTGAACCAATAGTAGCATTTACTGCATTTATAGCATTTGCTTTCATTCTATCTGTATCAATATCACCAGTAGTTATTTTATCAGCACTTAAATTACCAATCTTAGCACTATTTATTGTTGCAGTATCTGTTGATAAATTAATTGCACTTATTACCCCTGCTTTAATCCTATCAGCAGATAAATCACCAGTAATAATTTTATTTGCATCTAAATTGCCTATTTTAGCAGAATCAATAGTTGCATCACCTATATATGCATTTATAGCATCAATTACATTAGTAGACATTTTATCTGCTGATAAGTTTCCAATCTTTGCACTATCTATTGTTGCATTTGATGCATTTAAATTTATAGCAGTAATAGCATTGGCTTTCATAACATCAGCTATTAAATTACCTGTCTTAATTTTCTCTGCTTCTAAATCAGTAATCTGTGCATTTCCTACAACTAAGTCCTTTGCGACAATACTTGCTATTTCAGCTACATCTATTTTTGCACTATCTATTGTTGCTTCTTCAATGGATGCATTTATCGCTTCAATAACAACTGCTTTTATTTTATCTGCTGTAATTGCCTTTGCATCTATCTTATCTGCTGTAATACAGTTAGCAGCTAAATTATCAGCAGTAATATTACCTGCTAGTATTTCATTAGCCTTTATTGAATTAATTAAAGCAGTATTTGCAGTTTGACTTATTGATTTATTTCCTGTAGATCCTACACTATTATTTGCACTCGGTACATTTGCACTAATATTAGAAATTAGTCCTCCATTAAAACTAAGTTTGTGAACTCCAATTGGAATTGATCTTAAAACACTTTTCTTATCTGTTAGCTTTATGATATCTCCACATTCCAAATGTGGCATTCCCTGTACCTTTAAATCATACGATGGATAAGTAAAAGGAAACATTCTATCATAAATTACTTTTAGTTCTGCATTAGAAACAATATTTTCGTTCTCAAACTCTAATATCGCTCCTGTATCATCCCCATATTGAAATATATCTTCACCTTTTTTGCATATAAGCTTAGATATTTTAATATTACTATCACTCTTTAAAGTAAAATCTATATAATTGTTTGTATCTAAATCAAACTCTACTGTATTAAAACTTCTAAATTCTATTTCATTATCTCTATTTACTAAGCAATTAGCAGTCAATAACTCTGCAATTATCATAAGTACATCCCTTATAGAACCAGTAGGCAACACTTTAACATTTACGTTTGGTAATACTACATCTTTAAATATCAGCTTGTATTTACTCTTTAATTCATTAACTACATTAGTAACTGATGTAGGATATTTTAGACCAGATTCATACTTAACATTGCTATAGCTCTCTATAATATCAAAGCATTCTATACTAACCTTATTATCTGTCCTTTTTATGGAATCCGGATTAGGATAAAATGTTCCTAATGGTACCCACATTAAATTACCTATTCCATCATCTATTGCTACAGATGGTTTAATGGTTTGAGTAGTAAAGTAAGAAGGTGTATTCCCTATCCTTAATAGCTCTAAGTTAAGCTTTGAAGATGTCACTCCCCCTATAGCTGGTATTCCGTTATTACCAAAGGTATATTCTACATTAAGGCTTTGGACCTCTGTATTATCTAGTATTCTATCTCCTATAATGACTTTAATAGCTACTGTTCTTGTAGGCTCTTTAATTTTATTTAAATAAATAGGACTAACACTATACATCTAACCCCCTCCTACTTTTCTATTAAATTAAGTTTTAATCCACTCCACTTAACCTCTTCATTAATATACTGATATGCTGGAGCAGTTCTATCTCCTACGTACATAGTTTTAGTTATAATTCCTAATTGTGGATCTGGAAAAGTAACCGTAAAAAAAACTCCAGATACAGCATTTAGTATCGGAGCTATTTCACTTTGGGATAATGGTCCCCACTCAAGATTTAATTTTCTTTTTACTGCTATTCTATCTCTAATAAGCTGTCCAGCAGCATTTCTATTAGATTCACCATCTAAATCACTAACTGTAGCTTCATAAATCTTAGGAGTAGCTATAGCCACTCCATTAATCTTTATCATCTATAACTACCTCCTATAAATCTAATAAAATTTTTCCTTCTTGTCTAAATAACTTATTCATATTGTCTATAACTACTCTTCCAAGTTCCGTTCCACTAATCTCTAATATTATTGATAAAGGACCACTTGGATATGAAGCGTTTCCTCCTTGTGGCATTCTAGAAGCTAATTTATCTGCCAATAGACTAATCCAGCCTGTATTATTTTCTAAAGGCATTACAGCTTCCTTACCAGCTTCACCTATTACAGCAAGAGTAGCACTATCTACAATACCACCTTTAGCTAGATAAGGTATTTTACCTATATTAAATCCCCATCCTCCAACAGTACCAAAGAAAGGTATATCTATAGATGGTAACTGTATTTTATTAAGTCCACTTATTGCAGCATTAATCAATCCTATAACTCCATTTAAAGGTGCTTTTACAAGGGCTTGTAAGCCATTCATTATACCACCGAAAATATCTTGAACTCCTTGCCAAGCTCTCTTCCAATTACCAGTAAACACTCCAGCTATAAAATCTATAATTCCACCAAAAATTCTTTTAACAGAGTCAAATACATTCCTTATATTAGCTAGGTAAGCATTAATTATATCCCCTAAAAATCCAAACTTTTGAGACCAATCAGTAACAAATACATTACCTAACCACTCTTTAAATTGGTTAAACTTTTCCTTTATAGAATCCCATACCTCAATAGCTTTTGCTTTAACTACATCCCAATGCTTTACAAGTAATACACCTATCGCAATAATTGATCCTATAGCAGCTACTGCTATAACTATAGGCCAATTTATAGCTGCCATTGCTGCTCCAAATCCAGTAGTGACTGTTGTCGCTATCGCTCCAATAGTATTCCAAATACCAACTGCTATCCCCCACAATTTAATTGCTCCTGTAACCACTCCCCATGCTACTGCAAAACTTCCTAACACTAGCGTAAAATCTTCTACTAATGGCTTATGTTCACTTATCCATGCTCCAATATTGCTTAAAATACCAGCTAATCCATTTAATACTGATACTATCGCTCCACCTGTCCAACTTGCTATAGGTTGTAAGAATTTATCCCATAGCCAAGCTCCTAAATCCATAAAAACTTCTAGTATAGGATTTAGTACTTTTAATGCAGATGATAACAAATTAAAGAATGCTGGTAATGCATCTTCAATAGTCCATTTTGTAAGTGGTTTAAGAATTTTATCCATAAACCATTTAAGTGATTTTGCCAAGTTATTTACTATAGGAGTTATAGAACTCTTTAAATTTTTGAATGAATTTATTAAAGGGGTAAAACTAATATCACTAAAATATGCTTTAATTCTATTAACTAAACCCTTCATAGCACTATCAACAGCGCTTGTATCTACTGGTGGTGCTACTAATTGTGGTATTTTATTATTTGCTCCTCCACCTGCTATATTTGCATTAGTTGCTCCTAGAGTGTTAATCTCATCTATTGCTGCAAGACCTTTAACATCTTTAGCTGCTTTCTTTGCACTATCTCCATAAGCACCCATAGCTACTTTTGCATCTATAAGTTGTTGTGTTGCCTGGTAACTCTGTTGATATGTTTTACCAAATATAGCACTTATAAAACTAGCTATATATGTAGTTGCTTTTGCTAGTGCTGCCATTAATGTATTAAGAGCAGGGAGTATAGCTTGTAAAATAGGAGTAAACGCAACCATCATATTAGTCTTAATTTGATTAAAACTATTAGCAAATTGTTGATTAGTCATTAAACCTTGTCCTATTGCTGTAGCTAAAACTGTTAAACCTCTAAGTACCAATGGAAAAACTATCCCCCAAGTAAACATGGATCTAACTATTATTCCTATATTACTTCTATGTTGACCTAAAGCTCTGTTAGTTTTACTTGTACTATTTTCAAATAACTTAAAAGAGTTTGTTGCTTTCTTTGCAGCACTATCTATAGCATTTATACTATTGCTTGTACTTTTAGCACTATTGCTAGCCTTTGCAAATTTAGCATCTAAATCATTCAACTTAAATCCTAATTTATCAGAAGTGGCTATAAGCTTATTTATATTAGCTTCCGTTTTTAAAATTTGTTCTTGAAACTTATTCTTCCTTGTAGGATTAACACAAAGGTTATAGCTTTCTCTTAATTGAGCTAATTTTACCTTTTGTTGCTCTATTCTTGCATTTGTATTATCTAAAGACCTAGATACATTTTCTATTTGTGCTGTTAACATACTCATGTCTACTGGTGGTCCTCTACTACTTATTGTAGAGCTGATGTCTGCTGTTTTAGGCATAGATACACTTGGTGGTTTAGGAAAGTTAAAAGTAGGTAATTTAAAATTTTTAAAGCTATTAAATACAGCTTGCATAGTATTTTTAATTTTACCCATTGAACTCTTCAAACTATTATTAATAGAATTGCTAATATTATCTACACTCTTTTTCGCAATCTTATCTACATTTCCAAGAGCCCCCTTTATTCCACTATTAAGACTAGTCTTTAGATTTTTACCTATTAGATTGGCTACTGTATTTACTTGTTTGCTAATATCACTTTGTATCTCTAAATCAAGACTAATCTTTCCTACACTCTCACTCATACTATCCCTCCTTTTAATACATAATAAAAACACCTAGTATAAAACTAAGTGTTTAATAAA
>ERZ1108166.1130-NODE-1130-length-10033-cov-6.223592_pt1 | contig 10033 bp, 14 predicted proteins | sample MGYA00403702_ERZ1108166 | MGnify/ENA primary metagenome ERZ1108166 (study PRJEB35170, sample SAMEA104062401) | human gut metagenome | biome: human gut; feature: human-associated habitat; material: faeces | place: Denmark | collected 2012-05-01 ...
CTGTTTTTCCTTATATTTATTATAACATGAGCCTTACTGCATTTTTGCAAGTAGGCATATCTTGCCATAATATAGCATTCTTCACTATATCACAACAAAAACAGTATGTCAACTAATTTCAAGATTTTCTTTATTTTGTTTCCTGTAAATCGAAAAAAACGGGAATGTCTGCGACATTCCCGCTCCCTTTTGTATATACGTGTTACTTCTATTATTTAAGAGTAACTTTAGCGCCTTCAGCCTCAAGTTTTGTTTTGATGTCTTCAGCTTCTGCTTTGGATGCAGCTTCTTTAACCATTTTCGGAGCGCCGTCAACAACTTCTTTCGCTTCTTTCAGACCTAAGCCTGTTACTTCACGAACAACTTTGATAACTTTAACTTTGTTTGGTCCAACTTCTGCAAGTTCTACATCGAACTCATCTTTCTCTTCTGCTGCTTCTGCTGCTCCAGCTGCTGCTACTACAACACCTGCTGCTGCAGATACTCCAAATTCTTCTTCACAAGCTTTTACTAAATCGTTTAATTCTAATACAGATAATTCTTTGATTGCTGCAATAAATTCTTCTGTTGTTAATTTTGCCATTTTAATTTCCCTCCATTATAATATTTTTGGTTTTGATGCCCATTTGGGCGAGGATTCTGTTTATCTGTTCCTTCAGGAACAATCAGCAATTATTCTGCTGCCTCTGCCTGTCCTTTTTCAGCGATCTGATTAAGCACACGAGCAAAGTTTGTAATTGGAGACTGGATGCTTCCAAGCAGTTTTCCGAGAAGTTCTTCTCTGGACGGAATGCTGGACAGAGCCTGAATACCAGCCTGGTCGTTGTAGTTTCCTTCTACAACACCTGCAATAAGCTCTAAAGCAGGATACTGTTTTGCGTATTTTGCAAGGATTCTGGCCGGAGCTGTTGCGTCTGTTGCAGAAACAGCAAGAGCGTTTGTACCTTCCAGATGCTGTGTTAAGCATTCACAGTCAGTTCCTTCAAATGCACGTTTCATCATTGTGTTTTTGTAAACTTTATACTGAACACCAGCTTCTCTTAACTCTTTACGGATAATTGTATCCTGTTCAACAGTCAGTCCGCTGTAGTTTACAAGAACAACTGACGCAGCGTCTTTAATGATGCCGGAAATCTCTTCTACGATTGGTTGTTTCAGTTCTACTTTTGCCATGATATGGTACACCTCCTTATAGATTTTGATATACCGCCGTCGGATGTGTATAAAAAAAGTCCTACTGCATGACAGTAAGACTTACGTAATCTTATAAAGAATACTTTTGTCCTCGGTAGGCGTTTTTATCCTTATGCCTTGCGGCACCTACTGTCTTCGGCAGCGTTCTGTGGTAGAATATCATATTTTACGACGGGTGTCAAGGGGTAAATGGAAATTTTCAAAATTTTCTTTCAGGTCACGCAACGAGGAATATGCAGTCACACGACACGCTGCGTTTCCGGATTTTTCCTGCGCGCTTTTGGCGTCTGTCTCGCAAACTCTCCTTTCAGGCTCAAACAGTGCTCGACAGCCGCGCAGCACAGAAAAAATTCACGGAAGCCTCGCTATCGTCGATGGGGACTGCATATTCCTCCGTTGCTGTGAAACTGAATTTGAAAAGTTCTAAAAAACGCGCTCTAAAGTTTCCGATAAATAAGCCATGCACCTCGATTCCGCTCCGCTTCATCTCGGTCGCGGGCATGCGCCCTATGCCTGAAAATAAAAGCAGATGTTCCCGTGCGAGCACGAAACATCTGCTTTCCTTTCAGGCGCATGGCTTATTTTGTTCCGAATATCCTGTCGCCGGCATCTCCAAGACCCGGGCAGATGTAGGCATTTTCGTTCAGACAACGATCAAGATGTCCGCAGTAAATCTGAATGTCCGGATGTGCTTTATGAAGTCTCTCAAGTCCTTCCGGAGCTGCGATGATACACATAAATTTAATATTTTTTCCGCCCTGCTTTTTAATAAAATCAACTGCAGCGATAGCAGAGCCTCCCGTTGCAAGCATCGGGTCTACAACAACTGCGATTCTCTCATCAATAGATTCCGGAAGTTTGCAGTAATACTCGTGCGGCTCATGTGTCTCCGGATCACGGTAAAGTCCTACATGACCTACCTTTGCAGAAGGAACAAGGGTAAGAATACTGTTTACCATTCCAAGACCTGCGCGAAGAACAGGAATTACCGCCAGTTTTTTACCGGAAAGCATTGGTGTCATACAGGTTTCAATCGGTGTCGTCACTTCTACATCCTCTGTGGGAAGGTCGCGAAGCGCTTCATATCCCATCAGGATTCCAATCTCCTCTACCAGTTTACGGAACTCATTTGTTCCTGTTCTGCTGTCACGAAGCATTGAAATTTTATGTTGGATTAAAGGGTGATTCATAACATATACGTTTTCCATTCGTTCGTCCTCTTTCTCTCTTGTTTTGGCATTGCGGAATCCTCCGCACCTGTATCTGCCACAGCAGCCGTACAGTTTCTTCTATTATAATACATATACAGAATTTACAAAAGGGGTTCTTTACTTTTTTTCTTCCTTATGCTATTATAATCAAGATTTATTATACGAAATATAACATAAATATAGCCGGAGAAAATTATGTCCAGAAAAGAGAAAACCCAGAACTTTATTTATATACAGCAGACTGCTTTGTGCAGTCTGTTTTTTTATACCGCTTTATCATAGCGCTGTTTCATCATCTTAAAAAAGGAGGCCCTTGTCGTGGCAAACACAAATCATTATCTTAAATATGCAAAAAATCTTTTCGCCATTTTTTTAGGAAATACCATATATGCAGTGGGAATCGTAGCCTTCCTTCTGCCAAACGGAATTATCACAGGCGGCACAACAGGTCTTGCCCTGTCTGCCCAGCATTATCTGGGACTTCCCCTTTCTACATTTGCTTTTATCTTTAATGCTGCCATGTTTATTCTGGGTGCATTAATTCTGGGAAAAGCCTTCGCCCTCACGACCCTTATCAGTTCTTTCTATTATCCTGTTATCCTTGGGGTTTTACAGAAAGTTCCTGCATTATCAAATGTGACTCAGGATCGTATGCTGGCATGTGTGTGCTCCGGCGTTTTAATCGGAGCAGGAATCGGAATTGTAATCCGTGCCGGAGCTTCCACAGGCGGTATGGACATTCCTCCTCTTCTTTTAAAACGATTTTTCGGAATTCCTGTGTCTGCGTCCCTTTATGTATTTGATTTCATAATTCTTCTTCTGGAAATGACATTCTCCAATGTAGAGGAAAGCATTTACGGAATTCTCCTGGTATTTATTTATACCTTTATTCTGGACAGAGTTCTGACTCTCGGCATGGCACAGACGCAGGTAAAAATAGTAAGCAAAAAGCATGCGGAAATTAACAGCGCCATTCATGAACAGCTTGACAGAGGCACGACTCTCGTCCAGGCAGAAACCGGTTTCCTCCACAGAGAAAGCCAGCTTGTCCTTACTGTTGTTTCAAACAGGGAGCTTATCCGGCTCAATAAGCTTGTAATGGAAATCGACCCTGCTGCATTTATGATTATCAGCAAAGTAAACGAAGTAAAAGGAAAAGGCTTTACACAGCCTAAAGTAAAACGGACCGCCAGATAAGGCGGTCTGTTTTTATAAACTCTACATCTGTTTTCTGACGATACGATACTCGTCTCCCATTTGAAAATAAGGGCATTGATGAAAATTCCCTGTCATAAATCTTACCATCTCATCTTCGTCCAGATTTACCTCACATGTATAACATTCATAATCTTCATCGTATGTATAATTGGCGCAATATTCACATTTTGAAGTGCTCACTTTTCTTCCTCCCTCAAAAACACATAATTTTCTTCTGTAGATAATTCTTTCTGATAAGAAAAACCAAGCCCGCGAAACTCTTTCACATCTTCCGGCTCACAAATACCTTCAGCAGCAAGAAAACGCACCATTTCTCCTCTTGCCATCTTAGCAAGCGTTCCTTTCTGAATGATTTTTCCGTTTTTCCATTCTCCGAAAGTACAGGTAATATACTTATCCCCAGGTCTTAAAAATTTTTCCACACTTTTCGAGTATTCTTTGCTCGCAAGATTTAAAATCCATCTGCTTCCTCCTGAGATTTCCTCATAAATATCACGCCCCCAGTATGTATATAAATCTTTACAGGAAGACAGATTGATTTTTGCCTGCATTTCCAGACGATAAGGCACTACTCCCTCAAGCGGTTTCACCACACCGTAAAAACCGGACAGAATCCGCAGATGTTCCTGAACAAATGCCCAATGCCTGTCCTCAAACACGCCCGGAGCCATATACTGATACTGAATCCCTTCATAAGAAAGAAGCGCTGGTGTTGGTGCTTTATATAAATCCATGCAGGAAAGGCGCTGAAAATTTTCCCGGGCAAGCCTGTCGCTGCAGCCCCACATTTTCTTTGCCTCTTCATACTCCAGACTTTTCATATACTCCATAAGCGCCTCCGTCTTTTCCATAAAGACAGGGAATCCGCTGCATTCCATCACATCAGTCTCTGTATTCATTTTTTTCGCAGGAGAAATTATAATTTTCATCTCAAACTCCTTTATCCCCAGAGTCCGCCTGTTGTCTCTTCCAGATTATCCAGAATATAATTATAAATTTCCACAGACACAGCTTCCGGATAATGTGTTCCATCTACAGTAGAATATCCTGTTTCCACAAGATGTGAATATATATCTATATAAGTTACGCCAAGAAGATTGGCTTCCATAGCGGCATTAAAGCTCTCTATCTGTTCATTTGTTACATAGGAAGCATTTTCCACCGGACCCACAGATACAAAATATGTAGAAGCTCCAATATCTGTCCATTCTTTTGCCTTTTCGTTAATGTACTGCACATATTTATTTAAGTTTTGCACATCATTTACTCCCATAAGGATAATTATTGATGTGTTATCCACTATTTCCGCCTCTATTTGTGGAATACCCGTGGAAATCAGCCAGTCATATCCTATCGAGGAATGACACGACCAGATGCTGTCATCATGAACCGCATCCCGGATTCCTTCTGTCCTGGAATCTCCCACAAAAATCAGCTTATCATTTACGGCAACCTCTGTATGGCTTGGCTTGCTGATTGTTCCCTCATCAGGAGATAAGGTAGCCGCAGGAAGAGAAGCCGGCGTGGGTGCTGCAGCAGGCGTTGGCGTTGTCACAACACTGTCTCTGACATTTTCTTTTTGATTCTTCTTCGCGCCTTCTTTTCCCTTCTCTTCTGTATTTTCTTCGATTTTCTTTACGTCCTCTGCAGTTTTACTGTTTTTCTCATCTGTCTGGCATCCGGCAAGCACAGAAAGTGCAAGAAATCCGGATAATAAAATGGCTTTCCTCATAATCAGCCCTCCTAAAGATGAATAAAAATACTACCTCTCCTCAATCAGAGACGGAGACGCCAGATACAAATCCTTCCCCAGCATTTCCTTTAACATATCCTCATACTGTTTATATGTCAGTTCCCCATCCGGGGTAAGAATTTCAAAATCTGTATCGTAAGCATGAACAAACAGACCTGTCTCCTTCAAACCGTTTCTGAGATAAAAAGCCTTCCTGCGCTTTCTGTCCTCTGCGTTTTCTGCCAGCTCGTCCTGCTTTTCAATCTCAAAAACGTATTTCTGTCCCTGAAATCTTTCCACAAGTCCACGAACTGCTCTGCCGCCGTAACCTCCGCTTCTTTTCTCCGGAGCAATCGCAAAATAATCAAGCACTGCCCCAGAAGAAGAGAACATATTCATCACAAGACCAATGAACTCCCTATCCTCCACAACTGCAAGAAGTTCTGCTTTTCCTTCCTCCGCCCATCTCTCCATATAGGAAATCGGTTTCTGCTCCTCTTTTGGAAACGCCGTTTCATACAGCGCATACACCTGCTCCTTATACTCTTTTCCTTCTTTTAAAACATTTAAAAATTTCAGCATAATTTCCTCCTAAAACGCCATATCCGGCCAAGATAAAATTTCAGACTCCAGTATCTCTTCATAGTTTCCTTCTATATCTCTGCTTCTGCCAGCTTCAAACACATTTGTTTCCACACCCCATGTGCCTTCTTCCTCATATTCCCACACATGGTAACGCAGTCCCCGAAATTCGAAATCCAGACTTCCGCATCCATCTTCTTCTGTATATTGAAATGTAATATTCTTGTCTTTCAGTGCATTTTGTACTCTTATAAGCCGCATAAAAACCTCCCGTTATTCTTTTCCTTACTATGACACAGTTTAAAGGGAAAGTCAAACGGGAGAAACGTCTTTATTTAATGTTCAGATTTATATATATTTATAGGATTTTTCCTGCATAAACTCACGTATTATTGTTGATGCTTTCTTTCATATGTGGGATAATAGAAATAAAAAGGGAGAGCGATTTTATGTTTAAAATAAATCCATACAGGCCCGGAACTGGTTTAATGCCCATGTATCTGGCCGGACGCGATGAAGATATTTATAATGTAGAACAAATGCTCGAATCCATGAAAGCCAACATTCCCACGCAATCCGTTATTTTCAGCGGTCTTAGAGGTGTTGGAAAAACGGTTTTGATTAACCGTCTTCAAAGTAAGATACGAAAGATGTGCAGACAGCGACAAAAAATTTATCTTTGCTATGGTAAAATGCGGAGAACTGCCCTGCACAATTTCCAATATCGCCCAAAATCTCAACAAAAGCGTTACTGCCATATCAACGACGAGAGCACAGCTGATTAGTAAGGGGCTTATATATCCTGTCCGATATAAAGAACTTGATTTTACAGTCCCCGAATTTAGCGACTTTATCAAAAGACTGGACAAATATACAGAATGGTGCAAGGAATGTGAAAAATAAAAACCTGCCGGGAATTCCCGGCAGGGTAACCTGACAATTAAATCATCAAAATATCAGAACGGAAGATCCTCGTCCCAAAAATCCATCTCATCATCTTCATCATCCATTCCCATCAAATATTTCTCCAAATACTCTTCATATTTGCGAAGCACCTTATCTATCTGTTTCTTCTCTTTTCTTTTTCCCATAACCTGATATAATTTTGATGCCGCAGTAAACATAATATCATTTTCTTCTGTGCATTCTGATTTATCATCAATAAACCGGTCTACTAATTCTTCCGCAGCATCAAGCTTTTTCATATCCATAAAAGTATAAACTCCGGCTGTAGCAGCTACAATATTTTCCGGTTCTTTTTCTAACCACCCCTTACAGAAAGCTTCCGCTTCTTTTTTTCTTCCAAGGGTTCCCAAAACAGAACACTTTCTGAACTTAATATCCGAGCCGGTATACTCAGGCCATTCAAATATATCCAGCAAATCATTGCACATATCTAAAAGAGTTTCAGAATTTCCGCTCATATCTATTTCGTCCATACAATCTTCCAGCCAGCCCTGAATATCATACGCATAATCTGTAATATCGTCTAATGTCTCTAACTGCAGATGAGGATTTTCTTTTTTCTCTTCCAGCGCAATTTCTTTTAAAAGCTCAAACGCCTGCATCCAACAATTACTATCCTCCTTTGCTCCAATCATATTACTGTAACATTTACTTGTCAGTTTACTGAATTTTTTCCATCTTTGTTTCTGCATATCTTTCTCCTCTTTATACTCGTTTTCAAATTCTTTCTGCGGCAATGACCTGATTAATGTACCGCTTTTCTTGGCATTCATATAAATATCTTTAAACTGTGCCGCCATAGTTCTTCCCATAAAAATCTTATAAGGCATCACTAAGCCGTCTGATATGATTACATCACGAAACGGTATAAATGTTGCTTCCATTAATAACGGCATCGGCACAAACGGAAACATTTCTTCCCATGTCGAAATAATTCCCTGCACCTGATATACTTTCTCATCGTCCAGAGAAATAAAAATCGTACCCTTTTTCAAATGACGCTCCATTACGAAGCGTCCCTGCACACAGTACTTCCAGCTTTTTATAATCTTTTTGTTTTCCTCTGGCATAGAGATTTGTTCTTTTAAATACTCATCAATGATTTCTACATTGTCCCATAATTTATTTGCAATTTTCTTCACCTCTGCCGGTTCCAGACTCTTTGCACCGGCAATATTTTTAAGTTTTTTGTTGACCTTATAGTTTTTATTCACATAATCAAGTAATGGCAGCCATAATTCATAAAATAACTGCCCATCTTTATCTGAAAGTTTCATTTTGCAACCCCCCCGTTTAATAATACTTTTGTTTCTACTCTTTCATTTTCTTATATCGTTTCCCTTTTGTTGCTCCGTCATCTACAAGTTTGTCCTCAGCAACCAATGCCCTCAATAATTCTTTTGTTCTTGTTTCTTTTACACCTAACACACTCATTAAATCACTTGCTTTGTACCATACATCAGTTTGCATAAAATTAAGTATTTTTTCATACTGTTCCTGTCTTTTTTTACTTCTCTTCTGTTATCTTCTCTGTATTTATCGAACTGTGAAATATCAAATTCTTTTCTCAAAATAAATCACCATCCTATTTTAAAATGCAATAACTTTCACATTAGTATCTGCACCTAATTTTACCTTGTTTTTCCCGACAACACAAGTGGACTTCTAGTCCAAAATCTCTCGTTTTTCGCCATAATCTTTTTCTTCCAAAACATTCTCGGCCGCCTCCTGCATCGCCCTCTCCACCTTTTTTTCATTCACTTCCATAAAAACCTTCAATATGTAATCGGCGGTAGTTTCTACCGTATTCGGATTATGAAACCGATAGTTTAATTTTTTTCTTGCCACGATAAACAAACTACCTCCCTTCCTGCACTCTTTGTCCATGTTTATGAATTCTTCTGAGCAAATAGTCCTATAGATTCAGAATTTCTTTCATATAAGAAAATTTCATGCATCTGTACCTCCTCTGCCTTGTTTAAAAGAGTTCTCTTAAATCAAAAATTTTCACTTCTATATAACGAAAGGATGAAACGGCATTTTACAGGGTTATTTCCTCCAAAAAATATTTTTTATATATTTTAATCAAATTTAAAATGCATTTTTTATTGTTTTTCACTAGAGCAAGATCCACTCAGTATTACAGTATTACAGTATTGCGTTTTACCCTCTGTCATATCTGATAGTTATATCTTGTCGTGGATGCCCCGAACCCGTGAATACAGTCTAGCTTTTACAAATGTAATCGCAACACTTCGTGGAAATCATCTTTTTGAGGCAAAATAAGAGCACCCAACTTCTGTCAGATGCTCTGTAAAATCATATTCTGTTTTTCTCTGCAAAGCCAAGCAACGGGTATGGGGATGTTCCCCACAATAAGATTTCTCCTCGTATCCATATGCAAATAATTGTAATATGGTAATACCGGAGTGGAGCTTGCTCTATTCCTTAATTTCTAAATATGTAATTGGATTCTGTGCACTCTGATTTACTTTCAAACCAGCAATGGATTTATACAAATAAAACTTCCCTGCTTCATCCAACAATCCGTGATTCTCAAATCCTTCATCTATAAAAAATACTCTGTTCTCCGTTTTTGAAGTCAACTGTGTAACATGACTTGGTAACTTTTCTAACGCTTCTTTACAGACATACCACATTGTCGGTTTATATACCGCAACTATTAACGAATTGTAAACCCCAAAAACATATTCTACTGTCTTTACACGTTCTAGTGATGCTCGCCAAATACCACGTACCGAATCATACAGAGCATCTTCCGTCATTCCTTTTTGATAAAGTTTATTTATCTTAATAATCATTACTTTGTGCCGAATATCTGATTCTTGCAACTCTTCTGCTCCATAGATCTTTTCAAAATCATCTACTGTCAAAGCCTCCGCCGAATGATGTCCTGCAACAATGTTTGTTAACCGAGTATCTTCAACATAATTAAACGCATTAATCAGTGCCGCTTCTGCTGCAAATGCTTCCGCTTCTGTCAGATTGCAGTTAATAATAACTTTTTCAACTTCCAAACCAGCTGCTTTAATATCTGCTATCATCTTTAACTTCAATTTTTCACTCTCTGGACTTCCCTGACTTTCCAATTCATGTTCACAAACCCGAT
>ERZ1108166.1145-NODE-1145-length-9843-cov-4.501430_pt1 | contig 9843 bp, 8 predicted proteins | sample MGYA00403702_ERZ1108166 | MGnify/ENA primary metagenome ERZ1108166 (study PRJEB35170, sample SAMEA104062401) | human gut metagenome | biome: human gut; feature: human-associated habitat; material: faeces | place: Denmark | collected 2012-05-01 ...
ATATTTTTATAAATATATATTATTATTTACCTACCTTCTATTAATAACTCTTATATTCTCTAAGTATTGTTTTTCCCAGGGCTCCATCTCACTTAAAGTTTTAAATTTATATCCCATTACTTTATACTCATTAATTATAGTTTCTAAAGCTTCAGTTGTAGTATTCTTATTATCTAAGTCATGCATCAAAAGAACTTCAACTTGATATTTGCAGCCCCCAGAATTAACGTTACCCTCTATTATATCAGCTGCTACTCTTATGGCTGTAGCATCACCAGAATCAACGTTCCAATCTACATAATCAACTCCCTTTTTTAAAAGCTTATTCCTTATACTAGCTAGAACCTCTCTATCTCCAACTAAGTTATCCGACCCTCCCGGCATCCTTACAAATGTACACCCAACATTTTTGCCAGTAACTTTGTTAATAGATTCCTGACATTTGCTTAAATCATTAAAATAAAAATCTTGGGAACTATATAGTTCTTTATAAGTATGATTGTTGCAATGTGGATATATATCCATATTATTCTTGTCCATTTTTTTTACAATCTCCGGAAACATTTCAACATTCTTTCCAACAACAAAGAAAGATGCTTTCACATCATTTTTCTTTAAAACATTTAATATTCTATTTGTATTATTAGGTGAAGGCCCATCATCAAAAGTTAAATAAACTAACTTCTCTCCTTCTACTGCATCCACCTTATAATTACAAAATGGTACACATAAAAAACTTAATATAATTAATATAAATCCTTTTAGTTTCTTCATTTTTCCACCTCCTACTTCATTTACCCTTAGTGTTGGCATTTTTAAGATTTTATATTTAAGTAATTAATAGGAAATTGAGAATATTGTCATTTTACATATTGTTATTAAAATACATAAATGATATACTAAAACTGTTTTCAGACATATTATTTTTAAGAGATGGGGAGATGAACCGTGACAAAAAGAAAGACGTTAAAAACATTGGCATTAGCTCTTTCCATATCTTTATTAGCACCTTTTGCTAGTAAGGTCCATGCCACAGAAAAAGTTAATACGCCAGAAATTATTTCAAAAGCTGGAGTCGTTGTTGATTATGATACCGGAGAAGTAATTTACGAAAAAAATGGTAATGAAAAAATGTATTTAGCTAGTACAACTAAGCTAATGACAGCATTGCTTTTTGCAGAAAACGCAAAAAAAACAGACCAAATAGTATATACAGAAACAGCTTTAGCACAGCCACCATATACTATGCAAAGTGAACAAATGCTTCCTTATGGTAAATCATTCAAGGTAGGAGATACCATTGATGCTGATACAGCTATGAAGGAACTTTTATTATTCTCTGGTAATGATGCTGCATATATGATTGCAGATCATGTTGGTGGAACCTCAGAAAAATTCATTCAAATGATGAATGACAAAGCAAAAGAGCTTGGATTAGTAAATACTCACTTTGAAAACCCTAATGGTTTACCAGATTCCGTAACAGGAAAAGATGTAAACTATTCTACAGCTTATGAGTTATCTATTTTAACTAAGAAAGCTTATGAAAATGAATGGATAAGAGAAACTATGGCACTTTCAAATGCTACAGTTACCTTACCTGGAGATACTATAATACACTTAGAAAATAGAAATACTGAATTAGGCAAAAATGGGAATATAGGTGGTAAAACAGGTGTTACTGGTGATGCCGGAACATGTTTTGCTGGTCTATATGAAAGAAATGGACGTAAACTTATTGGTGTAGTATTAAAGTCTGATAGAAACGATAATGATGCTAGATTTAGAGACTTAAATTCTATGATGGACTATAGTTATCCTGCTGAAAAACAAGTTATTAAGAAAGCTGGAGATGAGGTTGGTTCTCTTGAACTTGAATACAAATTATTTGGATTCTTTGGACCAACAAAAACAATAACAGCTAATGTAACTTTAAGTGAAGACTTGAAATTATATAACAATTCGCTTAATGTGAACAACTTAAAAATAACACTAAACCCAGAAAGCAACAACGCTTGGAAACTTGCTTCTAAAAACGATATTCCTTTAAGTGCAACAGTTTTAGATTCAGCTTTAGAAGTAAAGGGCAGCAGTGATTTAACAGTATTTAAGCTTATAAAGGCTAATATGCTTGTATACCTTGCTATTATCCTTGCAATTGTTATAGTAGTAATCTTAATAGTTCTTATAATTAAGATTATCAATAATAGAAAGAGATATAGTCGTTCAAGACGTAGAAGAAGATATTAAAAGGAAGGGTTAACCCTTCCTTACTTTTTTAACTTAAATACCTTTACTTCATTTTCAAGATTCTTACCTAAATCTTTCAGATTACTTGCATAAGCAGTAAACTCTTCTGAAGATGCAGATACTTCTTCACAAGAAGCTGATACTTCTTCTGTTCCTGCTGCTGTCTCCTCAGCTATTGCAGATAAATTCTGTACCTGATTTACCAAATCATCTTTCTTTTCTCCTATTTCATCCAAAGCATTTGCTATATTATAAACCTTACTTGTAAGCTCCTTAACAGAACTAATAATATTCTTAAATATTTTTTCAGCATCTAAGATAACATTTTGTTGGCTTTCCACAGTTTCATTAGTATTTTTAACTGTATCTACTGCTACATTAACTTTTAACGATACTTCTTGAACTATTCCATTTATCTCTTTTGCTGATTTTGATGTTTCTTCTGCAAGCTTTCTTATCTCTTCGGCAACTACAGCAAAGCCTTTTCCAGCCTCTCCAGCTCTAGCTGCTTCTATAGCTGCATTTAAAGCAAGAAGATTAGTTTGTTCAGTTATTTGGGATATTGTTTGATTCATTACCGCAATCTTACTTACACTTTCAGATACTAAAGAAATAACTTTACTAACTTCCATCGCACTCTCTTTAGTCTCTGTTGTTTTACTCATTACAACATTTATAATATTTATTCCATCTTCTCCCAAAGCATTTGCTTCTATAGCTTTATTATTAATATCCTTAGCTTCTTTATCTATATTATTAATATCTTGAGAAACACCGTCTAAGTTACAAGATACATTTGTCAAACTCTCTGCAGATTCCATTGTACCTTTTGATATTTCCTCTGCAGTATTAGCAACCTCTCCAATAGCTAAAGCAACATCATTACTCATTTCTGATATATTAATAGCTGAATCAGACACATCAATAATTGAAGACTGTACCTTTCCAATTAAATCTGATATCTTATATTGCATAATATTGAAACTATCTGCTAGTTCCTCAAGCTCATCTCCTGTTGATAAAAATATTTCTTCTGAAAAATCACCTTCAGAAGCTTTATTAACTCCATCTTTAATAATTTTTATAGATTTATCTATTCTTTTTGAATATATACTTCCTAATGTAGTTACTATACCAAAAACCACAATTATAGTAATAATAATTGTAGTAATAAACTCCTTTATATTTTCTGTTAAATCAGCACTTGGAACTTCAAGCATCACTTTCCATCCTGTAATATCTGAAGTTGTAAAACCAAAATTATATATAATTTCTGATCCAGCTTTTCCTTTAACTAATCCACTATCCTCATTTTTTATAGTTTCCCACACTTCACTTTCAGAAATATCACTATTTCCAATATACTCTTTATTAGGATGAGCAATTGTTATTCCATTAGCATCAATGATACTACATATACCATTATCACCAAAAGTAATATTTCCCAAAGCATTTGCAATACTTTCAATATCAAAATCTACGCCCAAAACAACTTGGACCTCTCCATTTATTATTAGAGCTTTAGATAAGGTAACCATATTCTTTCCAGTTACAATATCCTTATATACATTAGACACTCCTAACTGTCCATTTGCCTCTTTTGCTTTTATATACCACTCTCTTGTTGTTGAATCAAGATTCGTAGGTATTTCAACATGTGGATAAATTAATGTTGTCTTACTTTTAGTTTCATAAATAAATGTAGATTTAATATCTTTATCCCCTTCTGCTAATAGTATAAGGTCTTTTTCTAACTCTTCTTTACTTGAATATGTATCTAATCTTTTTATAACAATATTCATTATGTTTTGAATTCCGTCAAACTTTTCATTAACCAATTGTTCTACACCCATATCAATACTTTTAGCACTCTTCTTAAATTCATTATCACTTGAATTTTTAAATAATATTATTGATGATATACCTAATGTTACTATTGGTATTAAGGTACATATAATTAATAATTTAATTATCTGCCCTCTAAAGCTCTTTAAATTTTTATTTACTTTTTTATCTTTAGAAATCATAAAAAAACCTCCCTCTTTATATTTTTCGACATTTTTTTCATTTTCTGTATAGAGAACTTATTTGTTCACAAAAAATTCATATTTACATGGTAAAATTTATATTAACAATTCGTATTAAGGTGGTGTTCTACAATGGTTTGTTCACATTTAATAAAAATTACCGGAATAGTCCAAGGGGTAGGCTTTAGGCCATATATATATAATCTTGCAAAAAAATTCAGTTTAAATGGATGGGTTTTAAATAATAGTAATGGTGTGGAAATACATATTGAAGGTCATAAAGAAAGTACCTCATCTTTCATAAATCAAATAAAAACCTCCCCTCCAGAATTATCTAGAATTGAATCCTTTTCTATTAAGGATGATAAAAACTATAACTTAACTTCATTTGAAATTAAAGAAAGCCTACATGCTTGTGAAACCCAAATTTTTATATCACCTGATATATGTACTTGCGAAAATTGTACAACTGATATTTTAGATCCACATAATAAGAGATATTTTTATCCATTTACTAATTGCACTAATTGTGGTCCTAGGTTTTCAATTATAAAAAAAGTTCCTTATGATAGAAAAGTAACCACAATGTCTAACTTTACTCAATGTAAAGATTGTTTTAAAGAGTATACCACTATGAGTAATAGACGCTTTCATGCACAGCCTAATTGTTGTCCAAGCTGTGGCCCTAGAATCTTTATAACTGATAATTCAGGAAATGATATTACCCAAGAAATATTATGGGAAGAAAAAATCAATTCATGGGAATACAATAAAAAACTTATAAATTTCTTTGGTAAAAAGATAAAAGAAGGCTCTATCTTTGCAATAAAAAGTTTATCAGGCTTTCATCTTTGTTGTACTCCTTACTCTGAAAATACAGTAATGGAGCTTAGAAAAAGAAAAGTAAGGAAGTCAAAGCCCTTTGCACTTATGATGAGAGATATCCAAACAATAGAAAATTTTTGTTATGTAAACGAATCTGAAAAGCAACTTTTATTAAGTAAAGAACGTCCTATTGTTATTTTAAAGAAAAAACAGAATAACTCCTTACCTAATATAGTTGCTCCAAATAATAATTATTTAGGAGTCATGCTACCATCTACTCCCCTTCAAATTTTAATATTTCAGACCACTGATATAGACTCTCTTATTATGACGTCAGGAAATCTATCTGGACTTCCTTTAGAATTTGAAAATAAAAAAGCTATAGATAACCTTAGACAATTTTGTGACTTTTTCCTAATGAATGATAGAGATATATTTTTACCCTTAGATGACTCCATAATAAAATGTACCACTTATGATAATATGATTATTAGAAGGAGTCGTGGATATGCCCCTCTCCCTCTTCTTTATAAAGATTCAAAAGAGATTCTTGCTGTAGGTGGTGACATGAAAAACACCTTTGCTATTTCTAAGGGAAATTATATATACCAAGGACCTCATAATGGAGAACTAATTAACTATGAATCCCTAGAAAGATTTAAAAGCAATATAGAACACTATAAAAAATTATTTGAAATAAATCCAAAATTAATTGTTCACGATTTACACCCTAATTATGAAAGTAGTAAATATGCAAGTTCTTTAAATATACCTACTTTAGGAGTGCAACATCATCATGCTCATATAGTAAGCTGCATGGTAGATAACAAATATAGTGAAAAAGTAATTGGTGTAGCCTTTGATGGAACAGGATATGGGGAGGACAACTCTATTTGGGGAAGTGAATTTTTCATTTGTAATTTAAAAGAATATAAAAGGGTTGGACATTTAGACTATATTAGATTCTTAGGTGGAGATGCAAGCCTTAGAGAGGGTTATAAAATTGCCCTATCATATCTGTACAACATAGATTTAAACAAGACTAAAGGAGTTTTAGATACTAATTATAAAAAAACTTATGATATTATATATAAATTACTTTCTGATTCTAAAAAATCTTATCCTTCTTCTAGTATGGGAAGATTATTTGATGGAGTTGCATCACTTCTTAACCTTTGTCACACTTCATCTTTTGAGGGAGAAGCTGCAATAATGCTAGAATCAATTTTAGAAACAGAAACCTTAGATATTGGATATGATTTTAATATTAAAGATATTAATGGAGCATATATTCTCTCTCCACTCCAAATTATAAACTCTGTCCTTATAGATATAGAAAATAAAATTCCTATTGAAAAAATATCCTTAAGATTTCATTCAACCATAGTAAACTATATTATAAAGATGTGTGAATTCCTCAGATTAGATTTTAATATTAATGTAGTTGCACTAAGTGGCGGGGTATTTCAAAATAACTTTATACTTAATAATACCTATAATGAACTTAAGAAGAAGAATTTTAAAGTTCTTACCCATAAAGACATTCCTACAAATGATGGTGGAATATCAATAGGACAACTTGTAATAGCTAAAAATAATTTTTAATGCTATAATTTACGGGATAACAAAAGAGTATTAATACAGAGGAGTTTTTATATGAGCAAAATGGATTTCAAGGGAAGTGTAGTTTTAAATCCAGTTCCAGTGGTTTTAATCACTTCTAAAAATAAAGAAGGAAAAGAAAATGTATTTACAGTAGCTTGGGCTGGTACTACGAACCATATGTAAATACTGTATATAGAGAGGACTAATTATGAATAAACAAAATTTTAAAGGTAGTGTTATGCTAAATCCTACACCTGTAGTTTTAGTTACAAGCAAAAATAAAGAAGGAAAAGTTAATGTTTTTACAATTGGATGGGTAAGTACAGTTTGTACCAAACCTCCTGTTATTGCTGTTGGAATAAGACCAGAGAGATTATCATATGACTATATAAAAGAAACTAAAGAATGTGTAATAAACTTAACAACTAGAGATATGGTTAAAATAACAGATTTTTGTGGAGTAAAAAGCGGTCGCAAAGTAGATAAGATTAAACACTTTGGTTTGAAACTAAATCCTGGTATAGGAGTTGATGTGCCATCACTAGATATCTCGCCTGTTGCTCTTGAGTGCAAAGTTAAATCCATAACTAAACTAGGAACACATGATATGTTTTTATTGGATGTAGTAAACATAAAGGTTGATGAAATAATTATAGATGAAAATGGTAAAATTAGATTTGATAAAGCTAATTTAATAACTTACTCTCATGGAGAGTATTTTGGATTAAACTCTAAGCCTCTTGGTTCCTTTGGTTATTCAATACGAAAAAAGAAAAACAGAAGCTAGGTTATCCTAGTTTCTGTTTTATTACTATAAGTACTAATTTATTATTTTTTCTTATCTTTTTTATCTTCAAGCAACCATCCCCTTGTCACGATATACCAAGATATACAACATTATACCAAACATACGTTCGTACTTCAAATCGTTTTTTTATTTATAAAGTAGATATTTTATAGCTACAAAACTCTCTTTGCCTTAATTTTACCACGAAAAAGTGTTCCTACCAGGAACATTTCGACACGTAAATTATTTGGTATATTTTTCTACTATTTTTCTTGTTGAATTTTGTATATAATTTGGTTTTGGTGATATATTTTGCTGAAATATAGTAGAAAAAAGTTGGGTATATCCCAAACTGAATTGGCTAAAAAGTTGAATATAAGTAGAAGCTACTTAGCAAAGTTAGAAAGTAGAAATAATAAATACCATAAAAATGTTACAGTAGGACTAATAATAAAAATGTCTAATATTTTAGAAGTGGATTCAGTTAAACTATTTAAGTATTTTTCTACATCAATATTGTACTAAGACATATTATATGTCAGTATAAATCATTATTTTTCATTAATATTATATTTCATTAAAAGTCATTACAATTCGTTATATATTTTCAATATAGTATTACTTTTATATTTTTTTGAGGTATATTATATCTACTCTTATTCATGTAATAGAGCCAATTATATCTTTTTCATTTATTAATTTTTACCTTGTAATCATATATAGATTAATACAAGGCATTAAGTAGTAGGTATTTGCCTACTACTTAACTTACTAATCTCTTATATTCGTTCTTAAGATTTTCTTGAGAAATTTGTGCATACTTTTGTGTTGTTTCTGGTGATTCATGTCCTAAGAATTTTTGAACCCCTTGTAAGCTCATTCCGCTATTTAAAAGGTGTGTTGCTTGTGTTCTTCTGAATTTATGAGCATGTACTTTTTCTTCTACTCCACTTCTTTCTTTTATTTCTTTAAGTGTTCTTTGAATGAATCTTGGGCCAAGATTAGCATATGGCTTTTTACTTGCTATAAATAGATATGGACTTTCTACATCTCTTGTTTCTAGATACTTTAACATATATATTTTTGCCCTGGTACTAAAGTAAACTATTCTTTCCTTGTTACCTTTTCCATGCACTTTAACTGACTTCTCTGACCAATTTATCTTATCTAACCTTATAGTGGATATTTCTGATATTCTACATGCTGTACTTTCTAAAACTTCAAATAAAGCCTTGTCCCTTATAGTTATACATGCATCCCTCATTCTCTCTAACGATTCTGACTTATAAGCTTCTTTAATTAGCTTTGGAACTTTAGTGGATTTTAATTTTCTTGCTGGGTTTGATATTATATACTCTTCATCTTGCAACCAAGTAAAGAAGTTCTTTAGATATGTTATATAACCATTTACAGTACTAGCCATTTTACCTTTAGACTTATAATCTAAAAACATTCTTAGGTCCATTGTTGTAATAGTGCTGCATGGTTTATTGAAATATTGGTCTAACCAACTTAGAAATCCGATATAATTTTTTAATGTTTTATCGCTAAGTCCTTCAAGCTTTTTACAATCTATATATAATCTTGCTTTTTCTTTTATATCAGATGTTGAAAGGCTTGTACACTTGGTAGCTACTTCGTATTCATATAATACACTATCAATCATTTTCTTAATATCAATTTGTTTTTGTAGATTTATTTCTAATTCTGGCAAAAGTAAGGTTAGTTTTCCAACTAGCCTTACTGATAACTCTTCATTTAAGTTACTCATTACTAACCTCCATGTTGAATTTATGGAGAACATAAGCTATAATTAACCTTGCTGAGGGGTGGAGCTTATGCTCTGCCTTTTTTATTTTTGTAACTTTTTTATTCTTATTTCTTTTCCATCAAAAGTCACTTCTACTTCTCTTTCATCTAAATTTATTCCCATTTCATCAATCCAAACTTTTGGAATGCTAATTTTAGGACTATATGCGTTTTTGCTTGCTGTACCTCCTGATTTATTAAACATTACTTTGAAAGTTCTTTTGTCCATACCATAACCTCCTTTCTTACTTCATATTAATATTATATATTATTGGTTACCAATAGTCAATGTATAAAATCAATTAAAGGAACTAAAATATAAAGACTAGGATAACTGATATGCTTCCTGTCAATAAACAGGGGCAATTCAAAATAATCCTAGTCTTTATATATCTTTCTAAATACACAATTATAAATATTTTAAATTACTTTAAGTTATTTATAGCATACTTAGCTTCTTCTGCTGTAAACTTTTCTCCATATTCTGATACTAATTGATCATAAATAGCGCTTGGTGACATATCCATAGTTTCTTGATAT
>ERZ1108166.1150-NODE-1150-length-9765-cov-4.127497_pt1 | contig 9765 bp, 2 predicted proteins | sample MGYA00403702_ERZ1108166 | MGnify/ENA primary metagenome ERZ1108166 (study PRJEB35170, sample SAMEA104062401) | human gut metagenome | biome: human gut; feature: human-associated habitat; material: faeces | place: Denmark | collected 2012-05-01 ...
TGCGCTGGAGGTAAAACGGGGTGTTGAAGGTCTCGTACATAAACTGCTGGATGTACTCTTTGTCGATCCAGGTTGCACCCAGGCGCACCTCGATCTCCGACGCATCCAGGTCTTTAGGCTGGGCGGCAGTAAGGGCTTCCACATTGACTGCAAAGGAAGGGTCCTGCTGTGCCGCACGCTGCGCCTGACGCAGTTTGCGGCGTACATTGCCGGAAAGGTATTCATCGGCAGTCACATAATGGGGAGTGCCATCCTGCTCCAGTTGTCCCGGTACACGGAAGATCACGCCTTGCAGCTCTCCGGCCAGTTCTTCTTTTGTTTTTCCGGTAAGCTGGCTCATATAGCCCATATCCACACAGGCTTTTTCCGAGATGGACACCGCCAGTGCTTCGCTTGCCGTATCCACGGCAGCCACCGCCTGATGGGGCTTGATGGTCCGTTTGGTAAACATATCCGCCTTGCGCTCCAGCTTTCCGTCCTCGTCGATGACTTCCAACGCACAGAGCAGATAATAGGAAGAATCGTCTGCATAGGCCAGGCGGTTTGCACGGTCATTGATGAGACCGTATCTGGCAGAAAAGCTGTCATAGAGCTGGTTCAGTTCCGCCTGCTTTTCCCGAATGGTGCTGTCAGGAATCGCTGCGTCCATCTGAAGGTCGATCAGCTCCTGCACACAATCCCGCAGTCCCACCAGACCTTTTACACGGGCTTCGGCAGTGGCATTGAGGTCAGGGCGCACCATGCGGCTGTTTTCCCGGTAGTACACCTGCCCGTCAACAATGGCATAGGAATAGTTCTTCACATCGGGGTCGGCGGGAATAGAGATGTCAATGGCTTCGCCTTCGCCCAGTTCCGGCAGCTCTGCCTCCTGATAGGTGCCATGAATGTACTTCACAGCATCATGCAGCTGGTCGGAAAGCTCCAGCCCCTCAATGGGATTCACGGTGTAATCCATACCATGAGCAGTGCTTACCGGCTCCTGTCGGCCCAGCACCATTTCCGGGTGGTCGATAAAATACCGGTTGATGGCAAACCCATCCTCTGTCTGTCCGGTCTGAGTCCATTCCGGCACGATGTCCAGCGGGCGGTCCCGCTTTTGGAGGAAGATGATGTCCGATACCACCTCGGCACCGGCATTCTTTTTGAACGCGTCATTAGGCAGACGGATAGCTCCCAGCAGTTCGGCGCGCTGGGCAAGATAGCGGCGCACGGTGGAGTCCTTGGCGTCCATGGTATAGCGGGAGGTCACAAAAGCTACCACGCCGCCGGGACGCACCTGGTCCAGTGCTTTGGCGAAAAAGTAGTTGTGAATACTAAAGTTCAGCTTGTTGTAGGCTTTGTCGTTGACCTGATACTGACCGAAAGGCACATTGCCGATGGCAAGGTCAAAGAAGTCACGGCGGTCAGTGGTCTCAAAGCCGCCTACTGTGATGTCCGCCTTGGGGTAGAGCTGCTTTGCGATACGCCCGGAAACCGGGTCCAGCTCCACACCGTACAGACGGCTGTTTCGCATTTCCTCCGGCAGCATCCCGAAGAAGTTGCCCACACCCATAGACGGCTCCAGAATATTTCCGGTCTCAAACCCCATACGGCCCACCGCTTCATAGATGGCCTGAATGACCGTAGGGCTGGTGTAATGGGCGTTGAGGGTGGAGCTTCTGGCGGCGGCATATTCCTCTGGGGTCAGCAGCTCTTTCAGCTGGGCATACTCGGAAGCCCATGCCGGTTTCTCCGGGTCAAAGGCATCAGAAAGACCGCCCCAACCTACATAGCGGGAAAGAACCTCCTGCTGTTCCGGCGTTGCCTGTCCGGTGGTTTCCTCCAGGTATTTCAGCAGCTTGATTGCTTCGATATTGGCCTGGAACTTGGCTTTCGGACCACCTTCGCCCAAATGCTCATCGGTAATACGGAAGTTTTGTGCATTGCGGAGCAGGTTTGCCTTGTATTCCTCATAGGAGGCTTCCTCGGCAGCTTTGGCATTGGGGAAGGTCTGCCACTGGCCATTGACCTGAATGGAAACCGGGTGTTCGTCCAGCACTTCCTCAAAGGTTTTTTCCGGCTCTGTCACAGGGGCTGGCGGCTCCGGCTCCTCGATATGCAGCCGTTCCACCACCACATCATAAGGCAGATTGTTTTTATCGCCCGGATAAACGGCTACGGTCTCGGAATGGAGGGCCGGGGCTTCAGCAACCGGTTCGGAGCGTTCCTGTCCAAAACCGTCCAGCTGGCGGGCATACATCCCGCGCAGCAAAGGCGCAACCTCATCCCAGCGAAAATACAGCACAGCCAGACGCTTTTCCTCTGCATCCATGACTTCCAGCTCTATGCCCTGTGCCGTGGTACGGTAATCGGCAATATCACCGGTCTCCAGATCCAGCGTCTCGATCTCACCGGAATAGGCTCTACTCAGCCAGTAGGCGATCTCACTGTTGCTCCTGCCGGATTGCAGCAGCGTGGAAACCTGTTTTTTATCCGCTTCATCCATCAGTCCATGAGCCAATACATCCCGCAGGTCCTGATCGGCTTTGTTCGGGTCAACGGGAAGAAACTCGGTATAGTAAGCATTGCGGCGGTCTGCACGAAGCAGCTGTTCAAACTGTTCTTTGTGTTCTGCACGGTAGATGGGATACACCATACCGGTGGGCAGAAGCTGCACGGTGTCATCCCGCAGCTCCGTGATCTGATAGGCGTCATCCTCGATATACACGGTATCTCCCACGGCATAGACCGGGGCGGCAGGGTCATAGGAGATTCTTTGCGGAGTTGGGCGGCGAACTGCATCATATTCCTCATCGGAAATGGAAACTTCGGAAGTCTGCTCTATCTCGGCAGCTGCGATCTGCTCTGCATCCGACATCACCCGCTGGATAAACGGGTCATTGTCCAGTTTTTCCGGGTCTGCCACCTGACCGTTGACGACCCCTCTTTCTTCCAGGGCTTCCCGGATGGCGATAGGGTCGATATTGTCAAAACGGTCCTGTTCTTCTTCGGTATAGAACCGGTCCTCCTGAATGAGCTGGGCAATCCTGCGCTGTACCTTCGGCCAGGGCAGCTGCATTTCCTCCGGGCTTCCGGCACGAGTAATGAACAGGCTGTTGCTGTTACTGCCGCCGTATTCCTGAGCCAGCCATGCAGCGGTATCTTTTTCCCGCCCATGCTGTTCCATGTAGCGGACAACGGCGTGTTTACTCTCAATATTGCCGTTCCATGCACAAAGGGCAGTATCAATATCTTCTTGAGAAAGAGGGCGCAGAAGTTCATGGAGCTTTGGATAGGTTTCGTCGATCACTTCCCGGTGCAGACGCTGGCGGAACTCCGGTATATCAGAATAAAGGCGGATCAGCTCCATATCCTTAGAACCAAGGACCGCACGGCGCACAGCAGCATTGCCCTCGATGACAGCATTTTCACGGTCAGAATGACCGCAGGCATTGCGGTATGCGGCATCCTCGGAAATGGCGGCAGTTACCACAGGCTTATACTGCTCGTACATTTCCCGAATTGTAGGGGCTGCGGTTGCTTCTGTATCCCGGAATACTCTGTTCCCGTCTGCACCAAACTCCGCTTCCTGAGCGTTGATGTGCTGTTCCGCTTCATGGTTGATAGAGGGCATGGAATATTCCTGACGCTCCTTGCCGTCCTCCGGTACAGCGGAAATGGTCACATCATGCTTATCACGCAGCTGTTCCACCATCTGCTCCAGCTGATTTGCCGGAAACCCGCACATTTCCACACGGCCACCGCCCGGAATCGCACGGGTAGTGAGATTGATGTTCAGTTCCGCAGCGGCTTCTTTGGCATCCTCACCGTACAGCTCAAAGAAATCGCCCATCTGATACAGAATCATATCATCCGGGTGGCGCACCTTGACACCGTTATATTCCCACACGGCAGAATCCGGCTGCTGGGCTTGGATGGCATCTTCTTCGGCCAGTTCCTTTTCAGCCTGGATTTTGTCATACTGCGCCTGTTCCTGTTCGGTAAGATAGCGGCCTTTCTGAACAAGAGAGGTAATGCGCTTGGCAACCTTTTCCCAGTTCAAGTGAACATCCGGGCAGTCCTGCTTTTTATAGTGCAGTCCTTTTCCGTCGTGATCTTCGCCGCTGTGTGTTGCGCCGGACAGGGCATGAGAGCGTCCGCCAATGCCATACTCGTCTTTGAGGAATCTCACTTTTTCCTTGTCCGTGTGGTTTTCCATGAAGAACGCATAGATACGGCCTTTTCCTCCGGCGAAACCGCTGCCTCCGGTCATGGCGGCGTCGATCTCATCCTCGGTAATGAAGTGCTGGACGGTTGCCACTTGAGAAAGGTCCGAAGAAAAAGTCCTGCGGGGCAGGTCAAGGTCTTTCAGGTTCTCCCAGATTTCCCTTGGCCTATGGTAGTGAAAGCGCAACAGGTCACGGTCCTGCTGATAGGCAGTCCAGAAGGCGGCGTATTCTTCCTTGAGGGTCTGACGGAAGGCCGGGTCATTCAGCTGCTCCGTCAGGCGGTGTGTCTCCTCCGGGAACCCATTGCCCTTGATCTCTGACAGGCAGGACAAATATCCGGCTTCTCTGGCGTCCTCACTGAGATCGTGATATAGGTTCCAGAGCTTTTCTGCAAGGAGGGAGCGTTCATAGCCTGCCGCTTCTGCAAGCTCCACATTGGAGGCAAACTGGCCGCTCTCCAAAAGCTCCCCGATACGCTCTGCGGCGCTCTCCCAGGAAATGACCTGGGCAGACCTGTCATAACGGACAGACTTCCCATGAGAAAGATGGATACCATCCTCGGCATACCATGCGCTCACACTGCCAAGGCCGTTGCCGCCGTGGTACAGCGTTTTCAGTATCTCGGCAATCTCAGCGGTGGTTTTCTGCTTTTCAAAGGCTGCAACCACACGCTCCCTCTGGCGGTCTGTATTGCCGCCCAAACGCAGCACATGGTCAATATCATTTTGAGCAAAAGAAAAAGCAGAGGATGTATGCGCTACATTCTCTGCTTCATCTATGGATTGGATCTGTTCCGCTTCGGAGAGGAACAGGTTTAGGGTCAGCTGTTGATAAGCTCCGCCATCAGGATCTCCTCTGCCTGGGCTTTGCAGGTGTTCATCAGCCCCACCCACTTCATGGGATCGCTGGCTTTCAGTTCCTCGGTGGCTCCCGCTTCCTTCGCCAGCCGGGGCATCATCTGCTCCAGTCTGTTCTGGGCGGTCTCGTCGATCTCCAGAAGGTGCGGGTACAGCTTCTCGCTCAGCAGCATCTGGTTGTAGAGGATGGGACGGTGTTCCTTCAGATAGGTTTTCCTCATCCTGCCGTACTTGCCCAGGGGTTTCTCCGGCTGCTGGCTCAGCTTCAGGTCGGGAATCAGATAGTCTCCGTTCTGGATGTAGGTCATGGGATTGTTCATCTTGCTTGCTCCTTTCTTGGTTGGCTTCGCGCTCTGCATTTCGGACGGTAACGCCGATCTGCCGCAGCACCTGCTGGTTGATCTGGCTGACCGCTGTTCCCAGCGCCCCGATGGTGGACGGGGTGTTGAAATCAAAGATCGCCATGAAATCTTCGTGGTCGAAGTAGCGTTCCGGCTCCAGTCCGCAGCGGGACATCAAAGCGTAAGTGATACTGACGGTGGCGGCTGCCTTGAACTGCACTCCGATGTTATACTCATCATATTCCTCCAAAAAGGAACCGTCAACGATATAGAAGAAGTCCTGCTGATGCTCCGTCCAGTATTCCTCAGCCAGTTTTCCGGCTACCTTGGTGAGCTGTCCGGCAAGGTCATCACCATAGACATCGTAGGTGCGCTCCAGCATGGCCTGCACCGAATCCAGATGGCGCTCCTCCAGCTGCCATAGCCAGGGAGTGCGGGAATGTTCACGGGTTCCGGTGTCGGAAATGTCAAAGACATAGCGCAGGCGGGGTCTGTCCCCGGAATCGTCCACCAGCGCGATCCCCTTGGAACCGCGCCTTATATACCGGCCCATCTTTTCATTCCACAAATCGTACTCCGCACAGGCGGTGGCGTCCGGTCGCTGGGCGTAGATCATCAGCTGCTCATGGAACGGGTACTTGTAAAGGCGGGAAGCAGTGGTGAGAAACCCTGCCCATTCCTGCCAGCTCCCCGTGAGCTGTGTTGCCACCTTGTCCGCCATCTGTGCATATTGTTCAGCTTTGGTTGGCATGGTGTTCTGTCCTCCTTTCAGTTTTTAGGTAAAAAGGGTGGGGTGGCAGATTGCCACCCCATCCCTGCGGTTATGGTGTTTACTGGTCAAAATCCGGGTACAGCTCCAGCTGGGCAAAGTCCTCATCGGTCATCGCACAGAGCTTCGTAAGGGCGCTGTCGGTCAGCTCCCTCAGTTCCGTTTCCTCCGGTGATAGCTCGCCGCGCATCTCACGCAGGCTGTCGATCAATCCGGTGCGGCTGCCGGTATTGTAAATGCACATCAGGTTTATTTCCTCAAAAGTAAAGTTTCCCATATCAAATCTCCCTTTCCGCACTCTTTTTGGGTGCTGTCTTTTTGTGTTCTGCTTTGGGCTGGCTTTTCAGCTGATCCACAACGGATTTTTTCTTTTCCCGTTCCTCCCGATAAACGGCGTCAGCCAAGTCCATCAGGAAAATGGGCTGACCGCTTCGGGCCTGCTGTTCCAGCTCTGCCACCGTAGGCTCTTTTGCGCCATTGTTGATGATACCGTCGATCATGCCGTAATCGTCCTCCACGGTCATCTCCGCATTTTTCAGCGGATTTTCCGGCAGGAATCCGGGGATCTGGGTAAAACCAACGCTGTCACAGTAATGACAGGATACCTTACCGTCCTGCCTGATCGCAACGATGTCGCTGACGCTCATGGAGGGATGGTGGTAGTCTGCCGGATGATCGTTGTTAAACTGATTATAAAGCTGTTCAACAGCAGCCTGCGGAGAATTGCAGGATTCCAACGGCGCAGTATAGACCAGATCATAGTTTTCACGCTTTACTGCCTGCCCGATGGATCGGAGCCAGTCCATCCCTTCATAGCGAATGTCATGCAATTCATCGGTATGCTTTACCTGATAGATGGCAAAGCAATCTCTATTCTGGGAGAGAAATGCCTGTTCTCGTTCCTGCTGATGTTCCTGACGCTCCATGACCTTTTCATGGAACTGAGGGCTTTTCTCCCATTCCTCACGGTCCACACCGCAAAGACCGCCATGCTCCATGATCTCCTGTGGGTCAAACACCATGCTTTCCGTATTGTCCTCATGCAGCACATAGACAGTCAAACCGGCGGCATCCAGTTCCAGCGCCCGTTCTCTGGTAACAGGGAGCATCCCATCATAGGAGTATCCGTATTCCTGCATATCCGGTGTGGAGACCTGCTCATCCGGCGTTGGGTATTCATCCAGTGTCTGTTCCTGTGCCTCCGGCAGCTGGGAAGAAACAGCCACCTGACTGGCCTCTGCCTGCATCTGCTGATAGGCAGCTTCCTGCAAGGTCTCAATGATGGACAACGGTGCGTATTTTACCGAGTCTTTGCCCAAATCGTTGTCATCACAAATCTGGAGAACTGCCTTCATGCGGGAAAGCTCCGGCATATCCAGCTGACCGCCATCCATCTCTTTCATGGACGCAGCATCGTAAAGGGTGTAGTCCCATCCGCTGTCACAGGGCTGGATATGAAGATAGGTGGCATCGTCGATCAGAAACAAAGCCTCCTGCTGATTGGCGTCCGCCCCCAGCACCTCCATTTCTGGCATGGCCGCAGCCAGTTCCTTTACCGCTTTCTGTACCAGCGGATTGTCACGGTAATAGTCGATTGCCTGGATGGTATCCAGGTCAATGGTCTGCCCGGTCAAAATCGGAAAAGGTCCTTCATAGTCGCTTCCATCTTTCAGCTCAAAGCCAATGCCCTTGATCCCGTTCATTCGCTCTGCCGGAATCTCCTGATAAATGCGAATTGCTTCCTCCAAAGACAGGTTATCGTGGTATTCTCCGAGGTTTGGAAACTCCATACACTCTGCTGCATAGTAGGTCAGATTGCCGGTCGGCTGTCTATCGGATACCTTAGCAGCATCTGCTGGCTGCTCTATCGGGGCAGTTTCCGGCTCTGCTTTTGCATTTGGGTCAATCCCACGCTCTTTGCAGATTTCCTTATAGTGGCGCTCAATGTCAGAGATCAAAGTGCCGGAGGTCTTATTGATGGTCTCCAAACTGGCTCTCAGCTCTTTCAGTTCCTTGCCCTGACTCCAGCTTGCAATATAGCCGAAGCTGTTTTCTCCGGTCTCAATGCCAAAATACTTGCAAACCGCATAGGAGATGCTTTCAGCCTCCACTTCCTCCGTGTGGCGATTTTTGATTGCCTGTTTTTCTGCGGTTGGATCTTCCTCAACTGCAAGACGCCATTCAAACTGATTTTCGTCCACATAGCGCCAATCCATATCAGAAGCAAACTGTTCAGCTTCTCGTTCTGTGGCAAAATCCAGCTTGAAATCATGCTTGGTTCCACCTTCACTCTCCAGCACAACCTTCCATGACGGTAGCACTTCATATTTTTTAGGGTCATGGAGCTTGCTGTGGGCAATCTCGTGGACCGCGGCCGAAACCGTCTGCACCTCGCTCATGCCCTGACGAATGGCGATTTTCTGATGATCGGCAGAAAAATAGCCGTCCATATCGGCGGCCATTGCTTCAAAAGTGATCGGCACCGGCGCACTGCGGCGCAGAGCCTCTATGAATGCCTCATAATTGGGCACATTTCCGGAAAGGGAGGAAGCAAGCTCCGGCAAAGGTTTCCCGTCAGTCTGGCTCACATCAAAGACCTTGACCGGGCGAAACATGGGGATCTCAATTTCTTTTTCCTCTGTAACGATCTTTCCGTCTTGATCCAGAATCGGAGCCTTGGTGTCCGGGTCCAGCTTCTGCTCCTCGATTTTCTTCTTGTACGGTGTGGGGGCGATGATGGTAATGCCATGCTCGCCCTTTTTTACATGACGCTCAAACTGGTCTTTCCACTTATTGTATCCGGCTACCAAAGTGGCGTCCGGCTTCTGCATATAGATGAGCATGGTATTGTTTACCGAATAGCGGTGGAAGCGGGACATGACGGACAGATAGCGCATATACTTTTCACTCTCGAACAGTTCCTTGATGCCCTGCTCGATGCCGTCTGTGATTTCCCTTAGCCTCTCTCGGTTGGTGGGTTTGTTCTCAGCCATGATTTTCAATCTCCTTTCCAAGTGTGTGATTTCTGCTGTGTGTTCTGCAATCCATGCCTTTTGTTCTTCTTCACTTTCATAAAGAAAAAGGTCCAGCAGGTAGTCTACATAGGGTTTCTTCTGGATTGCTTCCACAAAGCGGGGGTGCGGTTCTTCCTCCGGTGTCCTGGGAGAACGGTCGGCTTCCCATTTTTTCAGCAGATAGTAGTAATCGGACAGTACGCGATAACAGCGCTGCCGGTCCTCCCGAAACTTCCGTGCCTCGGTTTTCTGGTGAACATAGTTCCTGCGGGGCGGGGCCTGACTGTCATAGATCAGGCCAAAATCCTGCGCCAGCTTCTCGGCGGCTTCTTTGGGGGACAGGTTGTAGAGCCGGGCGGTCAGGTCTATCACATCGCCGGTGGCTCCGCAGCCGAAACAGTAGAAATATTCTTCGTTCAACTTCATGCTGGGATTTTTGTCATCGTGGAAGGGACAGCAGGCCATGCCGCCCCTTTTGACCTCAATCCCATATCGTTCTGCGGCTTCCCGAATGGTGACAGACTGCTTGACCGTCTCAAATACATTTGCGCCCATCGTCAATCAGCTTTCGGTTTG
>ERZ1108166.1153-NODE-1153-length-9758-cov-4.158714_pt1 | contig 9758 bp, 12 predicted proteins | sample MGYA00403702_ERZ1108166 | MGnify/ENA primary metagenome ERZ1108166 (study PRJEB35170, sample SAMEA104062401) | human gut metagenome | biome: human gut; feature: human-associated habitat; material: faeces | place: Denmark | collected 2012-05-01 ...
TGCGAGGTCTATGAAGCAGGAAGCCCATTGGCTTTAGACAATGGGTAGTTCACTAAGTGGAGGATAAAAATCTTACATGGAGGTGGAAATGTGAAACGGCAGACAAATTTGGCACAGGCAATCGATATGGCAGCAGAGAAGGCCAGATATGATGAATGTGCAAAGAGATTATTAAGCTACAAGGAGGTGCTTGCGTGGATTTTAAAGTCCTGTACAAAAGAATTTTCTCAGTACAGTGTACAGTTTATCTGTGAAAACTGTCTGAAAGGAAAAGCAGAGATTTCACAGCATACTGTTCATCAAGATGAGAAGCGCGTAGATGAGTTGGATGGAGATACTCGAATTGAAGGGCTTAATACAGAGGCGGGTTCTATGAAAGAGCGGGCGGTATATTTTGATATTCGTTTTAAAGCCCTGCTTCCCGGAAGTAAAGAGCCTGTACAGCTTATTGTAAATCTGGAAATACAAGTCGATGATACGCCGGGGTATCCCCTGGTTACCCGTGGTTTTTATTATTGCGCCAGAATGATTTCTGAACAATATGGAACAGTATTTACAGGAGAAGACTACGGAAAACTCCAGAAAGTATACAGTATCTGGATTTGTCCGGATCCGGCGAAAAAACGAAGAAACGGTATTTTTCGGTATCATACAATAGAAGATAAAATAATGGGAGAGTCTGGTGCACATTTAGAAGACTATGATTTGATGGAAGTCATTGTTTTGCATCTTGGCAATGCAGAAGAAGAGAGTGGAAACGAAATCTTAAACCTTCTTAATATATTGTTTTCTTCATCGTTGTCGCCAAATGAAAAAAAGCGGAGATTACATAAGGATTTCCACATTGCAATGACTGCAGAACTGGAGAGTGAGGTGAAAAATATGTGTAATTTAAGTCAGGCGCTTATTGAACAAGGTATTGAACAAGGTATCGAACAAGGTATTGAACAGGGAATTGAACAAGGTGTCGAGCAGGGCATACAAAAAGAGAAATTGTCCCTTGCAAAGATGATGATTCAAGAGGGAGAGAGTATAGAGAAGATTAAAAAATACACAGGTTATCCAATTGAAAAAATAAAGGAAATTGCAGAAGCGATAAAAAAGTAGCAGATAGGGAATAAAAGCTCCTCCGGTAGAGAGAGGAGATTATAAGGAGAAACAGAAATGGAATATCGCAGTTTGCAGGAAAATGAAATCAACCGGGAGTTGTTTCGTGATTTTATCAGACGGCAGGTTGTTACAAAATGCTGGAGAAAAGAAAAGGGAGAATGGGTAATAAAAAATGCGCCATTCATAGACGATTGGACAGAGCAGGACTATCAGGTGCTAATCGAATGCCTGAAAGGTACAGCTGCATCAGGCGGACTTGTTTACGGCGCTTTTTATGAAGGCAGGCTGAAAGGATTTATTGCTGTTCTGCCGGAAATTTTTGGTGGAGAAAACAAATATATAGATTTGGCTGCCATTCATGTGTCTCAGGATATGAGAGGGACAGGAATTGGAACGGTTCTATTTAAAGAAGCAAAAAGATGGGCAAAAGAAAAAGGTGCGGAGAAACTTTATATTTCTGCTCATTCTGCTGTGGAAAGCCAGGCATTTTATAAACGCATGGGATGTGTTGAGGCTGCGTGGTATAAAAAAGAGCACGTGGAAAAAGAACCGTTTGACTGCCAGCTGGAAGTAAAATTGTAAGAGAAATGCCGTATTTTCGCCTGTGCAAAGATTCTTTGCATGGAAAACAGCACGATGCAAGGCAGGGTTGCTGGTCATTTGCAGAAACCGGAGGCATAATGGATACAGAAAGGAGGAACACATGAAACTGGGACAGACGATTATAAACATACGAAAAGAAAGAAAAATGACACAGGAAGAATTTGCCCGAATTTTTCATGTGACACGACAAACAGTATCCAATTGGGAAAATGAAAAAAGCTATCCGGACCTGGAAACCCTGGTTCGGATAAGCGAGGAATTTCAGATTTCTCTGGATGCTATGCTGAAGGAGGACGTGCAGATGGTAAAAAAAATAAACAGAGAAATTCAGTTCAGTCAGAAATTTAAGAAGAGTTTGAAAGCAGTTCTGGTATGTGCCGGTGTTTTACTGCTCCTTGGTGCGGGAGTCTATGGTGTGATGTGGCAGAAGGCGAAAACCTCTCTGGAAAAAGGATTTCAGGAGGGCATTGAAAAAAATCAGTTTCAGTTTGACAAGAAAGAAGGGTATTATAAAAAGGCAGTTTCAGAAGATGCCTGCTATATTCTTCCGAATCAGAAAATGCCGGGATATTTTGACTTTTCTCTTCATTTCCACAGTACATTTCTGGATTACTATGGGACAGAAGAGGGACAAAACATACAGATAAGATGGTCTGAGATGGGGAAAGAAGATGAAATTGTATCTTCCGTTTCTTATCTGGACGCAGAAGGAAATCTGGAAAAATCTCTTTCAGAAAAAGAGGAGGAGAGTCTCTGTGAAAAAAATGAGACAGTCCGGGAAGTGTTAAAAGAAGGAGAAAGAATTTTTGCGGAGGTCTATAAAAAATAAACCTGTAAGGAAATAATGAGAAAAAAAGAGGGTATCGCAATCATACGATTCTGCGACACCCTTTTGACGCCTTAGGCTCTTTCTACATTACCGGATCTTAAGCAGGAAGTACATACGTACATTTTCTTATTTCCGCTCTCTGTCTTAACTTTAACAGATTTTACGTTGGATTTCCACATCTTGTTAGATCTTCTATGAGAATGACTCACGTTGTTTCCGAAATGAGCTCCTTTTTCACAAATTGCACATTTAGCCATGATAGCACCTCCTTGACGCTTTTTTTCAACAGACTTTATTTTAACAGATGAAAATGGCTTTTGCAAGCAAAAAAAGGAAAAATGTGAAAAATAATATTTCTTTTTCTTCCAAAAGAGGGTATAATACACATAAACATAAAATTTGAAATGAAAATTGGAGGTAACCATATGAATGGATGTATAGATTCCGGATTGGGCCGGATTGTCATTGATACGGACGTAATTGCCACTTATGCAGGCAGCGTTGCGGTAGAATGCTTTGGCATCATTGGAATGGCTGCTGTCAGCATGAAGGATGGTCTTGTGAAGCTGCTTCGCAGAGACAGCTTGAGACACGGAATTAGCGTAAAAATTACAGAAGGCAACAGGATTCGCCTGGATTTCCATGTAATCGTGGCATATGGCGTAAATATCAGCACAATTGCAGATAATCTTGTCAGCAATGTAAAATATAAAGTTGAGGCTTTCACCGGTATGGAGATTGAAAAAATCAATATTATGGTGGAAGGCGTACGTGCCATAGATTAGGATTAGAGGAGGAACTTGTGGTGAACAGAAAAACCATAGATGCCAGTACACTTTCCAGAATGTTTCTGGCAGGAGCCAAAAATCTGGAAGCAAAGAAAGAATGGATTAATGAATTAAACGTATTTCCTGTGCCGGACGGAGATACAGGAACGAATATGACGCTTACCATCATGTCTGCTGCCGCAGAGGTGGGAGCTCTTGGGGATACCGATATGGAATCACTGGCAAAAGCCATTTCTTCCGGTTCTTTAAGAGGAGCAAGAGGAAACTCCGGCGTTATTCTTTCCCAGCTTTTAAGAGGCTTTACACGTGGTGTCCGTAAATACGAGGAGCTTGACGCACCTTTAATTGCAGCGGCTATGGAAAGAGGTGTGGAGACTGCCTATAAAGCAGTTATGAAACCAAAAGAAGGTACGATTTTAACAGTGGCAAAGGAAGCGGCGTTAAAAGCTGTTGAGATTGCAGAAGAAATGGAAGATTTGGAAGAGTTTTTCCGTGAGGTTTTTGTACATGCAGAAGCAACTCTTGCAAAAACTCCGGAAATGCTTCCTGTATTAAAAGAGGCAGGCGTTGTGGATTCCGGAGGACAGGGACTTCTTGAAGTGTTCCGTGGCGCAGTGGATGGTTTCCTTGGAAAAGAAGTAGATTACTCTCAGTTTGAGAAGAGTGCAGCTCCGTCCGTAACAAAAATTTCTCCTCAGGCAGAGGCAGATATTAAATTCGGTTACTGTACAGAATTTATTATTATGCTTAATAAAGAACTGCCGGAGGAAGAAGAACATAGCTTTAAAGAATTTCTCATGTCAATCGGAGATTCCATCGTTCTTGTAGCAGATGATGAAATTGTAAAAGTACATGTGCATACAAACCATCCGGGACAGGCAATTGAGCGCGCCCTTACTTATGGTTCTCTTTCCAGAATGAAAATTGATAATATGAGGGAAGAGCATCAGGAGAAGCTGATTAAAGATGCGGAAAAACTTGCAGCACAGCAGGCGGAAGAGGAAGAGGCAAAGGCAGCAGAACAGCCGCCTAAGGAAGTTGGTTTTATTTCTGTTTCAGCAGGAGGCGGGCTGACAAGTATTTTTAAAGACCTGGGTGTGGATTACCTCATCGAGGGTGGTCAGACCATGAACCCAAGTACAGAAGATATGTTAAATGCCATCGCAAAAGTAAATGCAAAGACTATTTATATCTTTCCGAATAATAAAAACATTATTCTGGCAGCAAACCAGGCACGTGATTTAACGGAGGATAAGGAAATCGTGGTGGTTCCCACAAAGACGGTTCCACAGGGGATTTCTGCAATTATCAGCTTTGTTCCGGAGAAAAACGGCGAGGAAAATCTGGAAGCCATGATGGAGGCTGTGTCCAGAGTAAAGACAGGACAGATTACTTATGCTGTCCGTGATACAAGAATCGACGATAAGGAAATCCATGAAGGCGATATTATGGGAATTGGCGACAGCGGCATTCTTGCGGTCGGAAAGACAAAAGAAGAAGTGGCAAAAGAGACAATCGCTTCTATGATGGATGAAGACGGAGAGATTATCAGTCTTTACTATGGAGCAGACACAGAAGAAGCAGATGCAGAGGCTCTTGCGGAAGAGCTGGAAGCTTTGTATCCGGATTGCGAGATTGAGATAAACCAGGGCGGACAGCCAATTTATTACTATATTATTTCAGTAGAATAAGAGAAGGGGCGGAAGAAAGTCTTCCGCTCTTTTTTTCAGGAGGGAAACATGGAGAGACCACTTCGTTCTTTAAAAGGAGTAGGAGAAAAAACGGAAAAGCTTTTTCAGAAAATCGGAGTTTCTACGACAGAGGAGCTGCTCCGATATTATCCGCGCAATTATGAAGAGTATGAAGAACCTGTTCCTGTTGAGGAGTTAAAAGAAGGCTGTATTGCGAGTGTTCAGGCTACAATTGTGTCCGGTGTGTACATAAATAAGGTAAGAAATCTCCAGGTTATTACAATTACAGCAGCAGATGCTACAGAAAAAATCGGAATTGCCTGGTTTAATATGCCGTACCTGAAAAATACGCTGAAAAAAGGCAGCGTATTTATATTCAGAGGACGTGTTGTGAGAAAGCAGGGAAAACTTCAGATGGAACACCCGGAAATCTTTACGCCTGCAGCATACGGGGAAATTCTTCACAGCCTGCAGCCGGTGTACGCGCTCACAGCCGGACTTTCCAATAAAACCATCGGAAAGCTTGTCCGTCAGGCAATAAAGGAGCAGACGCTTCAGATGGAGTATCTTCCGGAGGAAGTAAAAGAGAGATACCATCTGGCAGATGATAATTTCGCAGTGGAAAATATCCATTTTCCGGAAAATATGGAAAAGCTTCTCATGGCACGCAAACGTCTTGTGTTTGATGAATTTCTGTTTTTTATCCTTGCAGTGCAGACATTAAAAGAGAGGACGGAAACTGCGAAAAATGAATTTCCCATGACTCCGGTATGGAAAACGGAGGAAGTAATAGAAGGGCTTCCGTACAGCCTTACAAAAGCGCAGCTTAATGTGTGGCACGAAATAGAAAGGGATTTGCAGAGCCACAGCCTCATGTCCCGTCTTGTCCAGGGAGACGTAGGCTGCGGAAAGACAATTCTTGCTTTTCTTGCCTTGATTATGACAGTGGAAAACGGGTATCAGGGCGCTCTTATGGTTCCAACGGAAGTTCTGGCAAAGCAGCATTATGAAGGGTTTCAGGAGCTTCTGGAAAAACAGGGAGTTACCTCATGCAGACCTGTTCTTTTAACAGGCTCCTGTACGGCAAAAGAAAAAAGAGAAATTTATGAAAAAATTTCTTCCGGCGAGGCAAATGTTATTATAGGGACACATGCACTGATTCAGGAGAAGGTGTGCTATAAAAACCTTGCCCTTGTGATTACAGACGAGCAGCACCGTTTTGGAGTAAAACAAAGAGAAGCGCTTACAACCAGGGGAAATCCCCCCCATGTTCTTGTTATGAGTGCTACGCCCATTCCCAGAACACTTGCTATTATATTGTATGGTGATCTTGATATTTCCATTGTAGACGAGCTTCCGGCAGCAAGACTTCCCATTAAAAACTGTGTGGTGGACACCTCTTATCGAAAAAAAGCATATACTTTTATGGAGCGCCAGATTCAGGAAGGGCGTCAGGTGTATGTAATCTGCCCTATGGTGGAGGAAAGCGAAGGAACAGACGGAGAAAATGTTCTGGATTATACAGAAAAATTAAGAGGTATTTTCCCGGAAACAATTACCGTGGCAGCACTTCATGGAAAAATGAAGCCAAAAGAAAAAAACAGAATTATGGAAGAGTTTGCAGAAGGGAAAATTAAAATTCTGGTATCTACCACAGTTGTGGAGGTAGGAGTAAACGTGCCCAATGCCACAGTTATGATGGTGGAAAATGCAGAGCGGTTCGGGCTTGCCCAGCTTCATCAGCTCAGGGGAAGAGTAGGGCGTGGGAAACATCAGTCTTACTGTATTTTCATGCAGGGAAACGGGGCAAAAGAAACATCAAAACGACTGGAAATTCTGAATAAATCCAACGATGGATTTTTTATTGCAGGGGAAGATTTAAAGCTTCGAGGACCGGGAGATCTTTTTGGAATCCGGCAGAGCGGTCTTCTGGAATTTAAGCTGGGAGATATTTATCAGGATGCGGATGTTTTAAAATCTGCCAGCGAGGCGGCAGGTATGATTCTTTCCTGTGATTCGGATTTAAGCCTTGAACAGAACAGGAGATTAAAAGAAAAACTTGGTCAGTATATGAAGGAAGATTTGCAGAATATGGGGCTGTAGAAAAACAAAATCTTGCAAAAATCTGCAAATAGTAGTATTCTATGAAACGTAATCAATTATTAAAGCTTGTAAGGAGGCTATCAAATGGCTAGAAAGATGACAACAAAAAAAGCAGACACAACTGCAAAAACAGCATCTGTGAAAGAGACTCCTGCAAAATCTGTTGCTGCCGCACCTGTAGAGAATGCTGTAAAAGCTGAGACTGAAAAGACAGAAAATGCAAAAGTAACCGCTGTTAAGGAAGAAGAAAAAATGGTAGAAAAAGAAACACCGGCTAAAAAAACAACAAGGAAGGCTGATTCCAAAACTGCCGCACCGAAGAAAACTCCGGCAAAGAGAACTGCTGCGAAGAAAGCAGAGACAAATACAGAAGTATATGTTCAGTTCTGGGGCAGAGAGATACATACAAAAGATGTTGTAGAAAGCATTAAAAAAGTATGGACAGAAGAAATGGGCAAAAAAGAGTCCGATATGAAAGAGCTGAAAGTGTATATCAAACCGGAAGACAATGGCGCGCATTATGTCATTAATGGCGACATTACCGGTTTTATTGGAATGTAATCGAAATCCGCACAGTAAAATGCCGGGATATGAGATTTCATATTCCCGGCATTTTTTCTGCAAATATAAGTGTTCTGATACTCTGAAGCGGTTTAGAAACCGGACTGGCTTCCGGCAGAACCGCTGGACATCTGGCGTTCCTGCGCCTCAATCATCTTTTTCACCATATATCCGCCGACGCTTCCGTTCTGTTTGGAAGTAAGGTTACCGTTGTATCCGTCTGTAAGCGGAACACCCAGCTCATTTGCAACCTCAAATTTGAAACGGTCTAATGCGCCTTTTGCCTCTGGTACAACTGCTTTGTTAGAAGAATTGTTGTTTGACATGATTCATTTCCTCCTTGGTTGTTTGTTTGTTGTTACACTGCTAGTATATGAAAAAATAAAAATAATACACTGGCAGTTCTTGTATGTACTGGTAAAATTATGAAAATATTAACAATCTATGAAATTTGTATATTTTAAAAGATTTAATTGCACTTCTTTTAGCTATTTGTTATAATGTCAAATAGGAAAATTAGATTTTATGAAAATGGAATGGCAGAATGGAGAGTGAATTATGAATTTAGGAATTATCGCACATAACAGTAAAAAGGTATTAATTGAAGATTTCTGCATTGCCTATAAAAATATTCTTGCAAAGCATGAGGTTTATGCGACAGGAACTACAGGAAGAAGAATTGAGGAAGCCACAGGTCTTCATGTTCATAAATTTCTGGCAGGAAGTATTGGCGGCGATAAACAGTTTACAGAGATGATAGAGAGAGAAGACATGGATATGGTCATTCTCTTTTATAATCCGGTTATGATGGATCCGAAAGAGCCGGATATTACAAATATTGTGAAAAAATGTGACCAGTATAACATTCCGGTTGCAACAAATATTGCCACAGCGGAGCTTCTGATTCTGGGACTTGCCCGTGGAGACTTGGATTGGAGACTGAATCTGAAATGAGAGTCATAGCAGGAAAAGCAAGACGCTTAAATTTAAAAACGGTTCCGGGGATGGATACACGCCCTACAACAGACAGAATAAAAGAAACATTGTTTAACATTCTTCAGCCGGAAATGCTGGACTGTCGTTTCCTTGATTTATTTGCAGGAAGCGGAGCAATTGGGATTGAAGCGTTAAGCCGGGGAGCGGCGGAAGCAGTTTTTGTAGAAAAAAATCCAAAAGCCTGTGCATGTATCCGGGAAAATCTGGCATTTACAAAACTTGCAGAAGGTGGTAAACTGCTGAACATGGACGTGCTTCAGGCTCTGCGTTCTCTGGAGGCAAGAGGTGCATTCGACTGTATTTTTATGGACCCTCCTTATAATCAGGAATTGGAAAAAGAAGTTCTCCAATATCTGACAGAAAGTGAAACGGCAGATGAGAATACTCTGATTATAATAGAAGCGGAGCTTTCTACTGATTTTTCCTATGCGGCAGAGCTGGGATACGAGCTTTTGCGTGTGAAAGAGTATAAGACAAATAAGCACATTTTTTTAAAAAAGAGAAAGTGAGAAAAATACATGGTAGTAGCAGTATATCCCGGAAGTTTTGACCCGGCTACTTATGGGCATCTGGACGTAATCAAACGTGCCAGTGTATCTTTCGATAAAATAATTGTGGGAGTTTTGCATAATTCTGCAAAAAGTCCGTTGTTTTCTGTGGAAGAACGTGTTAATATACTAGAAAAGGCGACGAAAGATATTCCCAATGTAGAGGTGAAGCCTTTTGAAGGTTTGTCAGTGAATTTTGCAAGAGAGAATCATGCGCAGGTCATTATAAGAGGTCTGCGGGCAGTTACGGATTTTGAGTATGAACTGCAGATGGCACAGACAAATCGTGTCCTGGCTCAGGATATAGATACTGTTTTTATGACTACAAGCCTTGAATACGCATATTTAAGTTCCACCATTATGAAGGAAGTAGCTTCCTTCGGAGGAGATTTAAGCAAATTTGCTCCGCCTGAGATTATCGAGGCGGTAAAACAGAAAATGCCGAAAGATAAACAGATAAAATAAGGAGAGTGTATTATGAGCAGCAGAATTGAACAGATTATTGACGAGATTGATGAGTATGTGGAGA
>ERZ1108166.1154-NODE-1154-length-9739-cov-11.020240_pt1 | contig 9739 bp, 9 predicted proteins | sample MGYA00403702_ERZ1108166 | MGnify/ENA primary metagenome ERZ1108166 (study PRJEB35170, sample SAMEA104062401) | human gut metagenome | biome: human gut; feature: human-associated habitat; material: faeces | place: Denmark | collected 2012-05-01 ...
CATCCGGGGAGTGGTTGATACCGCTCCCCGGCTTTTTCTACTTCGGGACAAAGTGTCCCAAAGTAAAAATACTGTTTGCCGGAAGGAGGGATTTTTACGGCGACCACCTACATCCGCCCTTATAAAACAGCGGCGGGAAAAAGTGCAATTCAAACGATGGAGGATCGTTTCACCTATGGCCTGAACCCGGAAAAGCTGGGAGCCGTATCTTCCTATCTCTGCGACCCGAACACGGCTCCCGCCGAGTTTCTTCTGGTAAAAAGTCAATACCTTGCAGAGACAGGCCGGGCCGTGTCTCGCGGGGCCCTGTTCTTTCAGATCCGGCAGGCGTTCCTGCCCGGGGAGGTTACGGCGGAAGAAGCAAACCGTATCGGCTATGAAACGGCGATGCGCTGGACAAAGGGAAAGTATCAGTTCTTCGTCTGTACGCATACCGACAAGGCCCATATCCACAATCACATTTATTTCAATGCGACGGCCTTTGACCGCTCCCGGAAATTTCATAATTTCATTGGTTCGTCCTTTGCCCTGCGGCGGCTCTCTGACCGCGTGTGCATCGAACATGAATTGTCTGTTATCCAAAATCCGTGCCAGCACAGCAAGGGTCGTTTTCTCCACTATGGACAGTGGATCGGAGAAAAGCCACCCTCTGCCAAGCAGCGGGTGCGGCTGGCTGTTCTCGCCGCTTTGGAGAAAAAGCCAACGGACTTTGCCGACTTTCTTCGTCTCATGGAGGAGTCCGGCTTTGCGGTGAAACAAGGACGCGGCGGTGTCATCTCATTCCTTGCACCCGGGCAGGAAAAACCGACCCGGCTCCGGGCTTCTACACTTGGAGTTGGATTTGACCCGGAGGACATCAAGGCGGTAATTGCCGGGGAACGTCCACTCCCCGAACTGCCCGAGGAGCCCACGGTTCCGCCACGGCGAGTTAATCTCATCATCGACATTCAAGAGCGTATGGCCCAAGGCAAGGGCCCGGCCTATGAACGATGGGCCAAGGTCTACAACTTAAAGCAGATGGCGGCTGCACTCCAGTATTTGCAGGAGCATCATCTGACAGACTATGCGGCGCTGACGGCCAGCACCGAGGCTGCGGTGGATCACTTTCACAAGCTGTCTGACGAGCTCCGCACAACGGAGGAGGCTCTTTCCAAAACCTCGGAGCTGATGGCTGCCACGGTGGACTATGCCAAGACCCGCCCGGTATTCGATGGGTACAAGGCTGCGCGGTACAGCAAAAAGTATCTGGCCCAGCATGAAGCAGAGCTTGCCACTTACCGGGCGGCAAAAGATACCATGAACACCATACTGAACGGCGCAAAGCTCCCTAAGATTGAAGCACTAAAAAAATCCCGCCGTGAGCTGGCAGGACAGAAAAAAGAGCTTTATGCAGAATACCGGGAGGCCCAGCGGCAAATGCGGGAGGCCGTGGCAATAAAAGCGAACATTGATCATCTGCTCGGCATAACAGACGAGCGTGAAAATAAGGCCCAGGAACGATAGTGACGGGCCGCAGACTACGGTGCAGCGCACCGGGACTTTGGGACAATTTGTCCCGAAGTACAGCGGGTTTGGGGAGCTCCCCAACAAGCATTTTTGCGGGCCCTGCGCCCTGCAAAAATTTCGGAGTGTGGCCACACCCGAATTGCTTGCCAAAACGCGCAACCCGCAACATGGCGCAAAAAAACGGAGGTTACGCTTTTCTTACGCATCCTCCGTTTCCTTGGCGGCTCTCATCGCTTGGATGGTGGCCTCCACAATTTTTAATTCCTTTTCGTCCAACGAGTTCAGCATCGCATCAATCCGCTTTCTGCACTCACTCCCCCTGTTTTTGGACGGATAAAAGTATTGATCTACCGATATATCAAACATTGTGACCATCTGGTAAAAAGTATTGAGGCTGGGGTGCTGGCCGTCATTCTCATTATACATGATGGTACGGGGAGCCCGATCAACAATAAAGGCCAGTTGTTCCTGCGTCATCCCGCTGGCTTTCCTCGTATCCTTAATCGCTTTTCCTATATCGTGAAAATCAAACCGCCGTTCATCTCGTTCTATCTTCATAACATCACCCAATGTAATTTTACATTTCAGGTATTAGTATTTGAACGACTTTAATTTTCATACTACTGACTATTTAATTTCATATTTTAAGCTATGGTAATTCATCTATATGCGCAAACAAAAAATCTATAAAATATTTGCTTGCAATCGGCAACTCATTATTCCCCTTTGCAACTAATCCTATTTTTCGTGTAACAACCGGATGGAGAGGACGAATTGCAACCTTGTAATTTGTTTTTCTCAGTACCAATTCCGGCAAAATACTAACTCCTATACCCGTTTCGACCATAGAAAGAATTGAGTAATCATCATGAACGCGCAAACGCACGCTTGGTTCTAATCCTGCCTGTCGAAACGCTTCTAAAGGTTTGCTAAGACTGCCCTCCTCAATTACTAAAAAAGGGTCTTTGGCAAGATCCTCTAATGTAACATACGGTGCATTTGCCAGCGGATGGCATAGTGGGAGAACCGCACGATATTCCCCCTCTTTGATAAACCTTGTTTCACTGGCGCTTAACAGCACATCAAGATTGACAAATCCGAAGTCTATTTCGCTTGTTCGTATCCATTCAGGAATACTGTTATTGTCTCCTTGATGTAGGATAAATTCTACATTTGGATATTTCTCCTGAAATGCTTGAATAAGCTGCGGGAGCCAGTGGCAGGAAATGCTGGACAGCGTTCCAATCCGAATCGTACCGGAATCTAACCCACGGATTTCTTTTGCGATTTCCTGCATGGATTGATATTGTGAAATTGTATTTTGAATAGCGGGAAATAGTCGTTCACCCTCAATAGTCAAACGAATACCATATCTGGAACGATACAAAAGCTTGATAGAAAGTTCCTTTTCGAGAGATGTAATCATTTGGCTCATAGCTGGCTGTGTATATCCCAAAACATCAGCAGCTTTTGTAAAGCTTCCGAGTTCAACAATTTTTTTTAAAGCAATATATCTGTGCATTATTCAAATAACCTTTCTGCATGTTTTGTTTATAATTATTTATTTTACTTATTCTTGTGCGTAGTATATACTAAAACTGTCAAAAACACAAGCAGGAGGTTAAGTAAATATGAGTGGTACAGTATTGAAACAATATATCGTGGACGCTTTTACAGATACCGTGTTCAAGGGCAATCCAGCAGCCATCTGTGTTCTCGATCAATGGCTCCCTGATAATTTAATGCAGAGCATTACGAAAGAAAACAATCTTTCTGAAACGGCGTTTACTGTTAAAAACGGAGAAAACTATGACTTGCGCTGGTTTACTCCTGGCGGAGAGATAGACTTATGCGGTCATGCAACGTTAGCTTGTGCTTATGTGCTTATGAATTATTACGAGCAAGGAAAAGAAAGCGTTGCTTTTTCTACTATGAGCGGCAAATTGACGGTTGTCCGGCGTGGCAATCTATATGAAATGGATTTTCCTGCTTACGATTTGAAACAAATTCCTGTAACGAAAGAAATGACAGATGCTATTGGTATAGCCCCTAAAGAGGCCTATATAGGACGTGATTTACTTTGCGTATTTGAGAACACGTCTATAATAAAAAGTCTTGCACCTGATTTGGAAAAAGTAAAAGGGTTAGAAGGACTGCTTCTTCAGGTAACTGCAAGGACAGATGGGGAAGCGTATGATTGCATTTCCCGTTCTTTTGCTCCTAAACTGAATGTTGCCGAGGATCCGGTTTGCGGCTCTGGACATTGTCATATTATTCCGTACTGGGCAAAGAAGCTATTGAAGAATAATCTGGTTGCTTATCAGGCATCCCCACGCGGCGGCGTTCTCTATTGCCGTTTGGAAAAAGAACGGGTCATACTGGCTGGAAAAGCTGCTCTCTACTCGCAGGCGGACATCTATTTACCAGAAGAGGCTTCCAATTAACAGCAGGAGGCGTAATTAGGTATGATGAGAAAAGAAACTATAAAAGGGCATACGCTGCCTGTATTGCAATGTGATAAACAGTATGGCGGTCTGTTAGAGCAAGTGTCTCAATATGCTTTTGATTATATCAATACAATTTATCAAAAGCCCCCGTTTCCAGATGAAAAGGCAATACAAGAATTAAATGTATTCGACGAGGAGCTTCCTTTTGATGGAGTAGATGCCTTTGCTGTTATAAAACAATTACATGAAATAGGTTCTCCAGCTACAACTGCCGAGATCGGAGGGAGATTTTTCGGATTTGTAAACGGCGGCCTGTTTCCGGTAGCTCATGCGGCTGAATGGCTTGCGGATACGTGGAATCAAAACAGCGCTTTGTATGTAATGTCACCTGTGACATCCAAGCTGGAAATGATATGCGAGCTTTGGATTGTACAGCTTCTGAGGCTGGAACCACAAACTGCCATGGGATTAGTAACTGGATCATCCAATGCGATTATCTGTGCATTAGCCGCCGCACGAAATGAATTATTAAACAGGCAAGGTTACAGTATTTCAGAAAAGGGATTCCGAAATGCTCCACCGCTTCATGTTTTAATCAGTGAAGAGGCTCATTCCTCCGTAAAAGCGGCTCTTTCTGTTTTGGGATTTGGTACAGACGAAATTGAAATGCTTGCGACAGATGAATTAGGGCGAATTAAAATTGAAACTGTTCCCAAACTTGATAAGAATACACTACTCATTTTGCAAGCCGGGAATGTGAATGGCGGAAGTTTTGACCCGATTGATAAATTATGCGATATGGCAAGAGCGGCTGGCGCGTGGGTACATATTGATGGTGCTTTTGGCCTTTGGGCCGCAGCTTCTAAAAAATATCGTGTCCTTACAAAAGGAATCGAAAAAGCCGATTCATGGTCTGTGGACGCACACAAAACCTTAAATGCCGGATATGATTGTGGAATTGTGCTATGCCGTCACAGAAATGCTCTTGTATCTGCATTGCAGGCAAATGGCTCATATATTGCGTATGGAACACAGCGGGACGGTATGCTTTATACAACAGAAATGTCCCGCAGGGCAAGGGCAATTCCTCTATGGGCTGTATTGAAAACCTTGGGTTCAAGCGGAGTGGAAAACCTTGTTGACACTCTTTGCGGCCATACAGAGTATTTTGCAGAACAGCTTAAAAAAGTGGGCTATACGTTGGTAAATCCCCCTGTTTTTAATCAATTTATGATTGCCTGTGAGACAGAGGAACAGACAGCTCAAATTTTACGCATTGTTCAAAACAGCGGTATTTGCTGGTGTAGCGGAAGTCAGTGGAAAGGAAAAAATATAATCCGAATAAGCGTTTGTTCGCATATGACAACAAAGAATGATATTGATATAAGCGTAGCGGTGTTTAAAGCTGCTTATGAGGAGGTGTTTTCATGAAAAAATTAGGATTGATCGGCGGCGTTGGCCCGGAATCTACGATTCCTTATTATCGTGGAATTATCTATGGTGTTCAGAAAAAACTGAACAAACCTTTTTTCCCGCCATTAGTAATTGAAAGTCTTAGCTCTTTTGAAGTAATCCGTATGAGTTCTCAAAAGGACCGGGAAGGACTGACAAAATATTTACTGAAAGGCATCCAAAATCTTGCGGCGGCAGGAGCGGAGGTTGGAGCGTTAGCTTGCAATACTGGACACATAGTTTTCAACGAATTGCAAAAACAATCGCCTATTCCGCTTGTAAGCATTGTTGAAACGGCCTGTGCTGAAGCAAAACGGCAAGGACTGAAAAAGATAGGATTGCTTGGAACAGCCGCAACTATGGAAGGTAACTATTTTAAAATACCTTTTGAGGAGGCGGGAATTGAAATAAAAATACCTGAACAGGCAGAGCGGGACTATATTGCTGACCATATTTTAAATGAATTAGAATTAGGTATCGTCAAAGAAGAAACTGCCAGTCATTTTGTAGAAATTGTAGAGGAAATGTCAAAGATACAAAATATTGATGCTGTTATTTTAGGTTGTACAGAATTACCGCTTATTTTTGAGGGAAGAAATTTATCCATACCGAGTCTGGATACCATGCAACTTCATATACAAGCACTTATAAAAACAATTTTGGAGGAATGAATATGTTGATTCAACAGGCAACTTTAGAGGATGTTCAGGGGGTTCTTGATTTACTGAAAGCAAATCATGTCAGTCATGTTTCGGATAAAACAGATGGCTTTGTTACCACCAACATGACGGAAAAACAGCTTGTGACACTTATTACAAAAGAGAATGGCGTTACGATTGCCAAGGAAAATGAGAAAATTCTTGCTTTTGCTATGGCCGCATCATGGGAGTTTTGGGCGGAATGGCCGTTCTTTGTCTATATGATAGAACAACTACCAAATTTTTCTTTTAACGGAAAAACGCTTACTGCAAAAAATTCTTATCAGTATGGGCCGGTTTGTCTTGATAAATCCGTTCGCGGGTCTGGATTATTTGAGCGAGTATTTTATGCGTCTTTATCCAGCATGAAAGAGCGTTATCCTATAATGGCTACTTTTATTAACCAGATCAATCCCCGCTCTTATGCCGCACATACAAGGAAGGTTTCTATGACACAAGTCGGAAAATTTCAATTTAACCAAAATAACTATTTTTTAATGGCCTGTTCCACGGAATTAGGTAATAAATGATCGCAGAACTTTGATATAAAGTGATTTTACTGCCCAGCGGCAGGAAAGAAAAAAACCGCTGCTGGGCAGAAAATTTTCACGTTCAATTTAGTTTTCTTGGTGGCGGTTCAATAGAGCCGCTGTTTTCTTTTTCAAAATAAAAAATGGAGGGTGTGTTAAAGTCCCTCTTTATGAGGACATGGCGGTTCCCAGGAGGTATCACCATGTCCATTTTCATATTCCATAATTCCCACGAGCTCCACCAGTTAAAAAAAGCGTAGCCCCTCCATCGGAGCAGTCCGGCTTTGAATGTGAAATTAAACAGTACATAACCGATAATATATTTTCGTGCGCTTGTGCGGCCTTGTGTCGCGCAGGCGCATTTTGCTTTCCAGACTTCGAGACAAAGTGTCCCGAGGTGCGGTGCCGTTCTCCGCCGTTACTCCATTTCGTTTCCGACCAACCCCGAACAAACTGAAATGGAGGATTTTACGATGACTACTATCAATTTGAAAGATTTTTATTATTGGTACACGCAGGATCAGCTTATCGAAGTTTCTGACGAGGTGGCCGAGGTATTCAAGGCCGATGCCCGTTATGAAATGGCCTACCAGCGGCGGCTCTCCCGGCACAAGGCGCAGTATTCTCTGGACTGCGATGACGGGATTGAGTATTCCGCTTGCCTGCATGAGCCGACCCCGCAGGAGCTCCTTGAACGGATGGAAACCTTTCTTCGTCTGTGGAACGCTCTCAATTCTCTGCCGGAGATCCAGGGCCGCAGAATTGACGCACATATCATTCTTGGCAAGTCGATTAAGGAAATTGCCGAGGCCGAGGGCGTACATGAGGAGTCTATTCGCCAGTCGATCAAGCGTGGCCTTGAACGCATGAAAAAAACTTTTTGATTTTTTCATCTTAACCCACTTGGAATTGATGAAAAAATGTCTCGGTTTATGAGAGGAGGTTTTCTTCCTAACGCAAGGGAATAACGGCAACCCTGAGTAAGTTCGGGGAGCCAGACGGTGGGTGCGCGGTGACATTTCCAAAAAGAGATTGAGCGAACAACACCAACATCGTAAATGGGCTCGGCCATCCCAAGGCCACGATCCGGCAATGAACAGACTGGCTGCCTGTTCCTCCGGGCTTGTCACTTCACTTGCTTGGAGAGCGCCGCACAGAAAATAACGATTGTCTTTGGACAGGCCAAGTAAATATGTGCGGCGCTCTCTAATATTCAAAAGCTATAATAAGCCTCGAGACAAAGTGTCCCAAGGTGGAGTAAGGCAACAGGCCAGCATCCCGGTGGTGCTGGCCTGTTGCGTTTCCCCACCAAACAGCGGGAGACGTTCTATCAATCTGCGAAGGAGGTTTACCGTGAAATTAACTACACAGGAACTTGAACAAATGAGAAGCGTTGACATTGGCGCGGTGGCTGCCGAGTCCCTGCCTGATGTGAGCGGTATGACCTTTGACAATGCGCTTTCCAGAAAGGAGCGCATCTCTCGATTTTTGCAGACTGTCAAAAATCCATACTGCTTTTGCATCGGTGGTGTTGGCGTGAAAATTGAATTTGCTGAAAGCGGGCCATCTCTCCAAGATAAGCTGACGGATTTCCTGCTGCGGCAAAGAAGCGGGCTGTAACTTCGGTTACAGCTCGCTTTGCTTCTTCGAGACAAAGTGTCCCGAAGCGGAGGCATCCTTGTTGTCCTCCCCGGACAGAGTTATAATATAAGTGTAATGTGATAGGGAAGGAGGAACAATGGCACGAGCAAAAAACAGAGGGTATCAGCAGAGTTTCTCTCCCTCTTACACAATTCGCCGCTGGCGGCTGGGCATCTATATCCGGCTTTCAAAGGAAGATTTGAAAAAAGGAAAAGACGATAGCAACAGCGTAAAAAACCAGCGTGACCTACTGAACGATTTTTACCGACGCAACATTGACGAGTTTGAAAGTGTCACGGAATATGTAGATGACGGACATACTGGAACGGACGCTAACCGTGAAGATTTTCAACGGCTCTTGGCGGATGTCATGAGTGGTAAAATCAACTGCGTTATAGTAAAAGACCTGTCCCGCTTCGCACGAAATTATAGCGATGCCGGAAGTTTGATCGATAACCTGTTTGTTCAAATGGGTGTTCGCTTTATCAGCCTTGCTGAGAATGTGGACAGCTACAAGAACCCCGACAGCGTTTCAAATATCATCGTTCCCATTACAAACGTGATGAACGATAATTACTGCTATCAGACTTCCAAAAAGATCCGGCAGGTATTTGATTACAAACGGCGCAACGGCCAGTATATCGGAGCATTTGCTCCTTACGGCTATGTAAAGCACCCAAAGGACAAGCACAGGCTGATTGTTGATCCCGATGCTGCTGAAAATGTCAAACTCATTTTCACAATGCTTATTCAAGGGTCATCAAAACGTGCTATCGCGTTGTACCTGAACGAGCACGGCGTACCTAGCCCCTCGGCTTACAAGGTACAAAAGGGCTTGCCTGTTTCGACAAGAGGGTATGACGATCCTATGTGGGGAGCCCGCATGATCCACTCCATTCTTACCAATCCGACCTACACCGGGGACTTAGCCCAAGGCCGGAGCCGGGTGAAAAGCTACAAGGTACACCAGATTGAAGCTGTTCCCCGCGAGGAATGGGTGGAAGTGGCTGGAACACATGAGGCCATTATCGACTATGAAACTTTCGATAAGGTACAGGCTCTCTTACAGCGTGATACCCGTACTTCCCCGAAAGGCCGTGAGGTACATTTATTCAGCGGCTTTCTGAAATGTGCCGATTGCGGGCGGGCCATTACCCGATGCGTTAGCAAGAACAACAATGTATATTATTCTTGCTCAACCTACAAGAACCGTTCCCGGACAGCCTGCACCATGCACTCAATCAAGCATGAACGGCTGGAGGCTGCTGTTCTGTTCGCCGTACAGCATCAGGTACATTTGGCTGTTTCCTACTCGGAAATCGTCACGCAGATCAATTCCGCTCCAATCAAAAAAAGCCAGTCTTACCGACTGGACGATCTGATAGCTGCAAAAGAGCGGGAACTGACAAAGATAACACGCTACAAGCAATCTCTTTATCAGGACTGGAAAGACGGTGAAATCACC
>ERZ1108166.1167-NODE-1167-length-9506-cov-23.748281_pt1 | contig 9506 bp, 10 predicted proteins | sample MGYA00403702_ERZ1108166 | MGnify/ENA primary metagenome ERZ1108166 (study PRJEB35170, sample SAMEA104062401) | human gut metagenome | biome: human gut; feature: human-associated habitat; material: faeces | place: Denmark | collected 2012-05-01 ...
CTGAGGTGAGCATATCACCTCTGTTCAGGTGGCCAAATTCAGTAAACCACTTCAACAATATATCCTACGTTATCATCAGTGCCAGCACTCGCGGTATAACAACTCAAGCACAGAATTAAAAAAAGAAAATGTCTGAAGAATTTCTTCATTATCACTCCACCATCTACTGCTGTAACAGTCGCAGTTATTTGTTTTGATCTATTATTCGTAGTACACATCAACTAATATATGACTCATTACCTGGCCAGATATGACATCCAGCGCGGGATCGATTTTTTGCATTCTGGCATAAAATTTCCATGAAGAATTATGCAGGGCAGAAGTCATTACTGGATACACGGAACGAGAATTTCCTGCTGAACTAATAACATTGAATATATTGGTCGGGTCCTGAATGGAAAAGAGAACGACACCGACATTTTTAGCCCCGGTTGCGACTTCATTGGCAAATATTTGCCTTGAACCTGCAGCCATGACACCGCTAAGGGCTCTAAAATCAATATGTAACTGATTAAGCACATCGCCAGTTCCCTGTAATGCACAGTCTGATACTGTGACAGTGAACTCTTTTCCACCTGGTTGATAGCTTTCAGGAGTAACATTATCTGAAAAATATCCCACCCCAACGACGCCAAGATCAATATTACCCTGGTTACTGATTCCGCTTTTGCAAGTGCTGTTTTTTACATTGGCAACAAGGTCAATATCCTGCCCAGCGATGGCTGGATAGGTAATGGGAAACTGTAGTGACAGAAACAGAATTATTCTCTTCATCAGCTTACGTTGAGTGGGATGCATATATAGTTCCTGGATCTGTCAGTCTGTTAGTTATAGGTTACTGTAAATGTGGCAGGTGCAGAAAATTTACCCGCAGTGACATTGCTTACGGTTTTATTTTTTCCGACGACCAGTCGAGCACTCATCGGATAATAAACAACCGCGTTGGCTGCATTGGAGATAGTGACCTCTTGAGATGCTGGTGTCACACAACTAAATTGTGTTGCGCTACCTGTTGCCGGAGTTTCGGTGCTCCAGACTTCAACGGCGACGGCACTTGCTTTATCTGCGGCTGTGGATCCATTTGCGAACCCCGCACCGTCATTAGCAGTACCTTCGCATGTGGCTCGCTTGGTTAATTTTATTTGTGCTTTTTTATTGGGGATACCCGCACAGTCTTTGAATTTGAGTTTGAATGTTTTAACTTTGGTCTTGGCATTGATTTCAGAAATATATACATCGCCAAAGTCAACAACAGAAATGTCCTGATCAGAGTCATTTACTAATGTAGCAGTACAAGTACCTATTTCTACGGTAGTAATCACGGTCAGCCCAATGCTGTCTGTTGCCGCATAAGAGGGTACGCTGAACAATGAGGCAGCCAAAACGACACTGCTGGATAATCCATAACGTAAATTTTTAAATGTCATCTTAATTATCCTTCTTATTGATAGATGAAATTAAACGTTGCCAGTGCACGAAAATTCCCCGGTACGCCTTGCCCTGCATCTGTTTCACGTAGCGCAACGGTCATTTCAAGACCCTTATCGGGCTGCATCTCGTCTGTGCTCCAGCGTATCTTTTCCGCACTGTTAGGTTTAAGGAAAGTGGCATCATCAGTAGTCCGTTTTTTGAAACCCATACCGATATTACTTGTCGTCGAAGATGAATCACCAGACTGCGGTATAATAAGCTTAGGTGAGCTTGATGATGCATTTCCGGTCAGAGTGGTATCAATCCAACTGATGCCACTGCTGCACCCACTAGCAACCAGTTTAAAATCAGCCTGAGATTCTGTCGTTTTATTCGCGATCTTATCCAGACCCATCTTAGGGATTCTCAATGTGTAGTTATTATTGCCATCATTCGTGACGTTATTACCAGTAAGTGTGATGTTACAGGTTGTCGCTTTGACAGTGGCTGTAAACTCTACATTAATATCCGTTGCAAATACTGATGGTGATAATAATATTCCCATCAGTATCGCTATTTTATGTGGCGTTATTTTTATCATTTGACGTCCCTTGTAGTTACTGAATCTGACACCGAATTCCATTCAGAATAATAGATTGCGCTATTTTTTCTGCTTCTGAACTTTGTTGATAATGCGCAAGACAACTTACGGGTTTACTTTCTTCGAGCCATTTAATGCTGATATTTCCCTGCTGCTCAATACCACGAACAAATGCTTGTCCACCCTGTCCAACATTACCAATGACATTGCCTTGCTCATCATAAATATCTGCAGCAAATGGAATATTTTTACCATCACTTCGTGTGATGTTCATAATGGCTGATTGCCCTTGCACGGTTTCAAAATCAGCAAAGACGACTGAACCCTGACGCGGTACAGCTACTGCACTGGTACTTTTTAATTCAACATCGTTCTCAAGATCGTTGATATCCAGCGCGATACGGTTTTCATGATAAGGAGAAAGAGCGCTGGTGACACCATAACCCCATCGATCGATAGTACTGTTGCCATAATTTATTCGCGCTCCTTGAGCACCTGGAGCCTGAACTACCGCCAGTGTATCGGAGTCGCTAAAACTGTCATTACTGAAGGTCAGGCCGCCGCTATGCAATACAAAACCACCGTCGGTGCTGAGAGACACTTGACGACTGTTATCGCTATTTGCAGAAACTGAACCTGCCAGGGTTCCCCACGGTGATTCATAGCTGGCATAACCCCCAACATAACTCAAATCTTTGCTGGCTTTATTCATCGTATAGCCAGTATTTACGCTATAACTGACGCGAGCGTTATCACTATAGCCACTGCTACTGACGTTGAGTTGGTTATTACCCTTAAAGTCACTGCTCATTTGAGTATCAATACTCTGGAAACCTGAAGTCCGTTGTTCAGTGCCAAGTAATTTTTCAATAGGAATGGTGAAACTGAGATAAACGCTATCGTCAGTGTCGCCGTCTTCATTCCATGAACGCTGGGCACTGACACTGTAGCTGCCCCAGGATGCACTGTTACTGTAGCCAATAGAGTAATTGCTACGATTTTGTCCGGAAGCCCAGTAATCGGACCAACTTCCGGAAAGATAAAATGAACCGTAATCTTTTTTCTCAAATTTTAGCGGTTGGTTAATACTGACCGTAACCTGATTTTTCATGCGCGAGTAATTACGCATGGATTTCGGTTCAAGATCTTGTTCGGGATGTTTCACTTCATCAATTAGAGTTAGTGCATCATTAAGACCAAGGTAATTCTGTGTCGAATAGCGATAGGCCGCGATATTCAGTGAAGTACTTGTTTCTTCGAATAACTTGTTCCAGGAAACACGATAACTTTGTCCCTGATATGTTTTATCATCCGGTATACGAACATTGGAGTGAGTCACATCGAAAGAAAATGCACCGACTGAAGTATTCAGACCAAGACCTAACAAACCAGCGGTATAGTTATTATCGGTAATCTGAATACCAGTATAACCCGTTAGATAGTTATTCAGACCGTAGTAGTAGCTGGCCTGAAATAAATTAGGCTCATCCTGAATATCATCTTTTAAGACCTGGCCGCCGCTAATATCCCAACGTCCAACGCCAGGGCGTAACATTTGAACGACCGATGAAAAAGGTTGCGAGAATGTCCGCTTTGAGCCATCGGATTCTTCGACAGTAACAATAAGATCGCTGCCGTAACCTGACGGACTCAGATCATCAATGACGAACGCGCCTGGCGGCACAGTCGTTTCATAAATCTTATAGCCACCTTGCGTAATAGTGACTTTGGCGTTGGTATTAGCAACGCCATGAATGATAGGCGCAAAACTCGCTAATGTCGGAGGCAACATGCGGCTGTCGCTGTATAAACGAATGCCGCGGATACTGACAGAATCAAAGGTTTCGCCCGTTGTATAAGACTCACCAAGAATGAGTTGAGAACGCAGCGAGGCGATATCACGCTGTATATACCGATTCTTAAAATCATAATTACTGCCAGAATCGGTCATCCAGTTGTAGTTGCCTGAGGCACGCAGTCGCCATGCACCTAAATTCATCCCACCGTTAAAAGCAGCATAAATGCTGTCATTTCTTCGACCAGGAGTTTCACTATGATATCCGTTGAGGTTGTATGACAACATGGCCGCATTAATGCCATTTTCCCATAACGATGGATCAACATAGTTTTGGTAATTTTTCATTACCCATGCCTGAGGAACGTCTATATCCAGACGTTGCTCGTTAACGTCATAACGAACAGAAGCCTGAGGGATAATTTCCGTCAAATTAAGGCAATTGCCGAGTGTTTCATCCCTGGCAAGCAGAACGGCTTTTTCGTTATTTATATCGGGAGAATTTATATGAAACTGCAATAAATTCTTAAGTGTGATACAGGCTTGTGCGTTTTTTTTTCCTTCAATTTCAATAAATGTAATGCTTTGGTTAATAATAGGTTGATCGTTGACATAAACACTGACGTCGTACATACCCGGTATAGCAGGGTTACCTTCACTATACCGGCTGAGATCAATATTTGAGGCATTCTGCCCCATCAGGAAGGTATGGTCATATTCAACAAGTTCAGCACAGAAAGCACTATTGCAATACAGCAGCGCGCAAAACGTAGCGATACGGGTCAGATGATTATGATAATTTTTAGTTGGTTTTATAGTCACGTTATGCTTCCTGCGGAATTATATCCTTGCCTGATTACAGACTGGCATTACCTTCAATGGCGCCACCAAAATCATTAATGGCGTAAAAATGTACTTTTGCAGAACTTGCTTTGCCATTAAGGCCAGTGACTTTCATGACCTCATCACTAAATGGTGCAATCATTTTCACATCAATCGGATAGCGTTTACCGCTAGCTTCTAAATCACCACTGCTAAAAGAGACGTAGTAAGGGGTTGGATTGGTCACTCGCAATGACGCCTTACCTTCTGAACCTGACCAGAACCACTTCAGGGCTAACGGGGCTTCAGAGGGATTTCCCTTCAATCCATCCGGGCGATAGAAAAGTTTTATACGTGTGCGAAATGCCAGTTGCAGCAGACTTTGATTCGCGACCTTTTCTGCATCTGGTTTTGGTGGAACTTCCAGTACGTTAAACCAGAACACGCTCTCTCTGTCTTTAGGCAGTGAGGTGCTGGCTGTGTACATTAATTTGATTGTTTGCCCACGTTTGGCATCAATACGCGATACTGGCGGCGTGGCAGTAAAAGGGACTGTAATACTGCCAGGCTCAGCGTTGTCATCGCCAGTATCTAACCAACTCTGGACAAGCAACGGGTTATTCCCTTTATTTTCCAGACGTACGTTGACACTTTTTTGATCGCTTTTATATATTACGCGAGTACCCGAAATGACAATGTCCGCAATAGACGATGAACTAAAAGCCATACAGGTTACGAAGCATAAAGCTGTTGTATGTTTGGTGTTAAAAAACATAAACCATCCCTGACAGAGTTAATTAAAACAGGGAATAATATAAAAATAGAAATTATTAACACTATTCCCTGTATATTCATTCAATCAATTTAATTGGTGAATACTTACTGATAAGTAATGGTGTATGCAGTGTTAGTTTTTACATAACCAGCAGTTGCTGTTTGGTCTGCGACGGCACGAACGTAAGACGCTTTAAAATCATAAACAGCAGATTTTGTCGTTGCATCCAGGGCTTTAGTATACACATCGCCAGGGTTGTTAATTTGAACCTGTTTGATAGTGGAACCATCAATATTGTGCAGAGCGATATTCACGCCGTCAGACGGGTTGTTAATAGACATGTCGTTGTTCAGCGTTCCTTTGCTATTACCAAAGAAAACAGAACCGAAGGTCATTTTAGCTGTACTACCTGGATTCGGATTTGCTTTGCTGCAGTCAACGGTGATGCTGAAAGGTTTGGCTTTAGCGCCAACGGTGTCATTCAGCACGCCAGCATCGATTTCACCAACAGTTGCAGTTTGCAGCAGGATCAGACCATCTTTATTACCGCCGTCAACGCGGGTTTCACAGGTGTTATCAACAACCAGACCACTGATATTTAACTGACCACCATCCATATCAGCAGAAGCAGTACCTGCAACCATTGCCAGCATAAGACCAGACAGGGCAAAACCTAATTTTTTAGACATAAAAATCCTTGAATAAAATTCCATTAGTCAGACTACTGGTTTGAAGAATGACTATTCATGACACAAATGTTATAAGCAGATGCTAGATATTAATGAGCAATGATATTTGTTACCAAAATTTACAACCATTGTTCATTAGGACGCCTATTGTGCACTTTAAGGGCTTTTGAACAAATTAAATTTTCTTAATTCAAAATTAAGCAAAAATAAATTCACAAGTGCAATTGGTTAGGGTATGGCGATGGGATTGATATTTATCTGCGGGAATTTATATTATGTTTCTGCAAAAATGTTTAAACTAAAATTTTTATTAAGGAAAGAGAGGATGTATGATTTTCAGAAAATATTTATATTCGTAATATAAATAAATTACCATTTGCTTAATTTGTCAAATGCTCTTGTATGTAAGACTTCACGCAACGTCTCCCCATCAGGAAACGCCAGCTCCGGTGCAATCTCAAACAGCGGCCACAGCATAAATCCACGATTCTTCATATCGTAGTGCGGAACGGTCAGGCGTTCGGTATTTATCACTTCATTACCAAACAGCATGATATCGAGATCCAGCGTGCGTGGTCCCCAGCGTTCAGCTTTACGAACACGACCCTGTTGCAGTTCTATGCGCTGTGTATGGCTGAGTAACTCTTCCGGGGCGAGCGAAGTTTCAAGCGCCACGGCGGCGTTGAGGTAATCGGGTTGATCTTGCGGCCCCAGCGGTGGAGTGCGGTAAAACGAAGAAACGGCAAGAATGTGGCTTTCAGGGATATCGCCTAATGCTTTCAGGGCAGCATTGACCTGCTCCAGCGGAGAGGCCAGATTGCTGCCTATGGCAATATACGCCACTGTCATGCGGTACCCTCACGACGCGGTGCGCGTTTGCGTGGACGACGAGTACGGCGACGCGGTGACGGCTCTTCATCCAACTCGTTAAGCATCCCTTTTTGATCTGGTGGCGCGGAAACCTGGAACTCACCCCACCATTTCACCAGACGCTGCAGTTCAGCGTTACGTTCAACTTCAGCTCGCAAGGCCAACAGGTCATAAGCCGCACGGAACTTAGGATGCTCCAGCAGTTTCCATGCGCGTTTACCCTGACGACGGGACATACGCAACTGCAACTGCCAGATATCGCGGGTTAACGTCGTCAGACGTTTCGGGATTGCCAGTGAACGGCAGGCTTCGTCCAGCACGTCGTTCATCGCCAGCGCGAAAGCGTCGTGATAGGTCAGGCCGCTTTCCTGGGCAATCTTCTGTGCCGTCTCCAGCAGTGGGTACCAGAACATGGCGGCAAACAGGAACGCCGGGTTCACGCGCATATCGTTATGGATACGCGTATCGGTATTCTTCAGCACCTGTTCAATGATCCGCTCCATCGGGCTGTCGCCATTTTCCGTGAAGTAGCGGGTAATGGTCGGGAACAGCGGCTGGAACAGATGATATTCACACAACAGCTTATAGGTATCGTAACCGTAGCCCGCTTGTAGCAGTTTAAGCGATTCTTCAAACAGGCGTGCCGGTGGGATATCGTTCAACAGGGTAGCGAGGCGAGGGATCGGTTCTGCGGTTTCCGGGCTGATGCGCATACCCAATTTGGCGGCAAAACGTACCGCGCGCAGCATACGTACCGGATCTTCACGGTAGCGCGTTTCCGGGTTACCAATCAGACGGATAACGCCGTCCTTCAGATCCTTCATACCGCCAACGTAATCACGGACGGTAAAATCCGCTACGCTGTAATACAGGCTGTTGATAGTGAAATCGCGGCGCTGGGCGTCTTCTTCGATGGAGCCGAAAATGTTGTCGCGCAGCAACATGCCGTTTTGCCCGCGTTGGGAGGTCGTGCGGTCGCTGACGTTACCTTCGTGGTGTCCACGGAAGGTCGCAACTTCGATAATCTCCGGGCCAAACATTACATGAGCCAGACGGAAACGGCGACCCACCAGGCGGCAGTTACGGAACAGTTTGCGCACCTGCTCAGGCGTGGCGTTAGTGGTTACGTCAAAATCTTTCGGCTTTTTGCCAAGTAACAGGTCGCGCACGCCGCCGCCAACCAGCCAGGCTTCGTATCCCGCTTTGTTGAGCCTGTACATTACCTTCAGGGCATTTTCACTGATATCTTTGCGGGAAATAGCATGCTGCTCACGCGGGATCACCGTCACCTGTGGACGGGCGACTGCCTGTTCAGCCTCGCTTTCCTCGCGGCTTAGCACCTTGCGGCAAAAATTAGCGACTCGGGTAAAAATAGTACACCTCGGTAGTGTCAAACATCATTCAGGACAAAAAAATAGCGGCTAATCATAGCTCAGCATGACGCATTTGAGAATGTTGAATTTACAATTGCCGACTCGGGCACGGCGGTAAGCCGCCAGTTTTTGACGGCTGACTGAAGGATTTGCTCGACGCTGAAATCCTGCCAGTGTGCTTCTGCCTGCTGCCCCAGAAATTGAAGTGCCGCGATTAGTACCGGGCGTGGATCGCCTTTCGGCAACGCAGGCGCATGATTCTGCTTGGAAAGTTTAGCGCCTTGTGGATTAAGCGCCAGCGGCAGATGAATGTAATCTGGCACTTTCCAGCCAAAAAGCTGGTACAGCGAGATTTGCCTTACTGTTGGTTCAATCAGATCAGCCCCACGCACTATTTCTGTAACGCCCTGGAAATGATCATCAACCACAACAGCCAGGTTGTAGGCGAACAACCCATCACGGCGATGAATGATAAAATCTTCCCGTGCCAGTTTTTCGTCGGCGTGAATAATGCCGCGCAGCTGGTCAGTAAATTGCGTGACCGGATGCTGCTGGCGGATACGCACTGCGGCGTTGTCTGGTCCATGATGCAACACCCGGCAATGACCGTCGTAAATACCGCCAATGCTTTGAATACGCGCACGCGTACAGGTGCAGTAATAACTTAGTCCTTGTTCATGTAACCAGGCGAGTGCTTCACGATAGGCGTCGTGACGTTGCGATTGCCAGAGAACATCGCCGTCCCAGTGCAGACCGTAATGTTCCAGCTGGCGCAGGATAGTTTCTGCGGCACCGGGAACTTCACGAGGCGGGTCGATATCTTCTATGCGTACCAGCCAGCGACCTTGCCGGGCGCGAGCCTGCAAATAGCTGCCGAGCGCGGCGATCAGAGAGCCAAAATGAAGCTCGCCGGAAGGAGAGGGGGCGAAGCGGCCAATATACTGTGTGTCTGTCATCTCTTTGAACAAAAAATAAGGCGGGAGCATTTCCCGCCTGTGGTAAACGTGATGGAACGGCTGTAATTAGCCAGCCATCTGTTTTTCGCGAATTTCAGCCAGCGTTTTGCAGTCGATGCACAGATCGGCTGTCGGGCGCGCTTCCAGACGGCGAATACCAATTTCAACACCGCAGGATTCGCAGTAGCCGAAATCTTCGTCTTCCACTTTTTTCA
>ERZ1108166.1169-NODE-1169-length-9489-cov-4.356371_pt1 | contig 9489 bp, 9 predicted proteins | sample MGYA00403702_ERZ1108166 | MGnify/ENA primary metagenome ERZ1108166 (study PRJEB35170, sample SAMEA104062401) | human gut metagenome | biome: human gut; feature: human-associated habitat; material: faeces | place: Denmark | collected 2012-05-01 ...
TAGGATATCTATTATGAAATTCTTCTAAGTATGGAAGTAGAAAATATTTAGATATAGTGTCTCCCACACCAATCTTTAACTCTCCTATAGTTAAATCTTTGAATTCTAATATTTTTTTTTCTCCAACATTAATTAAATTAATTGCTGAATTTACATATTCATATAATAGACTTCCCTCATTAGTTAAGGTTACACCCTTTGATGTTCTATTAAAAAGTCTAATATCTAGTTCTCCTTCTAATTGCATTATAGCCTGACTAACTGCTGGCTGTGTCATGTAAAGCTCCTTTGATGCTTTAGAGAAGCTTTTACTTTTTCCTACCTGACAAAACACCTTATATAAATCTAATTTAGTAATCATATAAGCACTCCTTATACCATGCATTTGTTCTATTTATTTTACTTATATCATTATCTAGAGTATATTACAAGTATATGGTAAGATTTATTTTTATTTAAGGAGAGATTATAAAGTGGAAAGAGTAGTTGGAACAGTTGTTAGAGGATTACGTTGCCCTATTATTAAAGAAGGTGACAGCATTGAAAATATAGTTGTTGAAAGTGTATTAAAGGCATCTGAAGTTGAAGGATTTGAAATTCAAGATAAGGATGTAGTTACAGTTACTGAATCAATAGTAGCTCGTGCTCAAGGAAACTATGCTTCAATAGATAATATAGCTAAGGATGTACAAGCTAAATTTGGTGAAGATACAATAGGTGTTATATTCCCAATTCTTAGCCGTAACCGTTTTGCTATATGTTTAAGAGGAATTGCTAAAGGAGCTCATAAGAAAATAGTTCTTATGCTTAGCTACCCTTCTGATGAAGTTGGTAATCACTTAGTTGATTTAGACATGCTAGATGAAAAGGGAGTTAATCCATGGACTGATGTTTTAACAGAAGCAAAATTCCGTGAGCTATTTGGATATAATAAGCATCCTTTCACTGGTGTTGACTATGTTGAATACTACAAGTCATTAATTGAAGAATATGGTGTAGAATGTGAAGTAATCTTCTCTAATGATGCAAAAACAATTTTAAATTATACAAAGAGTGTACTAGCTTGTGATATTCACTCAAGATTTAGAACTAAGAGAATTTTAAAGGCTAATGGTGGAGAAAAGATATACAGCCTTGATAACATATTATCAGAATCAATTGATGGAAGTGGATGTAATGAAGCTTATGGTCTTTTAGGTTCTAACAAATCTACAGAAGACAAAGTTAAGCTTTTCCCTCGTAACTGTCAACCAATAGTTGATAAAATTCAAGCTCTATTAAAAGAAAAGACAGGAAAAGAAGTTGAAGTTATGGTTTATGGAGATGGTGCTTTCAAGGATCCTGTAGGTAAGATATGGGAACTTGCTGACCCAGTTGTATCTCCTGCTTATACTGCTGGCTTAGAAGGAACTCCAAATGAAATCAAATTAAAATACCTTGCTGATAATGATTTCGCTGATTTAAAGGGTGAAGAATTAAAGAAGGCTATATCTGAATACATTAAGAATAAGGATGCAGACTTAGTTGGTAATATGGCTTCTCAAGGAACAACTCCAAGAAGACTTACTGATTTAATAGGTTCTTTATCTGACTTAACATCTGGTAGTGGTGATAAAGGAACTCCTATTATATACATCCAAGGATATTTTGATAACTATACTAAATAGTATAATAATTAAGGGTTAAATTCTCACAATGAGAATTTAACCCTTTTATTTCTTATTTCCAAAGGCTTGGATCTTTATAATAATTAACTCCTTGAAGTTCTAATCTCTTTGCATTTTCTTTCATTCTTTGAATATATTCTCCAGTATTTCTACCTTCTTTAGGAGTCCATCCTATTTCTGCATATCCTAAAACTCTTGGGTAAATCATATAATCCATATCCTCTTGATTTCTCAAGGTTTCACTCCAAAGAGGAGCTTCAATTCCTAAAATCAACTCCTTAGGAGCATAATTAGTAGGATCCCAATCATACCCTTTAATTATTGAAATATATCCAGCCCATTTTAACCCAAGCTTTATATCTTCATGATACTTCATATCTAAATATGATTTTTTAGCTATTGAAATTATCATTTTTAAATTCTTTTCCCTTGCTGATTTATTAGAACCAGACCAGTTTTGAAGAATAAAGTTAGAAGATATATCTTCTGATGTATCTGCTGGATCCCATCCAATTGGAACTTTTCCGTGCTTCTCTACTATTTTAGAAACTCTACCCATAAAATACTTATAATCTTCTTTTGATGTACTATCAGCCTCATCACCACCTATATGAATGTATTTAGAAGGTGATATTTCTGAAACTTCTCTTATTATATCTTCAATAAATTCATAAGTTTTCTCATCTCTACACATTAATGAACTAAATCCAATATCTATACCTGTATAATGCTCCTTCTTCTTACCATCAGCATTTAAAAAACCATAGGAGGCTAAAGCAGCATTTGTATGACCTGGCATATCAAATTCTGGTATAACCTCAATATATCTATCAGCAGCATATTTAACTATTTCCTTAAAATCCTCTTGAGTGTAATAACCACCTTTTCCTCCACCAACTTCACTTTTAGATCCAATATTAGTTAAGTCAGGCCACTTTTTAATTTCTAACCTCCACCCTTGATCATCACTTAAGTGTAAATGGAGCTTATTAATTTTGTATTGAGCCACTAAATCTATCTGCTTCTTTATATCTTCAACAGGAAAAAAGTGCCTTGCTACATCTATCATTATCCCTCTGTACTCATATTCTGGCTTGTCCTCTATTTCTACAAAAGGAATGTTCCAATGATGATTTTCTACAACATCTCTTGACTCTATCTCTACTGGCAATGGCTGTCTTAAACTTTGTATGCCTCTAAATATTCCTTCAGGAGTATATGCAACAATTTCAATCCCTTTCTCTGTTACAGATAACTTATAACCTTCATCCCCTAAGTTTTTTTCCCCATTTACAGTAGTTAATGTTATACTATTATTCATTTCACCTAATGACTTATCAATAATTAGTTCAAAGTCTGTAGATGTTTTAATCTTATCTTTAAAATATTTCCCTATTTTATATATCTCTTCTGTTTCTTCTTTATTATTTCCTTTTACATATATAATTGTATCTTTTGATAATGAAAATTCCCCTTCTCCTTTTTTATAGCTTAAAGGTTTAGGTAAAATATAATTATCTAACTTAGGTGTTTCCTTAACAGCTGGTTCATTATTATCTGCACAACCTATAAAATTAAATATTAGTATTACCCCCAAAAATAAGCATAAAGTTGAAAAAATACAGTTACTGTTGAACTTCCCACTCATAACTTTCCCCCTTGAAATTATTCACTTCTAAATTCCTATTACTTCCATATCACCAATATACACTAAAAGCCTAAAATATTGTATATAATAGTAGTATTCTTAAATTAAAAGCCACCTAAACTTAGGTGGCTTTTACTATACCTTATAAAATTATTTTTCAGTACCATTCATTATTCTAATAATATTGGCTTTATGCCTTACAATTAATAATAGTGCAGATAAAAGTGCTGCAATTGTAATTGTCATATCTGCTCCTGTTAATAAGCAAGTTATTGGCATAGATATTCCAAGAGCCATAGATCTAATAGATACAATTTTAGTAAAATACTTTAATATAAAATAAGTAGCTACTCCTACCACTACTGATAAAGGACTTAATAAAAAGAAAGATCCTAGAGTTGTGTTAACTCCCTTTCCTCCTTTAAAAGATAGAAAAGGTGTGAAATTATGTCCTAGTATAGAAGCTAATGCTACTAATGAAACATATAGTGAATAATCCATATCTACAAGTCCACTTTTATGTATCCCTATTGCTATTGCTACAGGTACAAGCCCCTTTAACACATCTATAACTTGTGTTGCTACTGCCAATTTATGACCTAATACTCTTCTAACATTTGTAGAACCAATATTTCCACTACCTTCAGTTCTTATATCTACTCCCTTAAACTTCTTAGCTAAAATAAATCCTGTAGGTATAGACCCTATAAAAAATGAAGCAATAATACTTAATATTGTCATAAACTCCTCCATCTGTCTTAGTTTTTTCGTCTTATTATAACAAAATTTGCGCTTATAGTCAGTTAAAAATCCTATTTAATTTGCAAATTTAATAACTTTGTTAGATGTAATGCTTGCATTGTTGTAACAATAGCTCCCCTAACATCTTCAATATCTACATTTATACCATCTATATCACAGGAGGTTAAATCCACCTTTTCAAAGGAAGTTTTATTGCAATATGCATTTATAAAACTACTTTCCTCAATTGCTAACTTCTTATGTTTTACCTCTTGGAAGGTTGCCTCTTCAAAATCACTATTTAATATATGCATTCCATTTACTTTTGAAAAAGAGAAATTAGAATATCTTCCTATAGAATCTTTAATTAGTACATCTTTTATATTACTTTCATCAAACCTTGTACCAACAAGCTTACAATTTACAAATTCAACTCTATGAATTCCACTATTACTTAAGTTAACATTTGATAAATCACAGCTTTCAAATCTAGTATCTATTAAATCAAGATTTTCAAAAGAACAATTAGTAAATATAACATTTTTAAACTTGCAGGAATCTATAGTTAATCCTCGTTCATTTTTTCCTTCTATAGAATATCCCTCAACAATCTTACTTACTATCTCTTCTGCATATATGACTTCATCATAAAAATCTTGAACATCTTCTAAATCTATAAATTTAGGCTTCTGTATCTTAACCATATTCCTCTCCTACTATCTATATAAATTCTTTATTAAGCTAGTCTACTTTATGTAATTCCTTAGATATTATACTCCTACAAGGTGTATATGCCAATTATTTATTTTATATTTAACTAGCATTTAAAAGCTATCTATATTATTATTAATTTAAACATTAATTAAAGGTAGGTACAAAAATGAATACATATTTAATAACTTATTATTTAAAAGAAGAATCTCATTCTTGTGGATGTGGATGTGAAGACCACGGTGACCATGATCATCACCACCATCATCATGAAGAACGTGATGACTATGAAGTAACAGCACATATAAAAACATTAGGAGCATGGGCTCATTTAATGCCTACAAGTTTCTTAGTAAAAACTGATAAGAATTCTGAAGAAATAGTTTCATTCTTAAAAGACTTCTTAGAAGAAAGAGATATGATTTTTGTAAATAAAATTGATAAAGAAGATTTAGCTTCACTTACACCTGGTGTTGTAGAGTGGATTAGACAGTAAAATTAGAGAGGGTATTTATTTTGATTGTTCCATTCAAAATAAATACCCTCTCCTCTTATAATAAAACTAATTTAAATAATCCTTTATTATATTCCCATCTAATACTTCTATAACTCTATCAGCCTTTTCAGCTATTCTATTATCATGAGTTATTATTACAAAGGTTGTATTATACTTTTTATTAATATCTCTAAGTAGATTATATATCTCATTAGTTGTATTTGAATCTAAATTTCCTGTTGGCTCATCTGCCAAAATTATTTTAGGACTATTTATTAACGCTCTAGCTATTGCTGCTCTTTGCTGCTGTCCACCAGATAAATCTGTAGCCATGTTATTTTTAACTTTAGTTAATCCAACTAAATCTATAAGCTCATTAGCTCTTTCTAAGATTTCCTTATTTACTTTCTTTCCAGATATAGAATAAGGCATTAATATATTTTCAAGGACTGTAAATTCAGGCAAAAGATAATGAAACTGAAATATAAATCCTAGTTTACTATTTCTTAAATCAGCAAGTTCATTCTTGTTCATGCCTTCTACATTAATATCATTAATATAAAGTGTTCCACTACTTCCTTTAGATAAGGTTCCCATTATGTTTAGCAATGTACTTTTACCACTTCCACTTTGTCCTATAATAGAAACAAATTCTCCTTCATTTATTGTTAAATCTGTATTATTTAATACCTTAGTCTTTACTTTTTCTCCATATACTTTTGTTATATTTTTAAGCTCTAATGCACTCATGATTTCCTCCTAATTGTTTCTTATAATGTCTATTGGATCTAATTTAAGTGACTTTTTAGCTGCTATTATTGAAGCTAAAACTGCTGCTAATATTGAAATAATTATACTCATTAGAATAAATCCATAATACATATTTCCTGGAACTAATGGACTTCCATCAGATGTTTTAACCATAACTGTAAATATCTTAAATAAGGTTATTCCTAATACCCCTCCAGCAAATGCTCCAACTACACCAAAAATTAATCCTTGAAGTATAAAAATAGCTGCTGCACTTCTGTCCTTTATTCCCATTGCCTTAAGTATTCCTATTTGCTTTGACTTTTGAATAACTGAAATAGCTAACACTCCAGCAATGCTCATAGTTACAGATATTATAATAAATACTTGTATTGTAATACTTGATGTCTTCTGTCCACTTAACGCATCTAATAAACTTTCATTGTCCTCTTTCCAATTTACAATATCTAAATCACTAGGAATGTAGGAAGATATATTTTTACTAATTTCATCACTTTCAAAAACATAATCATTATTAATCTTCATTTCTATAGAAGAAACTTCCCCCTCTTTAGAGAAAATCTTTTGAGAGTTAGTTAAGGTTGTAATTACCCATGAATCATTCATTCCCTTTACTTTTAAGTCAACTATGCCAGTTACCTTCACCTTCTTTTCCCCAATGCTAGGAGATGAAAACACTAATTCATCATCTACTTTTAAATTTAAATCTTCACTTATTCCCTTACCAATTAGCACTTCATTTTCATTTTCAGGAAACTTTCCTTCACTTATTTTATTAGTTAAATCATAAATATCATTTTCTTTAGATAAATCTAGTCCTCTAACTAAAATTGATTTATTAGAATCTCCTTCTTCTACTATTGCAGGATTATCTAATACACCCATTATATTAGTAATCTTATCTTCTTCTTTATCTTTTATATTAGCTATAATCTCATGATAATTAGATATTCCCTTATCCTTTGAAGAAACTGTTATCTGAGAGGTATTACCTATTGTTTTATTTAACAAATTATCATTTAAGTTATTAATAAGTAACCCTAAGAATAGCTGTACTGTAACTCCTAAAGCAATACCTAATGCTATTAAAATTGTTTGAGCTTTATTAGACTTTATAAATCTATAAGCTATTTTAAAATTATTTCTCATTGTTTTTCCCTCACTTTTTCTTTTGTCACTACTACTTTAATGGAGAGATATTTATTCTAAATAAAAATGGTCTTAAATCCATCTTAATTAATTTACTTAAATATTTTAGGAAAAACTATTTATGTTATAATTTATAAAAAACAAAGGATGATTGAAATGAATAAAATTTTATTAATAGATGATGAAATTGAAATTTTAGATATTTTAACTACTGTTTTAGAAATGGAAGGCTTTAAGCATATCTATAGAGCAACTTCAGGAAAGGAAGGAATAGAACTATTTAGAAAAGAGAATCCTGATATAGTACTTTTGGATATAATGCTTCCAGACATTATAGGATATGATGTTTTTAAAGAAATAAGAAAAATAAGTGAAGTTCCAATACTATTTCTTTCAGCAAAATCAGAAGAAGTAGATAGACTTCTAGGCTTCGCCCTAGGAGCTGATGATTATATTACAAAACCTTTTAGTGCAAGAGAAGTTGCTTTTAGGGCTAAAGCTCGTCTTAGAACCTTTAGTAAAACCAATATAAATGATAATAAAGTAATTAAATTTGATAATATAGAAATATACAAAGATAAAGGAACAGTATATAAGGATGGTAAACTTTTAGAATTTACTGCAAAAGAGTTAAAGCTTCTTTTATACTTTATTGATAATCCTAATAGGATTTTAAGTAAAGAGATGATTTGTAATGAGGTATGGGGAGAAGATTTCTTTGGATATGATAATACTATAACTGTTCATATTAGAAAGCTTAGAAAGAAAATTGAAAATGATCCCTCAAATCCTAAATATATAACTACAGTAATAGGACTTGGATATAAATTTATAAAGGAGGGTAAAAATGATATTTAAACCTTCATTAAAGTTTATAGTTTCTTCTATAATTGCAATAATATTAATTTGCATAACAATAGGACTATATGATGTAAGTGTTAAACATAGCTTTACTTCAAACTATTACCCTTCTGACTTTATTAATTCATTTAAAACACATATACATTTAGGTGATAGTAATAATATTTATGTAGATTCCGAAGGTTTAGCTTTACTAAATAGCAATGATGTAAAACTACAAATACTAGATAAAAATAATAAGGAAGTTTATAGCTATAATAAACCAAAGGACTATCCAACAGAATATAATAATGAAATCTTAATTAATCTATATACCAATCCAGATCAAACCATGTTTTTATTTACCAATTATTTCCAAGGAAATGATTATACTACTCTTTTGTTTTTTAATCCTAATAAAGTTGAAAGATTAATATTTGCTTATAATAAAGACCAATTAATTAAAGCTCATAATTTTCCATTGTTTATAGCAATAGTTATAATTTTTATTCTACTTATTAGCTGTATATATTTAATACATATTACACGTCCAATTAAGAGGTTAGTTGATAGAATTAATAATCTATCCAAAGGGAAATATTCTATAGAGAATGTTGGGAAAGGAATATATTCAGATGTTAGAGAAAGCCTAAATATACTTTCAAATAGGTTGTATACTAATGAACTTGAAAGAAATAAACTAGAAGAAATGAGAAAAGAATGGATTTCAAATATATCCCATGATATAAAAACTCCCTTAACTTCAATTAGGGGAAATGCAGAAATAATGTCTGTAAAAGATTATAAAATTAATGATGAACAAAGAATTAGGTATTCCAACATAATTATTAATAAGGTTGATTATATTAAAAATTTAGTTGAAGATTTAAACCTTTCCTCCCATCTTAAGGATAAGAACTTACTATTAAATAAAAAAGAAGTTAATATTATTTCCTTAATAAGACATGTAATAATAGATATAATGAATGATGATAAATTTAATAATGGCTCAATTAATTTTACTTTTTATGAGAATGACATAAAGATTAATTTAGATGAAAACTTAATTAAAAGAGTTTTTATTAATTTAATTATAAACTCCTTCCTTCATAACGACTATAAGGTTAATGTAGAGGTAAAGGTTGAAAGAATAAATAAGTCTAGGGTAAAAATTGTAATAGAAGATGATGGCAAAGGTGTATCTAAAAAAGACTTAAGATACATTTTTGAAAGATATTATAGAGGCACTAATACTTCAAGCCAGATAGAAGGTTCTGGATTAGGTATGGCAATAGCTCATGATATAATAGAAGCACATTCAGGAGCTATTTATGCTGAAAGTATTCAAGGTAAAGGAATGAAATTAACTATACTTTTATAGACGTAAGAAAAGAACTGCCTAAGGCAGTTCTTTTCAGACTGCTGACAAAGTGTCAGCAGTCTTTATTTTCATGTAAATTTATGAT
>ERZ1108166.1172-NODE-1172-length-9450-cov-5.093454_pt1 | contig 9450 bp, 7 predicted proteins | sample MGYA00403702_ERZ1108166 | MGnify/ENA primary metagenome ERZ1108166 (study PRJEB35170, sample SAMEA104062401) | human gut metagenome | biome: human gut; feature: human-associated habitat; material: faeces | place: Denmark | collected 2012-05-01 ...
AAAAAAAGAAAGTGAGGAGTAACATGATATTTAAAAACAAAAAATTCAAGACTGCTATGGCAACATTAGCTATTTTAACGATATTTGGGGGAACAGTAAGCAGTGCATATGCGGCAGAATTAACAAACAGCCAAAGTATATCTGTAAACGAAAGTGTTCAAAGAGTAGAATTAAAAACAACTTTAAAACATGATACAGAAGACAAAGATTCATCTGCGAACTCATACCTAAAAGAAAGTTATTTAAAAATAGAAAATGGGAAAAGATATATGGTTTTAGTTTTAAGTTCAGGTAAGATGATGAAATCAGTAAATCCGAGTATAAATGGAGAAAGTGTAGAATATACTAATGACTTAGATGGAGACATTAGAACAATATCTTTCGAAATAAAATCTTTACAAGATGATATAAGAATTAACTTCCAAATAAATCCTTTTGGGAATTTTGTGGTTAATGCAAACTGTAGAGTTAAATCTGAAATAGTAACTGGTTCAACTGATAAAGAAGACAAAGAAGACAAAGATGATACAGTAACTGGACCAACACAAAAACCAGAAACTCCAGATAATGACAACAAAGAAGATAATAAAGAAGATAATAAAGAAGAAGACAAAGAAGACTCTTCAAACTCTACATATAAAAATGGATACTACCAAGTAAAAAATATAGTCATATTAGATAACGAAGTAGGATACTCAATGGTTAGAGGTCTTTTAAATGAAACAAGTAACTTAGAAATAAGAGATGGAAAATACTACTTAACATTTGAAATGGGTCAAAGTAGTTTAATGAAAGACATAGTTATAAAAGCTAACTCTAAAGAGTTAAAATATACTAAGAAAAATGTAGGTAATGATACTATAAGAATAACAGTTGAAATACCAAGTTTATCTTCAAAACTTAATATAAGTACATATGTAACTATGATGGGTAAAAATGTTGATTTCGATTTAAAATTAAATCAATCTACATTAAAATTTGTCAGCTCTAATGAGGAAGGTCAATTACCAGGAAATAACAATAATGCTGGAAATAACAATGGATCAAATGATTCAAACAATGATTCTAACACTGGAAATGATAACAATGCTGGTGGCAATATAACTGAAACTGTAAAAGGTAAACTTTACACTATAAAAAATGAAGTTATTCATGAAAATCAAACTGGTAAAGAAATGGCTAGAAAATATTTAAATTCAACTTCAAAAATAGAAGAAATAAACGGAGAGCTTTATTTAACTCTTACATTTACAGGTACAGATTTAATGAACAATCATAAATTCTATGTAAATGGAAAATCTGTTAGTTATACTTCATCAACTTCAGGAAATAGCAAAAGCTACAGATTCAAAATAAACTCATTAAACGACGATATAAAAGTAAGTGCTTTTATAGTTCCAATGAGTAGAAATGTTGAGTTCGGAGTTAAATTATTAAAAGATACTTATACATTTGTAAAAGATTTCGATGCATCAAATGATTCAAATAATGCTGGAAATGATTCAGATAACGGAAATGGTGGAAGCAACTTTGATGATATGATGAACGGCGGAGGAAACTTCGAAGGCTTTGAAGATGAAAAATTACCACAAACAGGTAGCGTAATAAATGCAGAAAGCATGTTAATGGGCGGAAGTTTAATAACAGCATTAGGTGCATTTGTAGGTAGAAGAAAAAGAAAGTAGGACATAAAATGAAGAAATTAAAGCATTTATTTACTATATTACTAACTATATTTTGTATAACTAACGTAAGTTATGCAGCAAGTTTAGATTATGGACTATACAACGTTAAAAATGATGTATACCATGAACAAGAAATCGGGATGAATATGGCTAGAACATATTTAAATCAAACTATGAGAGTTGATGCAAAAACTAATGGGACTTACTACTATACTGTAGAATTTAGTGGTACTGAATATATGAATAAACACAGAATATTAGTAAATGGTAGTCAGGTTAGTACTACTAAAAAATCAAATAGTTCTAATGGAACTATAAAATTAACTTTTAAAGTTAAATCTTTAAGCTCAAAAATAAAAGCTAGAATTTATGTTGATGCTATGGGAAGAGATGTTGAATTCCAAATAATACCTGATTTTAGCACTGCAAAATGTGTACAAAAATACAGTAAAAAAGAAACTACTAAAACAGACAAAACTGATAAAACAAACAAAAGTGATAAAAAAGAAAATACAAAATCAGAATCTAAAAAAGAAGAATCTAAAAAAGAATCAACAAAATCTGATTCAGATAAAACTAAAGAAACTGAAATTGACCGTAATGAATTTGCTAAAGAACGTCGTGAACACTGGAAAGCACGTTCAATTGAAAATTAAGGAGGAAAATTGTTATGACAACTATTATAAAAACAGTAGAGGATTTGCAAAATTTGATTGCGTTGACACCTGCAACAGATATTGAAATATCTGATGCTGAATTACAACTTTGTTTGAGATTCTCCGAAGAGTATAAGACTTACCTTGCCCATTTCGGAGCGGTGTTTGCTGACGGGATTGAACTTACGGGAATAGCAAAATCTGAGAATAGAAATGTTGTTTCTGTTACTCGGCAAGAGTGGAAGCTTAATTCTCAAGTTCCACATAATCTTTACGTCATCGAAAATCTGGGGATTGATGGTGTAATCATATGGCAGGACAGTAATGGGGCGGTATATCAGACAACACCGAATAGAGAGCCAGTAAAAGTGGCAGATTCGCTAAACATGTATATCAGCCAAATTAGGGATTAACTTTTAAACTATTAAATTATCTAATGCTAATATTCAATAGTAGAGTGGGAGCAATTAAACTCCCACAAAGTTAATTATGTCTGTAATACTCAATAGATTTTGTACATTTCATACGATACGGTTCGCCTCCACCATAGAAAAAACTGTACTTTTACTAGTACAGTTTTTTATTTTCATAAATTTAATTTTCCTTTTTATTAGAACTCCTTAAGTATTTAAATTAAGTATCTTCTACCATTATTTCTATCTTAACACAGTATTGATTTTCATCTTTTGTTGAAAGTTCATTTAGGGGATATTCCTCATAGGCATCACTACATATGCGTAAATTATTTTCTTTTATAAACTCATATAATTTTTCATAAAGATCATCAGATTCTCCATAAGCACATCTTCCATAGAAAACTGCATACTTACCTTCAGGCTTATATGAATTTTGTTCATTTATAGCTTTAAAGTAATATTGAGTTACATATAAAGGAGTTCCTGCTTCAATGTCTTCCTTACTAATAATAGCACTAAGGGGATAACCTATATCAATTCCATTTTCATAAGCGAAATTATAAAATGAAATAGCAGACCCATTAGAGGAGTCTTTAGAAGCTATAGGGCCTAAGAAAATAGGTTCTTTCTTTTTGTATTCAATATTTATACTATTTTCTTTATATTTAATAGCTTCCTCTGCCATATCAACATAAAGTTGCATAACTTCTAATATACGCTTAAGCTTTTTTATTTCAGTTAATATATGTTTTTTCTGTGAGCTAAATAAGGAGAACATTTCTTCAGGAGTACGTATATCAATATATCTTCTTATTTCTTCAATTCCGATTCCAATTTCCCTAAGAGAGGTAATTAAATATGCTGTGGTTAATTGATTTCTAGTATAATAGCGGTAGCCATTTTTACCACGGAATTCTGGTGACAACAGTCCAATTTGATCATAATATCTTAAATTTTCACGTTTAATACCTGTAAGAGCAGAGAACTCCTTAATTTGCATATTAGACCCATCTTTCATAATAACCTCCAAATTTTAAATTACTATTGACATTAAAGTTACTTTAAGCTTTATAATACCACTGAAAATAAATTTTATCAAAATTACTTACATAATGGAGGTAAACTATGAAGTATTTAAAACTATTCCTAAAAGAAAGAAAAGGCAAAGTAGGAATAACATTAATCATGCTTTTAGGACAAGCGGTAGGGACATTATTAATTCCATTTCTAATAGCAGGGATTGTAGATAATGGAATTTTAAAAGGTGATATGAATGAGATTCTTAATATAGGTGGCCAAATGCTATTAGTTCTTTTAATAACAACAGTGGCAGCTGTACTAGGAAGTTATTATTCTGCTGACCTTGCTGCAGTGTTTGGATATTACATGAGAGATAAGATTTTCCGTAAGAGTCAGGAGTTATCTATTCATGACTTTGACACTATTGGAGTTTCTTCTATGATTACACGTACAACTTCAGATATTTCTAATCTGCAACAGACTTTTGGGTTGGTCTTACAGCTTATAGTTCCAGCCCCACTTATTATTGTTGCATCTATAGCTATGACAACATATACTAGTTTAACTTTAGCATTGGTACTTATTTTATCTGTAGTAATATTTATAGTTTTTGCTAGGTTAGTACTTAAGAAATCAATATTTATTTCTAAAAGGGTTCAGGATAAATTGGATTATATTAATCAAGTAATAAGAGAATCTATTACTGGAATCCGTGTTATTCGTGCTTTTGGAAATGAAGAATACGAGGAAGATAGAGCAGGTAAAGCCTTTAAGAATTATGCTACAGATATGATAAAGCTAAATAAGATATTTGCTGTATTAAATCCTACAATATGGCTTATGATTGGCGTGTCCGTAGCTATTATAGTTTGGGTAGGTGGAGTATTTTCTATGAAGGGGTCAATGGAAATTGGCCAGATAACTGCTGTAACTGAATATTCTATTATTACATTAAGCTATTTAATATTGGCTACAACAACAAGTGTTACTCTTCCTAAAATGAAATCATGCCTTGATCGTATAGAGGAAGTTTTGGAAATCAATCCAGAGATTCAGGATTTTAATATAGAAAAGAAATGTGCAAAGGACGATTGTGCAGTGGTTGAATTTGAAAATGTGTCTTTCTTTTATAAGGGGGCAGAGGAACCTGTTATAAGAGATATATCATTTTCATGTAATAAAGGTGAGACAACAGCTATTATTGGAAGTACAGGCTCTGGTAAGAGTACTATTGCTAACCTTATTTTAAGGTTACATGACATAGATCAAGGAGAAATTCGAATAAATGGTGTGGATATAAGATGTCTTTCTCAAAAGGAATTAAGAGATACAATTGGTTACGTTCCTCAAAAAGCCTTTTTATTTAGTGGGACAATTGAGGATAATTTAAGGATGGGATATAAAGAGGCAACTAAAGAAGATATGGAGAGAGCATTAAGTATTTCTCAATCAAAATCTTTTGTAGATAAATTACCTATTGGGCTAAAGTCTGAGGTCTCCCAAGGTGGATCAAATTTCTCAGGTGGGCAGAAGCAACGTTTGTCTATTGCAAGAGCTCTAATTAGGAAGGTCCCAATTTATATTTTTGATGATAGTTTTTCTGCTTTGGATTTAAAGACAGATTCAGCACTTCGTAAATCACTTAAAGAAAATATGAGAGATGCAGCTAAGATAATAATTGCACAGAGAGTAAGTACAATTATGGATGCAGATCAAATCCTTGTGTTAGATGAAGGAAAATTAGTTGGCATTGGAAAACATATTGACTTAATGAAAAACTGCTCTGTATATCAAGCAATTGCTAAAAGTCAGATGAGTATAGAGGAGGTTTGATTTTATGAAGAAGGATAAAAAGAAAGAAACAGTAGTTTTTAGTGAGGATATTCCTAAAAATACAAAGAAAACTATTAGAAGATTAATGGAAACATTAAAAACTCAAAATAAGAAGTTAATAATTGTAGGTGTATTAGCACTACTTAGCAGTATATTTTATGCAGTTATTCCACTTATGGTTGGGGTAGCTATAAATAATCTAGTAAATGCAATTAATAGCTTTGATAAATCTGTAAGTGTTTTATCAATGGTGGCGCAGGCACTAGCTATGCCAGTTTTAATGCTGGTACTAATATCTATTGTTAATAGTTTTCTTACTTATATCCAGCAATATATAATATCTAGTGTTGGAGAGAATTTAACTTTATCATTACGTAAAGATATTAGTAAGAAAATAAATAAGCTTCCATTGAAATATTTTGACTCACATAAAAAAGGGGATGTTATGAGTAGAGTAACAACTGACCTTGAAAAAGTATCCCTAGTAATGCAGGTCGGTTTTATGCAGTTTATATCTTCTTGTTTTACAATTATCTTTACAATTATCTCAATGCTTATATTAAATTTAAAGTTATCCTTATTAATTTTTATATTCATTGGAATTAGTGCTATTGCAACAAATTATGTATCAAGTTTAAGTCAACGTTATTATGCATATAATTTTGATGCTATGGGTGAATTAAGTGGAAAAATTGAAGAAGTGTACTCTGGAAATCCTATTGTAAAAATATTTAATCAACAAGAGAATGTAATTCAAGAAGTGACTGAGCTTAATAAAAAGCAGTTTGAAGCTAATAGAAAGGCTCAGTTTATAGATTTTGCTATATATCCAACTATTCGTCTTTTAAATCAATTAGGATTTATAGCAACAGCTATTGTAGGCGGAATAATGACACTTAATGGACAGATTTCATTAGGTGGAATTCAAGCGTTTTTACAATACGTAAATCAAGTATCTGAGCCTGTAACTCAAGCTTCTTATGTTATTATGTCTCTACAATCTGCTATTGCTGGGGCTGAGAGAGTTTTTGAGTTATTAGATGAAGAAGAAGAGGTTGCAGATAATAAGTTAAATGAATTCTCATTTGATAAGAATCTTATATCTAAGGGAAAGGTAGATTTCAAAAATGTAAAGTTTGGATATACAGATGAGAAAACTTTAATTAAGAATTTAAATCTTGAAGTAAAACCAAATGAAATGGTAGCTATTGTTGGGCCAACAGGTGGAGGAAAAACTACATTAATTAACTTGATAATGCGTTTTTATGAATTAAATGGAGGAGCTATATCAATTGATGGAGTTAATATTAATGAGATTCCTAGAAATATATTGCGTAGACAAATTGGGATGGTTCTTCAAGATACATGGCTATTTGAAGGGACAATAGCTGAAAATATTGCTTATGGTAAGATGGATGCTACTCGTGAAGAAATAATAGCTGCTGCAAAAGCTGCTTGCTGTGACCATTTTATTCGTACACTAGAGCATGGATATGATACAGTAATATCTAGTGAAACATCTAATGTTTCTCAAGGACAAATGCAGCTCTTAACTATTGCTCGTGCTATGTTAACAAATCCTACAGTTATGATATTAGATGAAGCTACATCAAGTGTAGATACAAGGACAGAAGTAGAAATTCAAAAGGCTTTATCAAGACTTATGAAGGATAAAACGAGTTTTGTCATAGCACATAGATTGTCAACTATTCAAAATGCAGATATGATTTTGGTTGTTAAAGATGGAGATATTATAGAAAGAGGAACTCATCAAAGTCTTCTAGAACAAAATGGTTTCTATGCATCTCTTTATTACAGTCAATTTGAAGTGGCAAATTAGATGATTTAATAAAATTTATAGGTAGAAATGTATGAAAAAGAACTAGATTACAAATATATAATCTAGTTCTTCTAAGTTTTAATTTAGTATTCTTTTAATTATGTTATTCAGCTATTTGAGGAACAAAAAAATAATCCTATAAGCTAGTAATTATGTGGATTAGTATAATATTATCTAAATTAGGTTAATGTAATTTTAATAAAAGCTTTATTAGGAGGTAGTAAAAATGTGTACAGCATTAACTTTAAAAACAAAAGATGGATATAGTTTATTTGGAAGAAATATGGATTTATCATACTCTTTTAATCAAGCAGTTACATTAGTACCTAGAAATTATGAATATAGAGATAGAGTTACTGGAAATATGAAAAAAACTAAATATGCAATATTAGGTATGGCAAGTGTTATAGGAGATTATCCAGCATTTGCAGATGCATTTAATGAGAAAGGGCTAGGATGTGCAGGTCTAAATTTTCCTGGTTACTCTTACTTAGAAGATAAGCCAGTTTTAGGCAAAAATAATTTAGCTCCATATGATTTGATTATATGGATACTATCAAATTTTGAAACTGTAGATGAGGTTTTAAGAGAATTAGGAAATGTAGAATTAGTTGCAGTTCCAATTGATGAAAAAACACCACTTCCAACTCTTCATTGGATTGTTGCAGATAAAAATGGAAAATCTATAGTTATAGAAAAGACAAAAGAAGGTTTAAAAGCTTATGAAAATCCAATTGGAGTTATGACTAATTCCCCAACATTTGATTGGCATTTGACTAATTTGAATGAGTATATGAAAACTACGCCAATTCAACCAGAACCTATAAAGTGGGGAGATAAAGAATTAAAACCATTAGGAGTAGGCCTTGGAACAAATGGATTACCAGGAGGATTTTCAGGAGTAGATAGATTTGTAAGAATAGCATATTTAAAATCAACTTTTTCAGAAGCAGAAGATTTAATGACTGGGATAAGTCAATTTTTTCATATGTTAAATAATGTAGCAATGCCAAAGGGTGCTGTTATAAGTGATAATTTAGATGATATAACCTTATATACTTCATGTATGTGCCAACAAAAAGGTATATATTATTATACAACATATAACAATAATGGAATAAGTGCTATAGATATGAATAAAGAAGATTTAGATGCTGGGGAAATTAAGAGATTTGAGTATTTAGATAAATTACATATTACGTATCAAAATTAAAGTTCATTTATTTTATTGTTCTAAATAATTGATATAAGAAATAACTAGCCTTTTATATTACCATAACTCTTTTAATTTAAAATATTTTATATTATCATAAATATTAAGGAGATGGTTGTATGTTTAGTTATGAAGTAATTCAAAGCTTAAATGACCTAGAGCTTTCTGTATATAACTATATAGTAGAAAATTCACATAAAATAATAAAGATGAAAATAAAAGATGTTGCTAATGAGGCCCATGTATCAACTACAACTATTTTGAGGTTTTGTAAAAAACTTGGATGTGATGGTTATTCAGAATTTAAGGTTAAGTTTAAGCTATATTTAGATAAGAAGGTTGAAAATGGTCAAAAAGATGATTTGGATGAAATCGTAGACAGCCTGAAAAAATACAAAAATAAGGAGTTTCAGGATAAGTTACATAATATAGTAGATGTTATAAGAGAGTCTAAAGGGATAATTTGGATTGGATTGGGCAATTCGGGGGCTTTGGGAAAGTATGGAGCTAGGTACTTTTCAGGAGCAGGAAAATTTAGTTTAGCAATTGATGATCCATATTTTCAAATAGAAGGAAATGTATTTGAGGGATGTTCTGTTATTGTTTTATCTGTGTCAGGCGAAATAGATCAAACTATTAGATTAGTCAATACTTTAAAATCTTTAAATTGTAATATAATTAGTATCACAAATAGAGAAAATTGTACTTTAGCTAAAATATCAAACCATAATATTTCATATTATGTACCGTATACTAAACATAATATGAATGATATGACAACTCAAAT
>ERZ1108166.1182-NODE-1182-length-9371-cov-29.219300_pt1 | contig 9371 bp, 11 predicted proteins | sample MGYA00403702_ERZ1108166 | MGnify/ENA primary metagenome ERZ1108166 (study PRJEB35170, sample SAMEA104062401) | human gut metagenome | biome: human gut; feature: human-associated habitat; material: faeces | place: Denmark | collected 2012-05-01 ...
AAGAAGTCACATTAAATGCTGATAACAAATGGTCTCATACATTCACTGGATTAGCTAAATTTGATGGTGGAAAAGAAATCACCTATTCCATCAAAGAAGTAGACGTGGCGAATGGATATGCAGATAAAGTGGAAATCGGGCAGGACGGAAACTTCACGCTTACAAATACCCATGCAGTAGAATTGATTGATAAATCAGTCACTAAGGTATGGAACGACAACAACAATCAGGATGGAATCCGACCTACAGAAGTCAAAGTTCAGTTATATGCAAATGACAAGGCAGTTGGAGAAGAAGTCACATTAAATGCTGATAACAAATGGTCTCATACATTCACTGGATTAGCAAAATTTGATGGTGGAAAAGAAATCACCTATTCCATCAAAGAAGTAGTCGTGGCAAATGGATATGCCGATACAGTGGAAATTAGTGATGATGGAAATTTTGTAATAACTAATACACATAATCCAAATAAGCCTATAAAACCAGAAGTACCTAATGAACCTGTAAAACCAAATACATCTGGTAATACACCTAAAACAGGTGATTCAACAAATATAACATTATGGTTTAGCCTTATTTCTACTTCTTGTGTTTCGATATTTACACTTTTGTTTTATAGAAAAAAGAAGTATAAAAAACAGTAATTGATTTGTTTTAGGCTTGCTGGTTATTCGGCAAGCCTAAAAACTAATAGATAAAGTGAAATAGGAGAACAAAAAAATGAGAAAAACAGAGTTAGTACAAGTAATTGCACAAAATACAAAAATGACGGTAAAAGATACGGATATGGTTGTTTCATCCCTTTTTGATGTTATCGGAGAACAGCTTGCGAAAGGAGAAAAAGTACAAATTATAGGTTTCGGTACATTTGAAACGAGATTATCAAGTGAACGAGTTGGAAAAAATCCACAGACAGGAGAACAGATTATAATTCCATCACGTACCACAGTAAAATTCAAAGCAGGAAAAACTTTGAAAGCAAAAGTAGATGATAAATAGTTTTGCTAAAGGATAATGAAAAATCAGGTGAAAATTTGAAGACGAATAATCAAAACAAAGTAGAAATAAGCATTTTAATCTATGCAAAAGACAAAGAAAAACTATGGGAATTGCGTAATTTTTTCTATGATATTCAAGAAAAGTTAGAGTGTAAGTTAGATCTTTCTCTGACCTGCAATTTGCAAACAGCTTTTAATATGTTTGTGCATGTATTGGGTGGTGCGGATGTATTTATAAGTGATGAAATTATACCAAAAGAATGTGAAGAGACATTACAAAGGCAAATAAAAACTTATTCTCCAATGTGCAGAAGTATTACGAAGAAATTTAATGGATATTCATATGTGTTTAACTTTGATGATGGTTTAAAGATTATTGAACATTGGCAAAATGAGGATATATCTTTTGAAAACAGATTGCAGGATTTGATAAAGCGTCTGATAACCAAGGGGATAAGCAATAATAAAAGTGAATGAGTCAGCTAAATTCATAAAACATAGTTGTTTAGAAAGAGGAATTGAAAAATTGATAGAATTATGTTAAAAAGAAAAAGATTGTAATTCAAGACAAAAAACAAAATATTTTTAGCTTTCTTAGCTCGCAAAAACTATATGTTTTGTGCGGGCTTTTTTTATACCCGAAAAAAGTTTTCTTTTTTTCTCAAATTCTCGCAACAAATCACACCTTACTGCCCCTATATGGTGCGGAAAGAGGGATAAACACTTTTCAAGTCATACATGGAAAGGGGGTGTGAATATGAAACCGTCCGACTTCCAAAGAACAGTGCAATGTCGTTTTGACTGTTGCTTGAAAAAGGTTGTCCGTCACGTTGTCAAAGACTATCAGATAAGTTTGAAGCGTCGCAAGAACAAGGAAACGCTGTTCTGTGAACTTCCAGATATTATGGTTGAAAAGCTAGCTACTTGTGACGACTACGAAACCGACTATACGGTTTTCAATGTCTGTGGAAATGATGTCCGTGTACTTGATGATGATTTAGCCGAAGCATTAAAACAGCTATCGGAGCAAAACAGAGAAAATCTGCTGATGTATTATTTTTTGGAAATGAGCGATAAGCAGATTGGAGAAGCAAAGCAGATTGACCGCTCAACGTCATTCCGCAACAGGCAGAAATCGTTAAAAGAAATCCGAAAGATGTTTAAGGAGATGAACCGCAATGAATAAGAAACACCCCTCTTATTATCTAATTTCATCTGCTATGGACGGCGACGAAAATGCGATTGTGAAGCTATTAAACTTCTATGAACCGTATATTTCAAAATGCTGTCTACGCCCCCTTTATGACGAATACGGCAATGTCTATGTCGTCGTTGATATGGAGCTAAAGGGACGTATCAGAGAAGCCGTTATGAAGATGATTTTAGATTTTGAGATAGAGTTGGAACTCAAAGAAGAATAACCAAACCAGCGGAGCATGATTTGTTTTATCCCCTCTTTCCTGTTCCGCTGTAATTTGTCACTCTATGAAAGCACACTGGATACAATGGATTTTCATAGGCTGATAAGCCAAATGTTCTTTGAAAATTGAATAAAGCAGACAGACACGTTTGTGATACAGCGAGCCACGGGGACTGTACGCCATGACCTTTCCGACAAGAAAGCGAGCGACCCACGCAGTGATCCGAGAGCGACTTGTGGAATGGTCGCTTTGCCATGACCTGCTGTCACAGAATAATGATACGTCCGCATGGTGCGGTTCTGCCCATAGGAATGGGAATAGTTGAGATACTAACGGAGCTTTCCGAAGCCATCTGTCTGCTTATGAAAATATTTAATGTAGCAGAATATATCTTCTCATTTTTTTAGGTTGTGTTATAATGACCTTATTAGACGAGTGTATTTTGCTACTATCACAATGAAAGGAGTTTTATTCGTGATAAGTGATATACAAGATACACATACTCCAATAAAAGAAAAAAAGACTTATACAGTAGATGAGATTGCTACACTACTGAACATCAGTAAAAAATCAGCTTATATGCTGGTAAAATCTGAACAGTTCAATTATGTCAGAGTTGGTAGAGCTATACGAGTATCAAAAGTTTCTTTCGATAAATGGTTAAATCAAATTTAACTATTAAGGAGAAAATATTATGGCTACTATCAAACAAAGAAAAAAAAGTTTTTCTGTTATTTATTGGTATTTAAACGACGCTGGAGAAAGAAAACAGAAATGGGATACATTGGAAACCCGAAAAGAAGCAAAGCAACGTAAGGCATTTATTGAGTATTATCAAGAAAAGAATGGTTGTGTATTAGTCCCTTTAGAGGAACAATTCGCACATCTTATTCAATCGGCAAAAGAAGATTTAGAGGAAGTAGAAAAAGATATTACACTTCATGACTTTTTGGAAATCTTCGTCGTGCTTTATGGAACATCTAAATGGTCGGCAACGACTTTTAGCCACAAAGTGAGTTCTATTAACAATTATATCAATCCTATAATTGGTGATTGGAAGCTCAATGAGATTACAACAAAGAAGCTATCGAAGTATTACAATGATTTACTTAGTGTACCAGAAGTTCCAAAAGCGAATTGTAAAGCTACTGGACGCTGTGTACAGCCTGCCAACATCAAAAAGATACATGACATTATCCGTTGTGCTTTAAATCAGGCTATCCGCTGGGAATATCTCGATACAACCAAAAGAAACCCTGCGTCTTTGGCAATATTGCCTAAAATACCCAAAAACAAACGAAAGGTCTGGACGATACAGACATTCCGTGAAGCAGTAAAAGTTGCAGATGATGATTTATTGATTGTCTGTATGCACTTAGCTTTTTCCTGCTCTCTCCGTATTGGAGAAATAACAGGTCTTACATGGAAAGATGTAATTATTGATGAGGAAGCTATCGCAACCAACAACGCAAAAGTTATCATCAACAAAGAATTGGCAAGAGTGAATTTTGAAGCTATGCAAAAGCTAAAAGAAAAAGACATTATCAAAGTCTTTCCTACTCAAAAACCTCTTGCTACCACAAGACTTGTTTTGAAAACGCCAAAGACAGAAACAAGTAATCGTACTGTCTGGTTGCCGAAAACTGTCGCTGAAATACTGGTGAAATATAAGCAGGAACAGCAGGAATTAAAAAACTTCTTAGGAAATGCCTACAACGATTACAACCTTGTCGTTGCTTTGGACAATGGAAACCCTACTGAAAGCCGTATTGTCAGAGATAGATTTGATACTCTATGCGAAGCTAATAACTTTGAAAAAGTTGTATTTCACAGTTTACGACATTTGAGTACGGGTTACAAATTAAAGCTGACAAATGGAGATGTTAAATCAGTGCAAGGCGATACTGGTCATGCCGAAGCTGAAATGGTTACAGATGTATATTCTGAAATCATAGATGAGGATAGACGTTTCAATGCTCAAAAAATGGATAAAGATTTTTATTCCACCCTTAATGATGATGTGGAAGAAAAACAGGATAAAGATATTTCTGAAAGTGATTTGGCATTATTAGAATTACTTAAATCTCTTTCTCCAGAAGTCAAAGAGCAGTTATTAAAACAAACGGTTCAAGAGTAGTCAGAAAGTGCATTTTCAAAAAGTGTTAGCAAAAAATCAAAAAATCGGCAAATTTTAGAAAAAAATAAAAAAGTGTTAGCAAGAACATCTAAAATCGAAGTCTCAATGAAAAACCAGATATGAAACCTCAATCAATGTATATTTTATTTCAGCAAGGATAGAAACGCCAGAATTAAAAAAGCTGAAAACCCAGAAAAATCAAGGCTTTCAGCGGTGTTTGCTGGCGTCCCAGACAGGAATCGAACCTGCGACGTTCCGCTTAGGAGGCGGACCCTCTATCCTACTGAGGTACTGAGACATTTTCATAAATCTATTCAATTTTTGCTGGTTTTCATACCAAAAGGCGATTGCTCCAACTACCGCTTAGGAGGGAGCAGTGCCATTGCCACACACTTTTCTTCTGCATTTTCATCTTCCAGTTTTTGCAGATACGCATACTCTCCGTCGATTCTGATCACTCTGTAATCAATTCTCTCAAACATGTAAATTCTCCTTCCTTTTTTGTTATTGTTCACAGTGACTTTTTTCAAGCATATACAGTCCTGCGGGAACCGCAAAACTGATTCCTGCCAGACAACACAGACCGACAACCAGCCAGATCAACGGATATTGAAATACAAAATACGAAAGTTTTATTTCCATATACGTCTTGATCCATTGTAACATGACACTTCCAATTGTCACAAGCAGAACTGTCACCGCACAAAAATAGTATCCGCCTTCCATCATGAAAAGCATACGCTTCTGCCGTTTCGTCATCCCCACTCTTTCCATGATCTCCAGTTCCTTTTTTCTGGAAAAGATTCCTGTGACCACGATATTTAAGTGATTCGTCACTCCTGCCATCAGCAGCACAATACTGATACTTCCAAAAATAATCCGATTTCCCTGGATATAATCTTTCGCATTTTCCAGTAATTCCGACTTGCTGATACAGAAGATTCCCGCTTCTCCACTCTGATCCTCTACTCCTGCTGCGGACACATTTCTCCATCTTTTGTTTTCTTCCTCCAAAATATTTTGAATTTCTTTCCGGACCACTGCTTCTTTTTTGTTTTCTACATTCAGTTCCATATAAAGCGTCTTTTTCTCTGTCGGAATCTTTGCAAAGCCTTTCTCACTGATCAGAAAATAAATAATTCCTTCGCTTCCATGCCACGTCTGACGGATATCTGGGAATCCTTCTGCCCGGTTGTCCAGATATCCACTCAGACAAAATGTTGCTGACTGTTTTCTCTGCATAGTTCCTGCTTTTGTCTGTTCATCCCGCTCTTTCGGACTCAGCTGGTTCCACTGCCTCCAGTCCCGCTCTGACAACATCGTTGAAAAATACAGTGGTTCTCCCACGCTTTCTCTGGCTTCTTCTTCCTGTTTCGGGTTCAGCTGATGGTCATGAAGAATTACAACTCCGTCGCCTTCTTTCAAACTCTCAATATCCACCGGAAGATTTTTCTCTTTCACATAACGTGCAAGCTTTTCCATTTCTTCATCCGTAAGAATCTGAACCGTATCTTCTGTAAATCCCTCCAGCATAGAGTCTTCCTTTTCCTTCAATGGCTGCTCATTTTCCTCCAGCGGACGGATTCCTTTTCCGGAAATTGTAGTCATCAGATAGGCACCCTCCATAACATAAGAATCCTCTCGATTCACACCATCCAGCTCCAGCAGCCTGTCCCGCACTTCTGAAGAAACCGGTGAAAACTCCTCATATTCATTTCCATACAACAGTTCAAAATTATCTCCTTCTGTCTCCATCGGATCATATCCTGCATCCCGGGACTGGTATTCTTTCCCATATCCCTGCTCCATTCCCCAGTCACTGAACATGCCGGCAATCAGAAAATCCGGTCGTTTTTCTATCACATGAGTATAGTCGCCTCCTTCTGTAATGACCACAGATGCGAGCAGCATTTCCACGCCGAGAAACAGCGAGATCACCGTAAGCAGAAATCTCCCTTTGTATCTTCTTACATTCTGCCATGCCATATAGCCGATTTCTCCTGTTTTTGTCCGCTTCTTCAAATTCACCTTCCTTTTTGAAGGTTGACGGATTCCGTAAATGGCTGTGCTGCTCTCCACGCAAGATGTGCTGACTACATGGCGGATCACAAGCCACGCCGTTCCAAGCGTAAGAATCATCGCAAAACCAACCGCGGCCAACAAAATTGCAGGAGAAAATACCTGGAACTCTCCGGAGCCGCCATATCCGTTTAAATACCTGCTTCCCAGAATTTCCGGAATCAGAAGGTACAAGATCATCCCCGAAAAAAGACTGCCCAGCAAAACTCCCGGCAGCAGGATCGCCAGAATCTGCCGAAAATAAATCCTTTTTATCTGCCGTTTTGTCGTTCCGATCGTATACAAAAGTCCCATCTGTTGGATGTCTCTGTTCATAGAGATTTTCATCACATTATAGATCAGTAAAAACATCCCGAAAAGAATAACCAACGCGCCACATGCAGCCAGCTCATAGCCTCCTGTCAGACGATTGATCGCTTCGTAAGCAAATGTATTATCTGCCGTAATCTTCAGTTCCTTGCTTCCCAGATCCCGATACAGCCGTTCTTCTGTTTTCTGCCATTCCATCCCATCCGTCTGTGCGAGCAAAATATCTGACGTTTCCTGTAGATCATATCCCCACTCTTTTCCTTTTTCTTCTGATACATATCCAACCGAGGCCTGTGAATCTGTATAATCCATATACCATCCACTTAAGAGAAATGTCTCCTGTGCTGTCTGAAACAATCCGATCTGTACTGTCAATGAGAGCTTCATTCCCTGCTTCGGCGTTTCAATCCCCAGCTGCTGCAGGCTTTTTGCAGAAAGCATGAGTTCCTGCTTTTTCTCAGGATAATGTCCATGAATCTCCGTGTATGCGGGACTTACCATTTTATTCCACGCAGATGTATCCAACACCTCCAGATTACATACATGTTTTTCGGAAACTGTCGCCTCTCCCACAGATATACTGCGGCCACTTTCTTTCACATAGGAAAGATCTTCGATTTTCTGATATATCCCATTGTCTGCATGTTCAATCCGGACCGAAGCAGTTGTTCCTTCCGCCCTTACAGCCTTTATATACTCTGCTTTTGTCTTTCCAGAGGCAATTCCAAATACCATCGTCAGGGTCACAATACAAAGCGTAACTGCACTCATAAGAATTCTGTTTCTTCCCCGGTTCCATTTTCCAAATTCACGTGCCAGCATCCCAAGCACCTGCTGATTCTGATTCGGGATAAATGTCTTTGTCTCCATCCTTTATCCCTCCATCTGATACTTTCCGTCCTCAATCCGGATGATCCGATCTGCCATCTGAGCCACTTCTTCCTGATGTGTCACCACAAGCACCGTCTGATGAAATCGCTCTGCACAGGATTTCAGCAGTCCGATCACTTCACTGCTGTTTGCCGAATCCAGATTTCCCGTAGGCTCATCTGCCAGTACAACTGCAGGTTTTGTCATTAATGCCCTGGCGATCGCCACTCTCTGCTGCTGTCCTCCGGAAAGCGTTCCGGGCAGCCGCTCCAATTGATTCTGAATTCCCAACAGCATCACGATTTCCTCAAAGAGTTCCTGGTCGATCCCTGTTCCATCCAGCCGCAGTGGAAGTACAATATTTTCATACACACTGAGCACCGGAACCAGGTTGTACTGCTGAAATACAAATCCGATATTTCGTCTGCGGAATATCGTTCGCTCTTCTGCTTCCATATCTTTCAAGCTTTTTCCGCGGATCCAGACACCGCCTTCTGTCGGAACATCCAGACCCCCAAGCAAATTCAAAAGCGTTGTCTTTCCGCTGCCTGAGGTTCCCACAATTGCAAGAAATTCTCCATCTTCCACCGAAAATGTCACTCCATCCAATGCATGGACTTCATAGCTGTCTGTAACATAATATTTTTTCAGCCCGATCGCTTTTACCATTTCCATGATTTTCCTTTAACCTTCCCAATGCAGATTTCATTCTCCCACCTTACCAGAATACGCTTTCACTCTTTACAGATATTCAGTTACTTTAATATAAGGAACAACATTCCGTTTTGTCACCCTTCCATGCACTCTATCATATTCTTTCAATGCCCTTCTGAAAATGCCTGCCAAGGTTGCTGTATTGAAAGGAACACGCGTAAATCTTTTCATATTCCTTCATCCCCCTGGACTTGCCAAAACATATCATAAAAACTTATCCTATAAGCTCTCAGCCAATCTCACATAATCTCCGGATCAGCAACATTTGGATTATCCAGATGACACCTACTGCATAATAATACATAATTTGATGGAATATCTTCTCCTCCAAGTGATTCTGGAACTATATGGCATCTCTAAAGATGTCTCTTACATCCACTTCTCGAGCATCTCTCATGTGCTTCTGAAAAATCCACACTCATCCACTTCTGCTTCCCAGTACTCTACAATTTGTTCTTTTGTCGTTTTGATCTTCTTTCTTTTACTCATATAATCTCTCTTTTCTGTAGACAACACACCGTCTCAACGGTACTTTCATTGACCCAACAAAGTTCCTGTGTTTCCCTGTCTCCAAAATACACCGGAAAATGGAACTTTATGTGCTTCAGGAATTTGCCATCTGGCTGCTCCTGCTCATAAATATCCACCTGTTCTACAAAACTGTTAAGAAATTCTTTCTTCTCCACACCTTCAATCTCATCATACAAACGGTATAACCTTGTCTACATATCCTGATATTTCTTCTGTATCTATTCTTGAACCGATTTTATTCAGAATTGTCTATTTTCAGTTGGAACTGCGGCAGACACCGAACAAGGATATGCGCCGATATGAACGCCC
>ERZ1108166.1185-NODE-1185-length-9353-cov-6.069047_pt1 | contig 9353 bp, 7 predicted proteins | sample MGYA00403702_ERZ1108166 | MGnify/ENA primary metagenome ERZ1108166 (study PRJEB35170, sample SAMEA104062401) | human gut metagenome | biome: human gut; feature: human-associated habitat; material: faeces | place: Denmark | collected 2012-05-01 ...
CAGGTACCTCCAAAATTGTACGCAACACATGTGCTGCTAATATAAAACCTGCCACTGGTGGCACAAAACTACATGTTCCTGGGCTCGTTGCTTCGCCACGGAACTGTGGTTTTGTCGGTTTTTCTGTAGAAAATAAAACTAATTGTTTTTTTATACCCCGTTTCTTGAGTTCCCGGCGCATAACGCGTGCCAACGGGCATGTATGAGACTTATTGATATCTGCAATCATTAGTTTCTCTGGGTAAAAGCGATTACCGCCGCCCATACAGGAAATAACAGGGATACTCTCACGTTGACAAACCTCGATAATATTGAGTTTTGCCGTTACCATATCAATGGCATCGATCACATAATCAACGTTCAAGCTTTGAATAAATTCAGGATATTTCTCCTCAGTATACATAATATCGTGAGTTTCTATCACTACATCAGGATTGATGGAGAGAGCTCGCGCTTTTGCAACCTCAACCTTACGTTCTCCAATGGTATCGTGTGTCGTAATCATTTGACGATTCAAATTGCTAGGTGCAATGGAATCACCATCAATAATAACGATGCGCCCTACACCAGCACGCACTAGAGCCTCGAGGGCCCCACCGCCAACACCACCAACACCAAAGAGCGCAATAGATGTATCCTTTAATGTTTGGATTTTATTAGGACCAACCAACCATTCTAAACGAGTTAACATATATTCCATTAATATTTACCCGCCGGAATGATTTCTGTCCAATATCCATCAGGATCAGCGATAAAATAAATACCCATGTCGGCATTTTCATAGGCTACAACACCCATCTCTTTATGTTTTTTTAGAGCTGCTTCGTAGTCATCTACATAAAATGCCAAGTGGAATTCATTATCCCCTAAATTATAAGGGCGATCCCAATCGCGCAACCATGTAAGTTCTAATTCATGTGCCGTATATGGACTTTTTAAATATACGAGGGTAAAAGCACCGCTTGGGTCTTCCAAGCGACGAGCCTCTTCAAGCAGTAAGGCCTCTTTATAGAAGGCTAAACTCTTATCAAGATCCTTAACATTTATATTATTATGAGCAAATGAAAACTTCATAGGACCTCCTTATGTAAATACAGTATATTTTTGTAGGAATTATCCTCTTTTAATAGTATCACATTTTGTAAATTTATAGCTAGTTAATAACAAATTTTGCCGTACTACCTTCATCACCACGTGTGACTTCTAAATGGGCAGGTATCCGCGTCTTTAACTCAGGTACATGGGAGATCATGCCGATAAGACGCCCCGATGATTGTAGTTGTACCAATGTTTCCATAGCGAGCTCCAATGTATCAGGGTCAAGTGTACCAAACCCTTCATCAATAAACATCGTATCCATATGAATACCACCGGCATAACTTTGAATCACGTCGGCAAGACCTAAGGCAAGTGCCATAGAGGCCAAGAATGTTTCTCCCCCTGACAAGGTATTCGCAGGTCTAGATTGTCCTGTGAAAGCGTCCATTACGGCCAAATCAAGGCCTTGCTTACCACGGCCGCCACCGGTATAGTCTGAACGCTCCAAAGAGTAACGGCTACGGCTCATCTTTTGAAGACGTAAATTGGCTGCATACACAACCTCATCTAAAATGGCCCCCAATACATAGCGCTCAAAGGTGACATTTTTAAAACCTTGTTCACCCCCATTAGCGAGATCATTTAAACGACTTAAGAAGGCTACCTTCTCTCGGGCCTCACCCATAGCCGATTCAATTTCCTCTAGTGAAGCAAGTGTAGTTTCTATATGCTGTGTTTCTTTATCCCAAGCCGCTAAATGGCCCACCAATGTATCACGATGTTCTACCGCTGCATCATATACTTCATCCGAAACAGTATCGCTAGGTTTAACCACAGCCTCCGTAGTCTTTAGTGCCGCATCATATACAGCTTGTGCTGTACTAAAGGCCTCTTCCAAGTCATATAACTTAGATTTAAAATCCTCTAACGCATTAAAGTCACTCAATGCTTCTACAAAATCAATTTCACTTAACGATATAGATTGTAATGACTGTATATATTCCCCATGTAGAAAATCAAGATTCTTTTGTTCTTCTTTTACTTGAGAAGATAAGATTTCTAGTCGACCTCGTTTAGCACTTAGCTGCCCTCGAGCCTCCTCTAATTGTTTTGTAGTCACTGTTAACTGCGCATCATACTCTTTAATTTCTGATGCTAAGAATGTCACTTGCTTACGCCACAACTCTATATCCGTAGTAGGCAACGACTCTGATAAGGAATCTATTTTTGCTTGTACAGAACTGATACTAATCTCTAGTTCATGCAATGCTTTAAGCAATTCATTATGCGCAAGTTCTGATTTATCCAACGTATCCTTAGCGGTGCTTAACCTACGCTCCGCATCAGAAATAGTCTTGCCTAGCTGTTCAGATTCACCACGTAACGTTTTGAATCGTTCCATTTGAGATAACAGAACTTGTTGAAGCGATACAAAGTTTTCCTTAGAAAAACCATCTATAGAGGACTGAAGAATCGAAACTTGTTCGTCCATATGCTTAGATAATTCATGCATCCGCCCCACTAACGCATCCCTTTGACCAACTTCATTCGCTTGTTGTTGTAACGCTTTATCACGAATACCTCGAGCAGCTTCAACCTCATCCTTAGTAGGATATAATTCTGGCTTAGTTGCTAAATGAGGATGTTCTGTAGATCCACATACTGGGCAAGGTTCATCTTCTTTCACGAAAGGAACCAGTTCATACGCGCGCCCTTCTTGCATTAAATGCTCTAGCCGCTCTAAATGTACCTTCGCCTCTTTCACTGTTGTATCCAAAGTCGATACAATCTCATTCTTAATGTCGATTTCATTTTGAACCTGACTAATTTCTTCTACCAACTCGGAATATCTGTGCACCTGATTAAGCTGTTCTTGAATAACAGGAACCTGCTCCAGCAGTGTACTATTCTCTTGAAAGCGTTTACGTAAACCCTCAATATCTACTTCTATCTGTTTGATGAGCTGACGTTGTATCTCTAGATCCGCTTCACTTTTTTTACTGTCCAATTGTTTTACATTACCACGTAGTGTAAACATCTTTTTTTTCAACAATCCTAACTCATCAAACTTTTCAGACTGTTGTTGGAGTTGAGCCAAAGTAGTCCTCTTAGATTGTATCGTTTCAGCTTGAGATGCTAACGCTTCATGAACCTCTATACAGTTAGTCTCATGTTGAGTAGCAGTGTCCACACTTTTTTCTGCATCGGACAGTGCCCGTTCTAATGTTGTTAGACTAGACCGTTTATCAATGTATTGTTGATACAATGCATGAACTGGAGATAAGGAATTGAGGAATTGAACCTTTTCACTCAATTGTGTACGCTCAGGTTCTTTAGCTTTCACCAAATCTAATTGGGATGTAGCCTGTGCTAGAGATTGTTGAGCTTGGTTATATAGGGCCCACTCCTTACGCAAGGCATTAAATTGTTCTACCTCATTAACAGCCCTATCTCGTTCTACTACAAGTACATCACGATGTGGTACTCGATTAGATAACAGTTCACGTACATGTTCGACAGTTAGCACTGGAGTCTCTTCATCGTGAGGAATAGACTGTATCAACGCCGTTTGTTTCATCAAATTTTCTTCAATGCCAGCTTTTTCGTCATCATAAGCTGATTTAAGAGCCTCTTGTAGTTTACGATATAACTCTGTTCTAAAGAGCGTATGTAGTAATTCCTCCCGTTCATTTGTAGAGGCGACAAGGAGTTTTCTGAATTCCCCTTGTGGCAATAGAACCACTTGTAAAAATTGATCCTTACGAAAACCTATGATTCGTTGAATCGTATCGCGAATGGCAGCCGCAGAGGTGGCGATAATTTTCCACTCACCAGCTTTCATTTCATAGACAGTGGCACTAGCGTTCTGTTCGCGCATACCTGTACCGCGTTTTTTGGCTACCATCTGTTTTGGTAGTCTTTCAACACGGTATTGAGCATCTCCGATAGCAAAGGAAAAATCTACACGCGTCATGCGCTCAGATTCCGCAAAATCGCTGCGGATAGCATCGGTTTTCCGCACTTCTCCACTTGGCTCGCCATACAAGGCATATACCATGGCGTCTAAAATGGATGTTTTTCCTGCTCCTGTGGGACCGGAGATGAGGAACATAGAATGATTCTCTAATTCGCTAAAGTCCAAGGTAACCGAATCTCGATATGGACCAAAGGCTTCTATAGTTAAAGATATAGGCTTCATCTAGTCCTCCTTTAAAATTCGATCCCATACAGAGTTGATATATTGTTGCTCACGCTCTGTTAAGGGGTTCTTCCACACGGTTTCAGCAAACTGATTAAATAATTCACGCTCGTTTAACTCTTTAAATACGGCATCCCCCATATCTACCACAGGTGTTGCTATGCGCCCTGCCAATTCAATGGTCATACATCGGTGATAGACCTGACGCAACTTCGCCATGCCATCCATGATAGGCATCGTATCTAGGAGGCGTGCCTGCACGTAATCATCCTTATGTTTCGTTTGGAGGGCTGTATTATTTAAAAGGTCCTCAAAATAACCTTCCAAGATGACTACATCCCGCTTCGCCTCTACAGGGATTGTACTAATATCTACCTTCCCGTTTGTATCCATATCAATAATAGTAAAAGATTTCTTCTGCTCATGTTCATCAAAGGAATACTTCAATGGCGATCCGCTATAGCGAATATGGTCTGCCCCCATCCGTTGCGGTCCATGTAAATGTCCAAGAGCTGTATAGTGAAAGTTTTTAAAAACGTGAGGGCTCACCTGTTCACTACCACCTACAGACAATGTTCGTTCCGAACCACCTACTTCGCCACCCATTACAAAGGCGTGACTAATGGCAATGCTACGCATCCGTTTTGGCACTTGTTTATATAGATAATCACTCCAAGCCTGATACATTTGGTCATAATTATGTAAATTAAGTGCGACCGCTTCTTGATCCTTATCATCTACATAGGAAAATAAAGTATCATCAGTCATATCCGTATCAACTGGTTTTGATTCACTGGAGTTCAGTCCCAAAGCGTCACCTATGCGACGAGGTTCGCTAAACGGCATAGGACAAATAGCCACCCTACCATCAAAGCCTTCAAATTCAAAGGGTTGTAATGCATGATGAGGGGAGCCCCAAATATGAATGCCCGATTCACTTAGCATAGACCGTCCCACTTCAAGGCGTTCCGCTCCATCGTGGTTTCCACTCACTACAAATAGAGGAACCTTATAATCCATAGCGAGACGAGTAATGATAGAGTCCCATAATTCAATAGCTTCAATGGGGGGTACCGCCCGATCAAATACATCCCCTGCCAGCAAGATGCCATCGATTTTTTCTTCTTTCAAAATAGTAAAGAACTGATGCTCCAACACATGAGCTTGGTCATCTGTTAAATACTGACCATAAAAAATACGCCCCAAATGCCAATCCGCAGTATGTAAAAAACGCATTTCATCCCCCTTTCCAGTTCTCCCTATACCTTATATATTTAGTTTATACCAATTATTATATAACTCAATTTATTTTGCTTGATTATTGATTATCTACGATAGAGCGCAACATAGCAATTTCTTTAGCATAACCATCTAATTCATTTGGCGTTTCCAAGTAGAATGGCAAGTTCGTCAATTTAGGATGTGTTACAATGCGGGCAATTGCATCGATACCGATATGACCTTCCCCAATTTTTTCATGACGGTCTTTATGTGCCCCCATAGGATTTTTTGAATCATTCAAGTGAATCGCTTTCAAACGGTCGAGCCCAACAATACGATCGAACTCGTCGATGACACCATCTAAATTATTAACGATGTCATAACCACCTTCGTGAATATGGCAAGTATCTACACAAACACCCATGTACTCTTTTAATTTTACACCGTCAATAATACGAGCAATTTCTTCAAAACGAGAGCCAATTTCCGTGCCCTTACCAGCCATAACCTCTAAAAGAACCGTTGTTTTCATGCCTGGGAATAAGATTTCATTCAAGCACTCTACGATGTATTCGATGCCTTGGTCAACACCTTGCTTTACATGACTGCCGGGATGAAAGTTATACATCTGGCCTGGTAAATATTCCATGCGTTCTAAGTCTTCTGTCATGGCTTGTTTTGCAAAAGCGCGCAAATCTTCCTTAGCTGCACACGGATTATACGTATACGGTGCATGGGCTAACAAGGTACCAAAGTTATGTTCTTTCATATACGCACTAAGGCTATTCATATCCTCCACATCGAGAGCACGCATGCTACCACCGCGCGGATTGCGCGTAAAGTATTGAAATGTATTGCCCCCAATCTTAGTGGCTTCCTTTCCCATATGTAAATACCCTTTTGATATTGATAAATGTGAACCTATAATAAACATTAAATTTCCTTTCCACTCTATTTTTACTCAAAAACCCCCTGCATCTTATACGCAGGGGGCGTCTGTTAGTGACTTTCTTTTTTTGCACATTCTGGGCATACGCCTTCGAATGTAATTTGTTGTCCTGTAATTTGATAAGCACTAGCTTTTCCAGCAATATCAGCAATAGCATGTAGATCAACATTCATCATATCTTCTACCTTGTTACAACGAACACAGCGAATATGAGCATGAGCTGTTGTATCCCAATCATAATGTGCGCGTTCATCGCCCACTTCCAATACCTTAACAAGGCCAATTTTTTCAAAAATCTCCATTGTTTTGTATACGGTTGCTAAACTCATGCTTGGATGTGTAGGACGCAAGCTATGATAAATCATCTCTGCTGTTGGGTGATTGTGATGACCACGCAAAGCATCATAAATTGCAATTCGTTGAGGGGTTACCTTAAACCCTTCGCTTCGCAAAATTTGTGCGATATCCATAATAATCTACCTTTCTCCACTTGGAAACATATCGGTACTCTATCGTCCATTTTCAAACAATAATTATTATTTATTGTACCATTCCAGTAGATTTTAAGCAATAAAAAACGTGGATTTATACAATCCACGTTTTCATAACTTATGTTCAATAGCAATCCTACTATGAATATACATTAAACAAAGTTCATACCATATTAGTCTTTAAAGTATGGTTTAAAACCTTCGCTTTGATGACGAGGTTTACGATCGGCTCTAGGACGGTCGCTACGACGATCATCACGACGACGGCTATCACGGCGGTCACCTTTGCGATCATCACGACTGCGGCGCGGACGGTCATCACGACGACGATCACCATCGCGGCGGCGGTCACCATCGCGGCGGCGGTCTCCATCACGGCGACGACGATCACCTCGACCACCTTCACGGCGACGACGCACGCGTAAAGGTTTTTCTTCTGTAATATTGACAGGTGTTGTATCTGGTTCTTTCGTAAGCAACTTAAGTGCTGCCGCAATCAATGTAACGGAATCAGTATCATTCAATAACTCTTCTGCATTCACCTTAAATAGTGCCAACTCTTCTGTATTGCTAGCCATTTCAATTAAGCTTTCAACAGCAAGACGTTGTTGACCTTCTAGAACTTCGCCCAAAGATGGAGCACGACGTTTTGCAATTTTACGTTTTGTTAAACGTTCAATAGCATGAAGGTGTTCAATTTCACGAGGGATAACAAATGTATAGGCTTCGCCTGCCTTACCTGCACGACCTGTACGACCTACACGGTGCGTATAGCTTTCAGGATCTTGTGGCAAATCATAGTTATATACATGAGATACGCCGGAAATATCAAGGCCACGAGCAGCCACATCAGTAGCTACAAGGATGTCAATTGTACCTTCTCGGAATTGACGAATTACACTATCACGTTTTTGTTGTGATAAATCACCATGGATACCTTCCGCCATATAGCCACGTTTTTTAAGAGCTTCTGTTACTTCATCAACACGACGTTTCGTACGTGTAAAGATGATAGCTAGCTCTGGCGCTTGTAAGTCGAACAAACGGCACAACACGTCAAATTTTTGACGATCTTGTACTTCGATATAGTATTGTTCGATAAGATCCATCGTTACTTGCGTAGGTTTCATACGAATCAACGTTGGCTCTGTAAGGTATGTTTCTGCTAACTCGCGAATCGCCTTAGGCATTGTTGCAGAGAATAGCAATGTTTGGTGATCTTCTGGGATAGCCCCTAAAATTTTGTTGATGTCATCTACAAAGCCCATGTTTAACATTTCATCAGCTTCGTCAAGAACGACAATCTTAACGTCTTCAAATTTAATAGAACCGCGGTCCATATGGTCCATCAATCGGCCTGGTGTGGCAACAATGATTTGCGGATTCTTTTTCAATGCACGGAATTGACGGTTAATATCTTGGCCACCATAGATAGGTAATGCCGTAATATCCGTATACTGAGCCATTTTATTAAGCTCTTCTGCTACTTGAATGGCTAATTCTCGTGTAGGGGACAAAATCACTACTTGAACGTGACGATTACTGCCGTCTACGCGTTCCAATACAGGTAGGCCAAAGGCCGCTGTCTTACCAGTACCTGTTTGAGCTTGACCGATCATGTCTTTACCGCTCATGGCAACTGGGATAGCTTCCTGTTGAATTGGCGTAGGCTCTTCAAAGCCCATATCGTTTAACGCTCTTAGAACAGGTTCGCTAATCATTAATTGTTCAAATTTTTCTAACATCTAAATGTGTTTCCTCCTATCGCACACGAATTATGCGCGTTAGAATAGTATATCATATTTCGATGGTGAAAGCTACAAAAGTAATTCTGAATCTAAATTAAATATGCTTTCTTCTCCCAAGAAAATGTTCCATTAAAACGATTCCACCTGATACACATAGCAAAACAATATATGATAGGTTAATAGGAGTATACAAGCATTCAACAAGAACAACCCATATAATTAATAATAATTTAGCAATCCATTTTGTTGTTATTCTATCCGCTATCATAAATATAGATAAGTTGATAATTATTTTAATGATTATCGCAGCGATTATAACGATTGACGTAAATTCTTCTCTATAATCTGTCAATTCATATAAAGGATATAATAAATAACTCAAAAGAGCGCTAAGTATTATTAAGAACCAAATATTTATTCCCTTTAAAAGTTCAGATTTACTATAGTAAAATATGCCAACTAATAAAAAGAGCAAAATACTAAGTAATATCCCTATAATTAATAGATAATCTAGGTGAATCATGGTGTATACGGTCCTCTCAAAACAACACGATTTCGTATGGCTCCAATTATAACATATAGTATACTTTTACGGACAATAGACTTGTTACGTACAAAAGAGACACCTCATTTGAGACACCTCTTTATTATAGTGTAAATGTCAATATAAGAATGTACAATTTTGACGATGTACAATGTACAGTTAT